>Ga0209347_1002481_pt1 | contig 24272 bp, 19 predicted proteins | sample AutmiccommuBRH23_FD_187382 | JGI IMG/M metagenome (GOLD analysis project Ga0209347, IMG submission 187382) | Deep subsurface microbial communities from Mt. Terri, Switzerland - Autotrophic microbial communities BRH/23 (SPAdes) (version 2) | ecosystem: Environmental > Aquatic > Deep subsurface >...
GCACATTCCTTAAAATATAAATCTGCTGTGAGGAAAATCACAATCACTACTATATTTTTACACAGCAAGTCAAAAAGTGCAAGAGTTTCTGTGGCTTTTTCTATTGTTTTATGGTTATTATTAATCCCGACAGGTAAAATATTCTTGTGTCAATCTCAATAGGTTAAAAACTAGTATCTATAATAATAGATAAAGCAAAATTGGTTCCAGCTGTTAACAGCCGGAACCAATAATTATTTTGGCTTATTCAGAATAAATTATGCAGAAATCTTTTGCTTATTAGCACATTCTTTGTTTTCGCTGTAATGTATCTTTTCAGTGTAGTTGGGGATATCAATATAACGGAATCCTATGTTAGCATAATTAATAAACCCTTCCGCGAAATCTTTTATTACTTTTGTTAAACAGGGCATAACGTAAACCTCCTATGTATAATTTTTTCTTAAACGACCAAGTGTATTGTCAATAAGTGTTCTTTATTAAATCTATAATCCTATATTTAAGTTTTTTTTTCAAGCGTATAGTTGTCAAATGTATAAAAAGACAATTGATCGGTATTTATTTATTGTCTAATAATTCACAACGAAAATTGCAGTCGGCTAGTTCTTAAGGGTACTAACTTGACAGTTTTTCAGCTTATAAAACAGTTGAATTTGCCTCCCTTAATAAATTCAGTTGATTTTTCCTGTAAAAAAAGTCACCCTATGGAGGGTGACTGATAGGTTTATTCACTTTTTATTTATATTATCCTGCAACCTGGGTATTCCTGGTAACTATATCGGGTCCGCTTACTCCCAGAATAGAATTCATTTCACCAATTACTTCCCTGGGTCCCACCATGCCCACAACCCGACCGTCCTGCCAAACCGGAACGTCTTTAAATCCATTTGTTACAAAGGTATGCACAGCTTTCATAAGATTATCCTTCAAGCTTAGAAACTGGTTTGCCGGTCTCATAATATCTCTTACCTCAAAATCTGCAATCTCCATGCACTTTTCTGTGAAGAAGCCGATCATAAACAAAGGTGCCGACAATTCATCCGAAACCGACCAACCGCGATAGATTCCTTCTTTAAAAACCACCGGGTTCACAGCCTGAAGAATTTCTCTAAGGCCCACTATTCCTACCAGAGAATTGTTTTCCATTACCAGAAGGCTGGTGTTATTACCAGATTCCATGGACTTTCTTAATAAGTCCAATGCCTCTTTAACGCTGCTTCCTGCAGGTATGGTGAGGTATCTGTCTATGGGTATAACAATGTCCTTAACCATTTTTTCCATTTTTCATACCTCCTCTTATTATTTTTCTTATCTACGCCTCGGACTTTTTGGCTGCCTTGGTCATGGTTATGCCTAATCCATCACACAGGTAATAAATACCAAACCCGTACCATAATGTGTAAACCACGTAGAATATAAGCATAAAGGTAACTGACCCTACATTATCCTTGACATGTTTGATTTCAACATTGTAGTAGTTGTAAGCAGGCTCTATCGCTTTTTTCGAAAAGCTTGCAATGGCGCTGGCTTCTTTAAATCTCTTTTGATTTTTTAACTCGGAGTCAAATTTCTTAAAAGCTGTGAACCAGGCGTACATGGCATCTCTGCCCTCGTAACCGTATTTTTCCTTTACTTTGGTGCCATTGTTGAGATACATGGCGTCACAATCCTCAAGTGAATATTTAACAAGTTTGCCAAGGTCGCCCTGAATGGACACTTTAGTATCATCAACTTTAACAATGGCACCGGCCGTTGAAAATAGTTTGGCATATTTTTCGGCTTCTTCCTTATCGGTGGCCTTTATGGTGACATCAATATTGTTGCCAACCAGCTTTTCAGCTTTCTTTTTTTCTTCTCCGATAAAGTAGGCAGAACCTTTGGAAAGAGAGTTGAACATGTCGTCTGAGTATTGTAGACCGTTCCTACCGCCTTCAAAGGAGGGTGACATTATATAGGCAAATATTACGCTAAAGGATAACAACATAACTAACCCTATTATAAATGTTTTTGAATTCCTAATCATATTAGCGGCTCACTCCTTTCCCGGCGACTGCGGATGCCTGTGATTCCGCGCGGAGCTTAGGTACATTTTTAATGAATGTAAGTATAATCCAGCCGGCAAAAATGCCTACTATGACAAAGAATATAACCGAACCAATAGTTGCAATCATTTTTGAAGTTTGCGCGGACATCCGGATGTATTCCATCTGCACAAGATTTTCCGGTAGTGCAAAAAGTCTGTTGATGAAGCCGGCCAAAATGGCAACCGCATAAAATGCTCTGATTTTTATGCCGGGGACAACTTTAGTAGTGATTGCGCCAAGCTGAATTCCAAGCAGGGAACCTATCAGCATGCCCATGGCCAGGGTGTAGAAAACGTAGCCGTATACGGCATACTGGACGATGGAACCATAGCCCGCGGTGAAAATAATCTGTAAAATATCTGTACCCACAGTGGTAAAGGACGATACACCAAGTACGTACACGAAAGCCGGGAAGGTTAGGAAACCCCCTCCAACACCCAGTATAGCGGCCATAAAACCTACCACCGCGCCGACGATGGCAACGAATACGCCGGAAACCTTTTTTCCTCCCGGGGTAATTTCCTCATCAAAGGTAATCATCGGGGGAATATTAATAGCTTGCACCTTTACGGCGAGGTTTGTAAGTCCTGAAGGGCCGCCATGGGCATCGTCGTGTCCGGTGGATGGGGTTTTCACGGCCTTCAGATAGTCATATAGTGCATAGAAGCCAAGGAATCCAAGCATAACCACATAGATGGCGCTTATCACCAAATTGCTCAGGACCGGGTTAAAATTGAACAACTCACGGTTTAAAATACCTCCGCCGGTAACTCCCAGGCCGGATCCGACTAAAAACGCTATAGCCAAACCCACATGGACATTTCCAAGTTTCTTGTGTACTGTTGTTCCCATAATTGCCTTGGCAAAAATATGAAACATATCTGTACCGACTGCCAGTATGCCCTTAACTCCCAGGCTCATGAGGGCCGGGGTGATTACAAAACCCCCGCCTGCGCCTATACATCCAGTAATCAAGCCTGCTATAAGACCAACAGCCATAGATCCGTAAAATATTTCAGGTGTATAGAATGACGGGCCGAAGGCGGACTTGCCTCCGATAAAAGTTGGCAGAGTTCCGGCCGCATGAGCAACGGCAGGTATTAAAGCGGGTAAAAAGAGTACCATTAATATTAACAATTTTTTGCGATCTTTTATGATCGTGTTGGATACTTCAATCTCCCATCTGGCGTGCGCTCTGGATGCAGCCATCAAGGACTCATATAAAATTCTCATTTTTTTCTAACCTCCCCAATAAACAATCGTGCTATATAAAAGTTTTAAAATTAGTCACTACTAGATTTGTGCTGCAGCCTTTATATTGTGCGATTTTTATATCACCCCCCAGGAAAATCGATAACCCGAAACGCTCTATTTATTAGTTTCCGTAGTGACAACTATGTTAAAAAAAACTTGAAATACCATATCAGGCATGTTATAATTTTTTACAAATGGGTTATTCGTTGGTTTCCTTAAAGAAATAGTTTCAGTGAGATATAATGATTTTAAAGTTGACCGGCTAATTCGTCAGTATTTATTAGCGCAATTATATTGTCACTACGGCTAAGGGAGGATTGCTTTTTAAACTATTGAGCGTTGTAGAGTGTCTACGCCAATAGCCTTTAGAATTTCCTCCTGGTCCTTGGGTAGTCCTGTTACAGATTTCACCTCCCGGTCATCAAGTTCATTTACTGACAGCTTGATGTCTTCTAATAATTCCAATGCCTGGCGTGGATGAAGATTTATGCCTGCCCTATTAAGTAATCTTGCCATTGTTTTTTCGATTATTGGCGACAGCAGTCCTATGAAGATGTGGGCTGACATGTTTGTATCTACATAAAACTGACTTGGTAATACAGCAGAACTGTTGTTGACACGTAATGGTTCTCCCAGCTGTGTCGTATTAATATATGATTCCAGAAGCTCTTTTCCAGTCAATAAATGGGAGTTTGTTTCTAAGAGAAACATTCCCGCTTGTTGTTTTTCCATCGCAATAATATCGTCCCTGCGTCTGTAATGCAGCTGTTTAGCGCTCTCATTATAGTGCCATTCAAAATATTTGCGGCAAAAGTTGTTTTTGAATACGGGTGCGTTTTTGTTGAAAGGGGACCTGTTAAATTTATAACGATCTTCGTTTATGGTTTTTTGTAATGCCTCGAAGTCATGTTCAACTGCTCTAAGCTGTTCCTCGAATAATTCACCCTTATGTTCTGCACTTTGAAGGTCGTAGCATAATAGTTGACGTAAATCCCCTGATTTTACCTCTTTATATAAGAGTTTGTCATTAAATTCAGTGAAGTCGTATATAGGTGAAGCTTGTTTATGAAGATGCGAGTTATAATCGTTATTGTGAATTAGCTTACGACCAGCCAGGTACTGATGGCCATGTGCCACTAGAAGCTCCAGGGTCGTGTTGGTCGTCATATTGCGGTCCCCTATGAAGATGCAGTTGCTAATACCGTATTTGTTATTCAAGTATTTGAGCATCTCTTTGAAGCTCAATTCACCAGGTTGGGGCTGAAAAACCCAGTGACCAAAAGGTATCCCGTCACGACTGGCCATTACTCCGTAGTCTGCCTTTTGAAAATCTTCCTCCTGCAAGAAGTATTTGCCGTACATAGATGACTGCAGTTCAGGGCTGGAGAGAGGTTCAAAAGTACAGTAAGACAAACGGCAAAAAGCAATATCTGTATCTATAGTAAATAGGCGGTTCAGATTTTTAAAAATAATTTCTTCAATATGATACTTTGCGTCTGCCAGTAAGTCTAAGGTACTGTATAAATGATGAGGGTATAAATCACTATTGTCCAGGTCGGTGGGGCTGAGAAATTCATACCAGTCATTGATAGCCTGTTTATTCTGGGGTTTGATTATTTGTTCCATGGTCATTAGTTCCACTAAGAGAGGTACATTTAAGTCATCCATTTGATCTGTAAGGGCTATTTCGATGGCTGTTGTTAAGTTGAGCATTTCCCAAATATTGTGAATAGCTAGAACTTCTCCGTAGCGCAGCACCCTTTTAGATTCAAGTTGTGTGGAATTCCGAGAAACCCCACAAATTCTTGAGAGTCCGGATATCAGTACTTGCACCTTCTGGGGAGTTAAGCTCTCGAGGTTACCCAGGTTGGCGATCACTCTCTGTTTTACTTTATTGCCTTCACGGTAATTCTCAATTAACTTTAGATAGGTATATTCCTTACCTTTAGTTCGACTGGTTACCTTTCGGAAAAACATGGTGACACCACCTTTTATATATAGTACCTGATTAAAGGGATAATTTTTCTATGTGGTTTGTCATCGTTTTTGCACTACGTTTTATCTCTACAATACCGATTCGTTGCTTTACTTGAGTAATAATAAACCGATGACTGTTCTACACTTTGTATTTTCTTGCATTAACTATAACATGCCAAATAATATTGTGCAAGATTTCACAGCTCAAAAAATAAAAGTTTAAATTTTCAGACGAATGCAAAATTACAGCAAATATAACGGTTTCCACCGCTTTTCAAGACTTCTGGGCATAAAAAATTCAATAGTTTATCGGGATTATGGCGGGGAAATATGGGTACGTTAATGATATAAAGCATAAACATAGTGACAGAAATAACAAGGAAGCACCTAGAAATGCTTTTAATTATACACAGAACTTGATTAAAAAGTGGTGACAAATTATAATATAATTAAGGCTGTGTGAATATTCAAAAATTTAGGATTATTTGAAAGGGGGAGTACAAAATGTCTGTCCCCACCAGTGTTTATCAACCCGGCCTGGAAGGTGAACTGCCAAGAGTTTTAAATAATTTATGGAAATTTGTGAAGTGTTTGTTTGGAAAAAGGGAAGTTAACCACTTTGCTCGTTTGTACCATTCCAGTTTTAGCTACGGCCTTGTTCCTGACACAGCTATTAGTGACTTTAATAATATGGGTAAAATCACATCTATATATAGTGGAGATTGCTATATTTATATATTCCAGGGAAATGGATATAAGGGATGGTACCGGATTGTTGACCCCGGTGAAAAAATTGCTGTGGAGGAGTGTGGATCCCTTATAATCAGCATGGCCCCAATAGCAATAGGCGAGGTGCAGAAAAAAGGAAAGGCGCCTGAATATTGCTGGGAGTTGTCCGGACCGATGTATATGATGCATTTTTCCGCAGCCTACAGATATGCGTGATTATTGAGACGGTGCCAGGAAGCCAGACTAACAATATATTTTCATGATGATGACGCAACTTCAGGGTTGCGTTTTTGTTATATTAATGGATTTTGAATGCTGACAGTTTACCGTAAACATCCGCTAGGACGATTTTGTTTATTTTTTTTAGGATAATTTATTGTGCTTAAAGAAAAGGAATGATAAAATTCATCACAAAAAGAAAGTGATAAGAAGATTATTGGGGCTGTTAAGGAATCTCCAGTAAAGAAAAATGGTGGTTGCACAGGGGGGGAATATGAGCAAGCGAAAGGTGTATGAATTAAGCTCTTTCAGAAAAAAGGAAGAGCAGATAATTTATGTTGAGGGAGAAGGCAAAGGAAATAATAGCATTGAAAGCCCTTTTAGAAAAGCATACAATTTTATTTGTGAGAAAAAATGGCTTGTTCTGGCCGTCTTTCTGGCGGCGTCAATTTGCCTCATGCCAACACCTGAGGGATTGACTGGGAACGGAAAATACGCGCTTGGTCTGTGGTTGTTTATTATTGTATGTTTTATTACCGAGGCTTTGCCTCTGCCAATGACCGCAATGATTATTGGATCTTTTCAGATAATGGCTGGCATGGGAAGTTTTCAGGAGATCCCCAGGACCTTTATGGACGACGCCATTGTTTTTATAATGGGTGTCTTAATGATGGGTAGTGTGCTGGTAAAGTACAATATTCATAATAAAATTGCTCTTTACATGCTAAAGCTGTCTGGCACAAGGATTGAAAGGGTTGTTCTGGGTGTGGTGGCATTTTGCGCTATTAGTGCCGGATTTATCACTGAGCATGCCACTGTCACAATTATGCTTCCAATAGGAGTGGCAATAGTTTCTTTAAGCGGGGGTGTGAAGAGGGTGCCGAGGTTGGCCAAATTGATGATGTTGGCTATATCCTACGGCGTAATAATTGGCGGGGTGGCCTCACCTTCCGGTGGCGCCCGTAACGCTCTTATGATCAGTTTTCTTGGTAACCTTGGAATAAATATAGGGTATGGAAACTGGATGTTAATGGCCATGCCATTTACAATTATAATGATACCGGTTGTTTCTTTCTGGCTTTTAAAGCTTTACAAGCCGGAGATTACCGATTTGGAAAAAGTTATGGAGACAATTAGGGATGAGATGGAGGCAGAAGGGCCGATGACTCCCCAGGCAAAACTGGCTCTTGTTATATTTCTTGCGGTGCTGGTAAGTTGGGTGATGTTTAGTCAGCAGTATGGCGCCGGAAACATTGTCATGATGGGAATTATTGTGGCTGCAGTATTAGGGCTGGTTGACTGGAGTTATCTGCATAAAAAAACTCAGTGGGGAGTGGTTGTTCTTTATGCAGGAGCGATTTCCATGGGGAAGATGCTGATGGCCACCGGAGCGGCCACCTGGTTGGCAAAGAAGCTCTTAGTGGTGGCGTCAACATTTGGAGTTATGGATGGACTGCCGCTTCTAGCAGTAATCACTACCATTACCGCCTTTACATCCAACACCATGGCAGATGGTCCGACAGTAGCTGTTTTGGGTCCCATTTTCCTTAAAGCTGCCGAGATGTCCAATACCAGCGTTTATGCAATTGGCATTGCCACAGCATTAGGCTCGGCATTTTCTTACCTGCTTGTGATAGCTACCCCGGCTAATGCAATTGTATATGGGTCTGGTTTCTTAAAGGGTACTGATTTCTTAAGGGCTGGCAGCCCACTTTTTCTGTTTTCACTGCTGGTTACAGTAATACTGGCCTCTGTATGGTGGCAGAAACTGGGTGTTTGGTAATAAAAAAAATGGAGTTATCCCTAAAGGATAGCCCCGTTTTTTTGTGTTTCCTGAGAATTTAAAAAAAAATGTCCCTTTAAGGAGACATTTTATAACAACTTTTGTAGTTCTTTTTTTAATAGTTTTCCCGAGGTTGTTTTGGGCAGGTTCTCTACAAATCTGATGTGTCTGGGAATTTTATAACGGGCCAGCTTGTTGGAGCAAAAAGACTGTATCTCTTCCGGGGTGGCCTGGCAATTCTCCCTGAGCAGAACAAAGGCCATGACTTCCTCACCCATAATGGGGTCGGGCACTCCGGTTACGGCAGCATCAAAAATAGCCGGGTGGGTGTATAGAACTTCTTCTATTTCTCTGGGGCGGATGTTCACGCCTCCTCTGATGATGATATCTTTCTTTCTATCCACTATGAAAAGGTATCCGTCTCTATCCATATAGGCCAGATCCCCGGTGTGGAACCACCCGTTTCTCATAACCCAGTCTGTTTCTTCGGTGTGGTTTAGGTAGCCTTTCATGACGTTTGGTCCCTTAACAATTATTTCGCCAATCTGGTTTGTTGGGACCTCCCGGTCTTCATAATCCACAACTTTAACCTCTACTTCAGGTATCGGAACACCTATTGAACATATTTTATGCATTCCGTTCAAAGGTATGCCTGTAATGATGGGAGATGTTTCGGAAAGACCGTAGACCTCTATCAGGCTAAATCCGAACTTTTCCTCAAAAATAATAAATGTATCAGAAGGGGTTGGCGCCCCTCCGGTAAATGCCAGTCTCCATGACTTCAGATCAAATTTATCAATGAAAGGATACTTGATCAGAAGCGCATACATGGTGGGTGGTCCAAAGTAGAAGGTTATTTTCTCATCCTGTACCGTTTCCAGTAGAGGTTCCGGGCCTCTCCAACGGTCGTGAATGACCAGGGTTGCCCCCGCCACGATGGTGGTATTCATTATGCAGGTTTGACCTGCTGACAGGTATGCCGGGGAAATCAGAAGAGAACGATCGGAAGCCGTTATCTGGTATATCCGGGCAAAGGTGGAGGCGTTGCTGTACAGGTTATGGTTGGTCAGCATGGCTCCTTTGAATGCTCCGGTGGCGCCGGGGGTGAAAAGAATTTCAATAACGTCATCTCTTCCGGCAGGCTTACCAGGAATGTATTCATCCGAGGCTGATTCCAATATTTTTTCAAATATCATTACATCTTCTTCCGATTCCTGGCAGCCAGTTACTATTTTCATAAGCTTAATTTCATCAGAAAGTTTATTTATAAGGGGGATAAGACTATAATCTGTAATAATGGCTGCAGGCTGGGCAGTGAGCGCAATTAGGCTCATTTCATTGGTAGTGTACCTGGGGTCCACCGGAACCACTATGCCTCCTATTTTTATAATGGCATAATAAATTATGACAAATTCAGGGCAGTTCCTAAGGGCGACCATTAATCTGTCACCGGGTAAAATGCCCATTTGCCTGAGGCCGTTGGCCAGCTTATTTACCTTGGAGTTCAGTTCTTTATAAGTAAGCCTCTGACTTTCGTATACGAGGGCTTCCTTTTCAGGGGTAAGTCGGCCATGTTCGGCAAGTTTAAGGGGGAGATTCATTTACGTTTTACCTCCTTGGGATGCCGTAGAAATGTAGTGAATATCCGGCTATAAAATGCTGGTGTCAGCTACTGTAACTGATTTATTTCTATTCGGGGGTTAAAAATCCTCTTTTTTAATTAATGGGTTTTCAGTATTTGAATTACAGAAAGGTAGGGTAATTGTAGAATTATGAAAGAAGGTAAAAATCAAAAAGATCAGATCAGGAGAATAAGGATAGGAAGGTTGTCGGTGGACCCTGTTTTTATGGTAATTTTTATTTTTTTTATGACCTCTGCGCTTCTTATGATGACTTTTATACTGTTTTCAGTCTGGTAGCCCGTATGCGGTGTTAAGTATTTGTGCCGGGTGACATACTGAGACTTCATGAGATCTTAGGCCCCTGCCGATCTGCATTATACAGGAAGGGCATACAGTGGTCAGCTTTTGAATGCCGGCCGACTTTACCCTGCCGGTGTAACGCTGGAGTATATTGTCACTTATAGAACTGTGCGTCAGGGAGAAGGTCCCTCCGCCCCCGCAGCAGGAGTTTCCACCGGGTATCTCAACCACTTTTGCTCCGGGGATGAGGTCAATCAATTGCCGGATTTGGTGGGATAATTTTCTTCCATACCTATAGTGACATGGACTATGGCAGGCAATGGCCTCCCCCGCCAACTCAATTTGGGGTTTGTCAGGATTCAGTACGTTTACCAGGAATTCGCTGAATTCATAAACAGGCTGTGAATCTGATGAATAAAATCCATTTTCTGTGAGGTAAAAGCTACATGAGGAGCAGTCTGTAAGCACTGCGTCCAGTTTAAAGTTTTTAAAGGAGCTGCGGTTAATTTCCATCAGTCTGGCGGCGGCTTCAGCCTCACCGGCGGTGGACAGGGGGATTCCGCAGCATTTGGACGTTGGAGGTATTACCACCTCGCAGCCCAGATGAGTCAACACTGCCACAACACTTTTGGCTATATCCGGCAGTATATAATTAGTGGCACAGCCCAGAAAATATCCCACCCTGAACCGTGGTTTTCTTGTTTCAGGGTAGGTAATAGCAGGAATAATGGACCTGGCGGGAATTCCAGTTTTAAGGCCATATTTCAGGGCAATTACATGTCTCATAAGTGGCAAAAAACCGGGTAATTTTTCCAGAGTCTGTAGTTTTGAAAAAATGCTCCGCTGCACGATTCTGTGTGGTTTGTGTGGAAAGGCAGAGGCCGAAAGTCTTCGGGCTGCCTTTATTAGGTTATCAACCGGAAGCCCTGAGGGGCATTCGGCGGCGCAGGCACCGCAAGTGAGGCAGAGAGACAAAATACTGTCGGCCCGGGAGCCCGGTTTAACTTCTCCTCTCTGCAGAAGGCCGGCCAGGAAAACCTTTCCCCTGGGGGAGGCGGATTCCCTTCCTGCCACTTCCAGAACCGGGCAAACATAACGGCACTGCCCACAGCGTACGCATTTTTTAAGATATTCACCCATAACGTTTTTTTCAAATAATGTCATACTTCACCTGGTTAATAGATTTTACCCGGATTCATTATGCCCCGGGGATCAAGGGCCTTCTTTATAATTCTCATCTGCCCCAGAGCGTTTCCGTGTTCCAACAGGGAGTAAGCTGATCGCACCATGCCTACCCCGTGCTCACCGGTGGTGGTTCCTCCCAGATCTATGGCCAGCCGGTGTATTTGGTCAACCAGGCTGCCCAGGCGGTCAACCTCATCCGGGCTGTCGGGATTGATTACCAGGGCGGTGTGGATGTTGCCGTCACCTATATGGCCGTATGCAACAACCTCTATTTGATATTTTTTTCCAAGGGATTTTATCATTCTTAATGATTCTGCCACTCTGTTTAAGGGAATGCATATGTCTTCACCTGCAAAAACCCGGGTGCCGTCCGGTCTCAGCCGTGCCGCGGCGGTGGCCACCACGCTTCTTCCCTGCCAGAGGGCCGCCATACGCTGGGGATCAGTACTCCACTCCACTTTGGCCGGCTGTTTTTTCATTATATCGGCTATTTGTTCCCCTTCCCACTGAACAGAGGCCGGGTTGCCGTCTACCTCGAATAGAAGTATGGCCTCGCAGGAGGGTAGGTTTATTTCCGGCCGGTACAGGTTTACTGCTCTAATGGCAGACTGGTCCAGTATTTCAATGCCTGATGGAAGTATACCCGCCGTGTAAACATCCAGTACGGCCAAGGGAGCCTGATCCAGGCTGTCAAAGGAGGCCATTGCTATTCCCCTGGCTCTGGGCCTTGGCCAAACCCTCAGCCGGACCCTGGTAATTACCCCCAGAGTTCCTTCGGACCCCACAAATAGCTTTGTCAGGTTTATGCCGCTGACATTTTTCAGGGAGCGGCAGTTTTTCCCCCCGGTAATAATGATTTCACCATCGGGCAAGACCACTTCCAGCCCCAGTATATATTGTTCAGTGGTACCGTATTTAACCGCCCTCATGCCGCTGGAATTGTTAGCAACCATTCCACCGATGGTACACATTCTGGTGCTTCCGGGGTCCGGGGGGAAAAAGAGGCCGAACTTTTCCAGGTGTTCATTCAGGCGGGCGTGCACTATGCCCGGGCGAACCATTACCTGCATGTTCTGCGCGTCCACTTCTTCAACGGCATTCCAGGTGGATAGATCCATCACAATGCCGCCTTTTGCCGGGACGCAGCCGCAGGTTTCACCGCTGCCCGCCCCCCGGGGGGTTACGGGGATGTTGTTTTCAAAGGCAAAGCTCAATATTTCGGAAACCTCCCGGGTGGAACGGGGAATTACCACTATATCCGGGCAGTAGCTGTTTTGAACGGAAAGAAATGAACTGTCATAGGAATATAGCTTTCTTTCCAATTCATCCTCTATTATTCTGGTGGGATCCAATATTTTTTTCAGGGCTTTGGAAAGATCTAGGTTTTTTATTTGGGGCACCCCCGCTAATTAATCATTTAGACAAAATCATTTTCTTTTAGGCCCATCCCGGTATCTTTGAACATTATAACATAACATTCAAGTTGGCTGAGGTTGGGCCTGGCAAATTACTTCTTAAATTAACAGTCTCCGCTATATTTTGTGCGGCTCCAAATTCTTTCCACCAGTTGAAATGCTGCTTTCGGGTCACTTAGATTTAACAAAGCTGACTGCTGATTGCTTAGTCGACCGCCAGGGCTAATTTTTACGTCAAGTATCTTGAAAAAAGCACCCATTTGCTCATAACAATAATTTTGGGAGAGAGATCTCCTTTGCCGTAAACCCTTTTTGCTGAAGGGTGGTAGAAATTAAGTAAAATGGTTTGATAGAGAGTTATTATTTTTTTTATTATAGAACAATTTATTTCCACGGGGGTAAAGCCCATGGCATGCGATCCTCTATGGAGCATGGTGATTGCCACCAGACAATCCACATCTTCGCAACGTGGTATCCTTGAAATATGACGGGCCAGGGCTGGAAGAGATCTTCTCAGCTCTTGAACCATTTTTATTCCTATTGTTTCCGGCCGGGTTTCCCCCCTCAATATTTTTAATAGGTACTCATTGTTTAAGTGCAGCCCGAATACCTTCTCACCCCTGCTTAAAGTCTTTCCACAGGGCAAAATAACCCGTGGACCCAGGTAACGGCCAACTGACGCACGGAAAATGGTAGGACAGCCATGGATATCGGCAACATCTTTTAGTCCAAAGGCCAGACCGAAAATCTTTTCCCAGTGCTGCCACAAAATCATCAGAAAATGTGTTACAGGCCGGGAGTTGCTTAAAAACTCTTTCAGTGGGGAGATTATATATCCCCTTTCTTTTAATTCATTTATTATTTCAGGCAGAGCGTGTATCATTTTCTCCGGCGATCCTGCAGAAGCCCCAGGTTCAGTGTCACTATCGTGAAGGATGAGAATTGATCCGTGAATTAGGTTTTTCTTAACCTTCTTTAGAATAATCTCAGGTGTGATTTTTTTTGACCAGTCCCAGCTCATAAAGGACCAGAGCACTATTTTGTGTTTCATTACCATGCGGATAAAGAAGTAAGAGAGATTAAAAAGCCCCCAGGGGGGTCTGAATGCCACCGGAGGGGATCCGGATATTTCTTCAATAGCCTGGAAGGAACCTTTTATCTCTCTGATGGCCCCGATAGGTCCCACAAGCCAGGGAATACGGTGCTCAAGTCCGTGACTGCCGATTTCATGGCCTTCGGAGATGATTCTCTCTATTAAGTCCGGGTGTTTCCTTGCTTTTTCTCCCAGCACGAAGAAACAGGCATTTACTCCGGCAGTCTTAAGGATGTCCAATACCCTTGGAGTATATCTTGGGTCCGGTCCATCATCAAAGGTTATAATTACTTTGTCTTTGGCTGGAAGGCGGCTGATTACCCCTATATTGCAGAACCTGGCCAGGAATGTGGGAACCAGGGTATAAATAATGATTGAAAAAGCAGCGTATTTAAATAACTCTTCTGTCAAGTCTCAGACTCTCCATTCCTAATATTTTCCATTTATGTCACCCAAAGACCCTTAGCATTTTTGGTAAAGGCTGAATGCTGATTGTTTAGTCGTAGGGAGATTTTGATCCTGGATATACCAGATAAAATAAAGCCATTATTGACAGTATGCATGCAGTCCCCAGCAATGTTCCCGCAGGACTTAATCCTCCGGCTAAAAAACCTCCAATTACCGGACCGACCGACATGCCCAAACCCTCGACAGCTGAAAACAAACCCCATCCTGTGGCCTGCTTTCCTGGTGGTATGGACCCGGCAAGGAGTGAATTCCAGGCTGGAAGTACGGCACCGTAGGATACTCCCAAAACCAGCACCAGAATAAGGGCGGTGTGAATGTCTCGGGCCAGGGCCAGCCCGGCCAGGGAGGCTGAAGAGGTCAGGAATCCTGTAAACAGCATTATTCTGATATTGATTTTGTCTGCCAGCTTTCCCATGGGTATCAGGGATACCATGGTTGCCGCGCCTCCTGCCAGGAGAAGCAGCCCATAACCGTCAGGGGTCATTCCCAGTCTTTGGGTGGAAAAAACTGGTAATGCAGGAAGGAGCATGCTGGCTGACATTGTTTGTAAAAACATTCCGGGCATAAGTACTCGGGAAAAGATCCTGTTTGACATCATTTGCCTGAGGGTTTTAATTATGCTTCCCGGTGAAGTGTTGTTTTCTGTTTTTTGGGCTGACACTGATGATGGTAATAAATAGGTAATAAATAATGCCGACATTAGAAAACAAATTATAATCAAATAGGCAAAATCGTAGCTTATGGATATAAAAAAATTAATTAACGAAAGTCCGCTTCCAATTCCTGCCAGCCATACAATAAATACCAGGCTGACGCGTGAGGAGCGGTCTTCTTTATTAACGGGAGCCACCCGGGTGATTACCCCTATCCACAGGGGGGAAAGCCCCAGACCGAAAAGACCTGAGGATATTATAAGCAGCACCGGGTGGGAATATGCCCTGGCCGCCACCAGGGACAAAAGGCCAACAAAGAGGCCAGCCTGCAAAAGCGGTTTGCCCATTCTGTCAAACTGCCAGCCGGCAAAGAATTTTAGCAGTGTTTCGGTGAAGAAGTGCGCTGATGCGGCTGCCCCGGCGGTGGCCATGGTCCATCCCAGCCTTTCGGTTGTATATAGGGGTAAGAAACTTATAAAAAAGGAGCTTCTGGTGAATTCAGCCAGAAAAAGAACGGCCAGGAGGGCAGAATCCTCCGTGCTTAATTCCGGCAACATTTTCCTCGAAGATAATATGCCTGTGGTTGAGGGCTGTTCGGATACTATCCCTTTTTTATCCATTTTATTATTATTATCGCTAAAGTAGGTTTCCATGTGCCGGTTTGTCCAAAAGATACCCTCATTAACATACCGTGGTGGTGTTGGAAAAATTGAAGTATACCAATGAGGGGGTTTTCCTGTTATCATAACAGATGTCGAAAGATGTAAAATAAGATAGAATAATGGGAGGAAAGAATGGAAAGGAAATTTAAACTTTATTTGTTCCTTCTGGCATTACTGATTTTTTTGCTACCGGCTGGGGCAGTTTTTGCGAATAGTGGCGACCTAAAGGTAGGTGACAGGGGAGAAAAGGTTTCTCAGCTGCAGAGCATGCTTAAGGGAGAGGGATTATTTCCGTCGGGCCAGAGGATTACAGGGTATTTTGGACCAATTACCTATAATTCGGTGGTGGCCCTGGAAAAGAAATACGGTCTGGCCGTGAACGGTAAGGTGGGAGCTGAGGAGTGGAATATTCTTTACCACAAGAGCCAATCCAAGGTGGTTTTAGGCTATTACACCGTTGATTACCCGGGGGACAAGCTTTCCCATGACTCCCTGGTAAAGAACAGCCAGTTAATTAGTCAGTCGGCAATGTTTGATTATGCAGTTGATGAAAAAGGTAATCTAAAGGGAAGCGCTTCCATCGAAGGAATAAAGGTAGCCAGATCAAAGGGTATCAAAACATTGATGGTTGTACATAACATTTCCGGAACCATAGAGGGGAACGCAGCATATAGCGCTATAACCGACAAGTATAGAAAAAAACTGGTGGATAATATAGTCAATGAGATAAAGAGAAGTGGCTATGATGGTGTTAATGTAGACCTTGAGGGCATTCCTCCGGCGGGGAAGAAGTATTATAATGCCTTGCTTGAAGATCTGAGGAACCAGCTGGGACAGTCAAAACTACTTACGGTAGCCGTTCCGGCGAAGACCTCTGATAACGGCAGCACCTGGAACGGGGCGTATGATTATAAAACCATCGGCAGACTGGCCGACTATGTTGTTATTATGAGCTATGACGAACACTGGGGCGGAGGACCTCCGGGCCCGGTGGCATCAATTCCCTGGGTGACCAAGGTGCTTGATTACTCAACCAAGGTTATTCCGCCTCACAAGATACTGATGGGAATAGCCGCATACGGATATGACTGGCCCAGCGGGCAAAAAGGAAAGGCTATTAAATGGAATAGCATGTCCCGTTTAATTAGTCAGTACGGTGGCGTTAAATGGGATAACAACTACAGCGTGCCGTATCTTAAATACTGGAAAGGATCGGTTCAGCACCAGGTTTGGTTTGAAAATAAATACAGTCTGGCTATAAAACTGGGAATGGTCAAGAAATATGACCTGGGTGGCATAGCTTTCTGGCGCATGGGGTTTGAGGATGCCTCCTTCTGGGAGACGATAAAAAATAAATTATAAAAGAATAATTGATTAAAAAAGCCCGGTTGGGGGTTAGTGGCCTCCAACCGGGCTTTTTTAATCTTAAAAGAACTTGTTACCTTTAACTTACCGCTGACAACTTCCGACTCTATTCTGTACCCCCTATAGACAGATTTCTCCCGATTTTCCGTCGACTCATTAGAGTTGCATGAATTGCAATAAAAACATTGCCAATTATTAAAATAGGATTTAAAGTAGTTATTAAAACGAACGTTTGGTTGGTGAGGCATGGGTATGAACAAATACCAGGAAATAGTAAAGGCTGCGGCAAAGGTATTCAAAGCCAAGGGATATCATGCGGCCACCGTGCAGGAGATTGCCAGTGAGGTGGGAATGCTTAAGGGAAGCCTGTATTACCACATACAGAGCAAGGAGCAGCTTTTGACCGAGGTTATCATTTGTGCCGTCAAGGTTTTAAACCAAGGCCTTTCAGCGGTTATAGCCTCGGACCTCCCGGCAGAGGAGAAATTAAAGAAGGCTATTCTGTTTCACCTGGAGGCCTATCTGGGCAATGAGGAGCTGCCGGTTTACTACAATGAAATAACAAAGCTGCCGCCGGGCCCCCTGGAAAAGATTAACGCCGCCATCAAGGAATATGAGGACATGTGGATGAAGATACTGCAGGAGGGCGCCGGCACTTCCTTTCGGGCAGATTTGCCCGCCCGCATTATGCTTCAGTCGCTTTTCGGAATGTACAACTGGGCCCACAGGTGGTACCGTCATGACGGCCCCCTTTCCACTTTGGAGATGGGAGAAATCTTTTGTAAACTATCCCTGGATGGAGTAAGAAAAAGGGATTAATCATTTTTGGTCTAAAACCAAACAAACGGTTGGTTGCAATTTAAGTAATAATCCCCTTTGGAATAAAAATTTTTTAAAAGAGGTGCTTACATGGATGCAGTGAAGATTATCGGTGAGAGCTGGAACGCTCTTTTCTTCCCATCTTCCATAGCTGTTGTGGGAGGGTCCGGCGACCTCAAAAAGCCGGGTGGGATCGTTCTGGAAAACCTTAAGGCAGGAGGTTTCAGAGGGGTGGTTTATCCGGTCAACCCCGGCCGCCGGGAATTGAACGGACTGAAGTGCTACCCTGATCTGATCTCTATCCCAGGGCAGGTTGACATGGCGGTTATAGCTGTGAAGTCGCGTCTGGTCCTGCTTACCCTTAAGGAGTGTTCGGTCAGGGGAATCCGGGCAGCAATAATTTTCAGCTCCGGCTTTGGAGAGGTAAATGAGGAGGGGCTACAGGCCCAGGGCAAAATTGGGGAAATGGCCGCAGAACTCAATATACGGATATGTGGGCCCAATACCATGGGTATGGTCAACTATCTTAATAAAATGCACGCCGCTTTTGTTTATGGCTATAAACTGCCGGCTATGTCTCAACATTCGGAGAACGGCATCGCGCTGATATGCCAGAGCGGCGGGGTGGGCTGCAGCATTCTACAGGCCTGCCACCTGAGAGGCCTGAATGTGGCAACCTATGTTTGCACCGGAAACGAGGCGGCCACCGACTTCTCCGACTACTTGACTTATTTTACCGGTCGCCCGGAAATAAAAATGGTAGCCTCCTACATGGAGGGAATCCGTGACGGCGGAAAATTTGCCATGGCCACAGAGGCTGCACTTGCCGCCGGAAAACCTGTGGTGATACTGAAATCGGGCACTAATGAGGCCTCGGCCCGGGCCGCGCGGTCCCATACGGGGGCTTTGGCGGGCTCCGCCTCGGTATACAGGTCTCTGTTCCGGCAAAAGGGAGTAATAGAAGCCCAGAGCATTGATGAAATGGTGGCCATTTTAAGCCTTTTAGCCACCGGTAGAAGGCCAGCCGGCAAGGGTGTGGTCATAGTGGCCTCCTCAGGTGGCCAGGCGGTGATTGCCGCCGATAGATTTTCTGGTGCCGGACTGGAATTGGTCCAGTTGAACCTGGATATCCAAAATAAGATCGCCAGGGAACTGCCACCCTTTGCAGGAGTCAGCAATCCGGTGGACTTAACCGGACTGGACATAATTTTTCCAGGACTTTTTCAGCGCTGCGCTTCCGCTGCGGCGGAGGAACCAGGTGTGGACACCATGGTTTTGTCTCACTGGCTGAATGAAGAGATTGACTCCATGGGGCAGTTGAAGACGATAGCCAATCTTACAGGTAAGCCGCTGGCACTTCTTGGCACCGTCCCAGGCAACACCTCCGGTCTAACTCCGGCGGACCTCATTAATCACGGTGTGGCCTTCATGGGCGAGTCGGATGTTGCCGCCACCGCCCTGGCCAAAGTTGTAAAATATACAGAAAAGGCAAGGTCCAATCCCGGCCGTAACTCCCGGCGAAGTGATATTGCCCCGGTTGTGCCGGTCCGGTACCGCTCCCTTAAGCCGGGTGCGGTGCTGTCCGAAAGAGAGGTCAAGGAAATACTTGCATCCTGCGGAATACCGGTTGTGCCTGAGTTGGCGGCATCAACAGCCGATGAGGCGGTGGCTGCCTCCCAAAAAATTGGCTACCCGGTGGTGGTTAAGGTGGACTCCCCCGATATACTTCATAAAACCGAGCTGGAAGGAATAAGGCTAAACCTGTCCAGCCCGGAAGAAGTGCGGCTGGCATTTTACTCCGTGACCCGCCAGTGTATCCCCAGGCAGCACGGAGCCCTTATTCGCGGCGTACTTGTGCAAAAAATGGTAACCGGCGGCCAGGAGTTTCTGGTGGGAATAAACAGGGATTCTGTATTCGGACCGGTGCTGACCTTCGGTATGGGCGGAATCTGGGTGGAAACCTTAAAAGATATCTCACTACGGGTTTTACCGGTATGTGAAGATGATGTACGGGAAATGATCAGGGAGACAAAGGCCTACTCCATATTGGCCGGCGCCCGGGGCAAAGCGCCCCTGGACCTGCCCGCCGTGGAAGACATTTTGCGCAAAGTGGCGTTTTTGGCGGAAAACTGGCCGGAGCTGGCCGAGTTGGACATTAATCCTTTAATCGTTCTGCCCGAGGGGCGGGGGGCCTTTGTGGTGGACGCCATGGTGGCCGTTGCTGAAGATGTCCACAGCTTATCAGAAGCTGAAGTCGTATCGTCTACGGTATAATTCGTCTGTGGTGCTTACATTTTGTCCCAATATGTCTGGAAAGAGTTTTTCCTCGAAGGGGACCTTCGAGGAAAAACAATTATCCGGTTAACAAAAAGCGTTCACTATGTAAAATTATGGTGTCTAAGCTTTTAGATATTGGGGGTCAGACGTCAGTCATTGGTCATTTGCATCTTACACTAACGGCAAAGTTCTTATTACCAAATACCTATGACTGACGACCGACGACTTTTTATGCCTTCCTGGTAACCGCCAGAAGATATATTTCTCCGGATTTTTTGTCTTTATTCATGGTTTTTTCAGCCTGAAGCAGGTTATCTATCTGATCTGCATTTAGGGGGGCAACTTCCATCCCCTGGGTGTTAATATTAACCATTTACGAACCCCCTTTTATTTTAATTATGTTTATTATTCCCCTCTTCTTCAAAAATAGAAGGGTATTATTATTGATTTTGAAAGGGCTATAAAATATAATTAGTTAATTGTAAGCGGATCTTTTTTTTATCGTATTGATAATGGTTATCATTATTGGAGGGTTTTGGGTGACGCTTGATAAAGTCAAAAGAGGCCAAAAAATAAGAATAACATACCTGCCCGATGATTTATTCAAATCACAGGTTATACGTTTAGGTATTTACGAAGGGACAGTGGTTATTTGCCGTGAGGTACTGCCCGCGGGGCCCGTGGTAATATCTAAAAACAGGCAGGAAATAGCCATTGGAAGAAAACTGGCCCGGCTTATAGGTGTTGAGCCGTTAAATAACCAGAGTGGAATGGTCAAAAAATGCGTTACATAGCTGTATAGCTATACTGGATTAACTATAATTTAAAATTATCATATTGAGTGTTGCAGGTTTAGCTGAGAGCTGACGGCTGGTTGCTGACAGCTATTTTTTCTTGGGACGGCCTGTTATGAAAGGTGATTTTTGTGAACTGCCGGGATTTTGGTAAAAAGGCCGGAGCGGGAGAAGATGCCCGCTATATTGTTCTGACGGGAAACCCCAATGTGGGAAAAACCGCGTTATTTAATGGGCTTTCTGGTATTTATGGAGACGTAAGTAATTTTCCCGGAACAACGGTGGATGTTTGTTACGGCCGTATAGGCAAGGATATTATAATCGATACGCCTGGGGTATATGGGGTCTCCTCATTCACCGGGGCTGAAAAGCTGGTGCGAGAGCTCATTCTGTCGGCTGATGTGGTTATAGACGTGGTGGATGCCGGTCATTTGGAGAGGGATCTTTTTCTGACTCTACACTTGATAGATCTTGGCCTGCCGGTGATAGTAGCCCTTAATATGTCTGATGAAACGGCCAGACACGGGGTAAATGTTGATAGAGAAGCGTTGGAGGATGTTCTGGGCGTTCCGGTTATTCCAACAGTGGCGGTAGAGAGGGTTGGAATTGAAATACTGGTGGAATCACTGCCTAAGGCCCGTAAAGGCTGCAGGGATACTGTCTTACAGGGCAGACTCTCGGAAATGGCTGCTGAGCTGGGGACTTCGGAGGCCATGGCCCTTTTGCTGCTGGAGGGCGATGTTTCTATTGCCGGGATGCTGGATTTACCTCCCGGTAATGAGCGCATAAGCATCTACAATAAAAGGAGGCAGAGACTAAACGAAATAGTCGACCTTGTCAGCAGTGATTTACAAGTGCCGGGAAATTTTCTGGATTTACTGGGGAATATAATGATCAGGCCCCTTACGGGGTTTCCCATACTGGTTCTTATATTGGCGCTGATGTACCAGGTGGTGGGTGTTTTTTTCGCCCAGGTGGTGGTTGATTTTACTGAAGGAACCATTATGGAGGGCTATTATGAACCTTTTGTAAGGAGTAGCCTTGCTGCCAGCCTGGATCTTGATTCACCATTGGGGGTAGTACTAACCGGACAGTTTGGACTTCTTACTATGGCGGTCACGTATGTTTTAGGTCTTCTGGCTCCGCTGGTGATAGGCTTCTTTTTTGTTCTTTCTCTGTTGGAGGACAGTGGATATTTACCCAGGGTGGCTATTTTGATGGACAGACTGCTGGGAATCATAGGTTTAAATGGCCTTGCCGTTATACCTCTGGTGCTGGGCTTTGGCTGTGTCACTGCGGCAACCATTACAACCCGCCTTCTTCCCACCGATCGGGAGAGAAGAATAGCAATTTTTCTGCTGGCCCTGGCTGTTCCATGTTCCGCGCAACTGGCTTTTGTGACGGCAATAATGTCAAGGCTGGGGCTTATTTACTTTATGCTGTATGTGTTAATTATACTTGTGGTCATGGTGATTGCCGGTGTGATTATGGCTGCGGCACTGCCTGGTCTCTCAGCTCCGCTGCTGCTTGACCTGCCTCACCTGCGTGTTCCCAGGGCAGACAATGTTCTTATAAAAACATGGATGCGATCGTGGCAATTTATAAAGGAGGCCTTTCCTCTTTTTGTTGGAGGCTCACTGTTCCTTAGCTTACTGAGGGTAACCGGGGCGCTGGAATTAATACAGAATTCCATGGATCCAATAACCGTGGGGTGGCTTAATCTGCCCCCGGAATCGGCCAGTGCCTTTGTTATGGGGCTAATCCGAAGGGATTTTGGTACCGCCGGAATTCTTGGACTGCCCATGTCTACGGGTGATCAGTTTGTGGCCATGGTAAGTCTTACTCTTTTTGTTCCCTGCATAGCTTCAGTAATGATCATTTTTAAGGAGCGCGGCTGGAAAGAGGGAATGGTAATATGGTTTTCGGTTTTAGCTCTGGCTTTTATAATCGGGGGCGTGGTGGCAAGGATGCTGGGCTTTTTCATGGCGGCGGGCGGTGAGGCTGCCCCCTTGCTGATGATGGCAGTGCTGGTTGCGCTTGTTTCCGGTGTACTGGCACTGGCAAGTATTGTTAAAAGGATATGCTAAATAAATATCGAATGTAATAAATCGTTTGTTTTTATTTCGTAAAGCAACAATACTATAGCGGGGGACGGCATGTTCAAAAGAGCTTCGTACTTATTTATAGTTTTTTCACTACTTTTTAGTGGTTTATTCCCCAAGGTGACATGGGCGGCGCCCGGGGTTACGGCCGAGGCTGCGGTGTTGATGGATATGGAAAGCGGACAGATATTGTATCAGAAGAACATGGATAAAAGGATGTATCCGGCCAGCACCACCAAGATAATGACAGGGCTTTTAGCAATCAGAAAAGGGGACTTCAAGGACAGGGTAAAGGTCTCAAGGGAAGCGGTAATGGCTGGGGGATCTTCTGTGGGTCTCCAGGAGGATGAGGTGTTGACCCAGGAAGATCTTCTTTACGCCCTTCTTCTGCCTTCTTCAAATGATGCTGCAGTGGCTCTGGCGGAACATATTAGCGGTTCGCTGGATGAATTTGTCCGGACCATGAACGCAGAGGCCCAGGCCATAGGGGCCTTAGACACTCATTTTGCCAATCCTCACGGACTTCATGACCCAAATCACTACACCACCGCCAGGGACATGGCTCTTATTGCCAGGGAGGCCATGAAGAACAGCACTTTCAGAAAAATTGTAGGGACATATAACTACAAGACCGAAAGATTTCTTCCCAAACCGGTCAATGGCATTCCCCAGGTGGATTTTGTCAATCTCAACAAGCTAATGTGGCCGGGCTTTTCCTATGAGTATCCTGGTATCACCGGGGTTAAAACGGGATATACCGACGAGGCCAGGCGGTGCCTTGTATCCAGTTCCAAAAGAAACGGACGGGAACTTCTGTCGGTGGTTCTTAAAACTGAAAACCTGGGAATTTATCAGGATTCCGTGGCGCTCCTTAATTATGGGTTTAATGAATTCAAGCAGATCAATGTGGTGGATCAGGGGTCGGAGGTGACCAGGGCACCGGTCACAAGAGGTGAGTCGGAGGAAATCGGCGTAGTGGCCTCGGAGACATTCCGTTTCAATGTGCTGGTTAAAGAAAACCAGGTGATCGATAAAAAAATAAACATCGATGGCAGTATTACGGCGCCTGTCAGTAAAGGTCAGAAGGTGGGCGCCATGTATTTCACCATGGCCGGCAAGACGGTGGGCAGCATAGACCTGCTATCTGATCGTGATGTGGACAAGAAGCCCTTCTTCCAGTGGTGGCATGGACTTATCGTTCTGGGGTTGATTTATTTTACCCTTATCCTTAAGGCCAGAGCCCGACGTCGCCGTTACCTGCTTAGAAAGAGAAGGTGGGGTTGATTTGTCAGGAGGCAGGATGCAGTAGGCAGAAGTATAGTCAGCCAGGGTAGTCTGTGGTTTACTGTTTCCAGGTTCATATTTGCTTATTCCGGGCTCCTTGTCGACTTCTGAATATTATGGCGCCTGGGGGGCGTCTTTTTTTCATATTTAAATTGACATGTCAAACTTGCCTCTAATATACTTACAG
>Ga0209347_1002484_pt1 | contig 24241 bp, 18 predicted proteins | sample AutmiccommuBRH23_FD_187382 | JGI IMG/M metagenome (GOLD analysis project Ga0209347, IMG submission 187382) | Deep subsurface microbial communities from Mt. Terri, Switzerland - Autotrophic microbial communities BRH/23 (SPAdes) (version 2) | ecosystem: Environmental > Aquatic > Deep subsurface >...
CGGCACGGGTTTAAAGACCGCCATCACGGGATTGCAAAGAATCTGACAAGTGGCGGAAATTTCTACTTGCACCCGCCAGTCGCTTTGCCTAAAAGCCGCCTCACGCCAAGGCTTGGCCCGTTCGTCTATCGGTTAGGACGTCAGGTTTTCAACCTGAAAAGAGGGGTTCGACTCCCCTACGGGCTGCCACTTTTCCTTATTTTCCTTTATTTTACTGGATGTTACATCGTCCAGTGTCCCACGATTTTCGGGGCGTGGGACACTTCGTGCTTCTGCGGCTGCTTCAGCACGAAGTGCCGCACGCTCGGCGAGGCGCGCGCGATCCACTCGCTTGGTGTAGATCGCAGCAGTCTTGGGGTCGCTGTGAGAGAGATGCGCCATGACCTCGTAGACGGATCCTGAAGCCTCGGCGATCTGTTCAGCGCGGCGCTTGCGGATACCGTGTTGCGACCGCGTCGCGCGGAGCTTCGGCTTGCCATCCTCGTCGAGCACCTGGTTGCCATCCTCGTCGAGCACTGGTTCGCTCAAACCAGCCGCAATGATCCACTTGCGGACCGCGTTGTCGAGCGAGCCGGACGACGCGAATGGTGTGCCCTTGTTCGTCAACAAGTAAGCTGGCGCGTCAACCGGCAGATTGGCCACCTCAAGCATGAAGTTCCAGGGAAGTGGTAACTGAACCTCGGAAGACCCCTTCTTCGATGGTTGATACCGAATATAAAGGCGCTCGCCACGGGTCAGCTCATCACGCGGTCCAAGTCTGTGCATGTCGCCGATACGACCCGCGGTTGCTTCCGCCAGGAAAAACCAGCGGCGCGCCATGGTGCCCGGACCATGATATGCAAGAAACTGCTCGGCTTCCGCATCACTCCATGGTTCCGCGCCGCCCTTTTCCACGTGCCCGCTCTTGATCTTGTGAACAGGACTATCGATTGGATAGCCATGGTCCTCGCCCCACAGATAAGCGGCCCGGAGCGCCTTCAGGCAGGTGTGGGCAGCGCCCGTTTGGACGCCAAAAGAGTCCCTAATATGGGCGAAGGCTTCTCGCGGAAGTGACGCTTTCATTGAGCCCATCCGCACCCTTTTGTTCGGCGACATGCAGTCTCGGGCCTGTTTCAGGCCGGTCCGGCGACTGTTGAGTGTTGGTTGCTTCAGATTGCAGGCACGGACCTGGTTTTCCATCCAGGCGAGGAACCTTTCGCAGAGCTCGTCGAGCGTGTTTTTTCCAACCTCTGGTTTCGGCATTTGTGTCAGCTTCAAACCTGCTCTGGCTTGCAGGTAATGATCCTCGAAGTCATCATGATCAGGTCCGACCGGAATGGTGATCTTCTTCGTCTTCTGACCTTCAATGCGAACACGCCAGCGGGTTTTTCCCGCCGGCGTCTTTTCTTCACACAGGCCTTCATAGGTCTTTTCGATTTTCATTTTCCGTCTTCCCATGATGGGGCCTCGTCTGCGTTAGCACTGACGCTGCCCCTTTTTCTTGCAATCGCGTTCTCAGCGGGAGCCGCATTGTTGCCTGCCACATCAACACTGAACGAGCCGTCCGCGCTGACGCGCACGACGCCCGGTTGCAGACCAAGGTCTAAAAGCGCGCTGATCACATTTGACACCGAAGATCTTGATGGTTGGGCAGCAGGCATGTTCATCACTTCCATTGATGGAAGAAGAATGGGTTCATCCCCTTCGACCGAGTCGCCGAAAACCAAGAAAAAATCGCCTTCAAGAAGCGGATCAGAACCAAATCATTGTTTATAAACGTTTCTTTTTTCCTTCGTCGAAAGCCATTTTGGCCAAGCGACGTATTGGCTGGAGTTTGCAACGCGCAGAGTTTGAAGGACCCGCGCCAAAGGGCCCAGTAGACGACAAACCCTCCGAAAGGTGTCATATGGCAGCGCCCCGCGGGGGTGGGGGCGCTGCAGTTGATCACGCTCCATGCAGCTCATCTACAAGGTGCATGGCACGGACCGAACACAAGACTGCCGTGATGGCTTCTTGAACATTGCGCAGATCGTTCGCACAGCTTGAGAGGGCCAGCGTCTCGTCTTCCAGGTGGAAAAACTCATAGCCGCCACGAACATGGTTCAGGTCTACTTCCCAGCCGACAAACGTTTCAGCTTCAATCTTCGCTGTAAGCAACTCAATGAACCTGCCCAAGTCGTCGACAAAGCCATCGTTGAAAACATCGGCATCCTCCAATCGTCGCGCGAGATGTTCGGGGAGAATCCGATGCAATGGTGGCCAGGCGGGTATGATCGTTTTGCGCAAGCCCACGGCCGCAGTTCGCGCGTCCACAAGAGCGGCGGCGACCAGACCGGCCAACCAATCCTGTTGCGTCCCGGCGAGATCGACAGACCGAGCGTTGCTGCCTACAGCCACTCTCATGCCACCATCTCCTGGACGAATACAGACGGTGGGGCATTCCATTCACCCCAAGCGGCCGCAAGCAAGTCGTGAAGACTGTCGGCAAGCAAACAGATCTCTTCGACAGCGGGACTTGCTGGATCTATTGCCGCGAACAGGGCGGCCTCGATCCTGTCAGGATCGTGAACGTGCTCCAGCATCAGGAGATCGAGAAGCTTAGCCAGAGATCGCATTGTGCGACGGGTGGGCATCCCAGTGATGGCCAAGCCGTCCATGGCCCCCGAGGCCAGGCGGAGACCCGCCAAGCCGCCAAGCAACTGGGCCGCGTCGAGCAATGCTTTGCGGTTTTCATCGACATAGACGCGCAAGGCATCGAGCGCCGACTGGGGTGTGGTAAAGATCAGGGTTGTGTCGAACATGATTTCTCCTGTTCCGGAGTTTCCGGCTCATGGCCGGGTCAAGCGTCGTTCGATCCAACACTCCCTATCTTTGCGCCTCTCGGTTCATCCATTGCGTTGCGGCTCTCGTCCCGAGGAGACGCAACGCAATGGATGAACCCTGCGCGCACTCTCGCGTCCATCCTGTCGCCTGCGACACCGGAATAGCTCCTGCGACGGCAACGCCCGTCAGCTCAAGGGGAGAGGTCGAGGAGAGGTCACTCTCTTCGCCGGGCGCGGGGAGCGGCGAGCAGCGGGGGTCCAGGGGGAGAGTGCGGAACGACTCCCCCGGCCGCCAGAGGCGCAGGAGCGCACCTTGTGCGCTCCTGTCGGCCGTCCGCCCAGGACCGCTCGCTGCGCAAGCGCCCCGCTGGAGGCGCGGGGACCCGGGGCAGCACCCCGGGCGAAGAAGGAAACTCGCAAGCAGGCGCAGCCGCAGTGCGAGTTTCCTACTGAGTATCAATCCCGCTTGCCCACAGAGCGGGCGCGAGATTGAGGCGCGATCTCCCCACCGGATAGTGAGGAGATAGGTCCATGTCAGAGAAGCGAAGGCATCCGATCGTTTTTCGGTTCGCCAGCATTTACCCTGCCGCGCTCGCGCGGATTGAGATGCATGCGAAGCGCAGTGGCGGCCCGCTCGAGAATATCGAGCTCCAATTCGCGCACCGCAACAAGGTCTTTGTCGGCCAGACATTTGCGAAAGAGATGGGGGCAGAGATCCGCGCGATGAAGCAGAAGAACCTCGACGAGGAAGTTGCAGCCTGCCACGCACGCAAGCGGAAGAAGGAGGCGGCGGCTCGCCTTGAGCTTGGCTTGCTCGACCCATGGCACGGGAATTCGCAAGGTCCGATCCGCGAAGCCATTGTGACTGCCAATTGGCAGTATTTCGAGGCTGATGATCTTTCAAAGAACGAAGATATTCTCATCACCTACGGGGTCGGCACAAATGGTGAGGAGGTGGAACACAGATTGAGCAAAGCCAAGATAGCCGCCTTCGAGGCGGCAACGCTGCAGTTCTTCGATCAGTATTTTCCCGGTTCGGTGCGGCATTTGCGCTTGGATCTCGATGAAGAAACACCGCATTTTCATGCTGTCATCCTTGAGACGGCCGAGAAGACCAACAAGACCAGGGGAACTCAGCAGCTCATTCAGCCATCAGCAAATCCACTGCTGGCAGACTACGAATTCTTGCAGGATGTTGCCGGCGAGCACTTCTCGTCAATCGGCCTCACCCGCGGTCAGAAGCGCGCCCAGGATGTGCGCGACGCAAAAGAGTCAGAGCTTCCGTTGCCTGATGCCGTCCGGCACACCACACCCCGCGAGTATCGCAACGCGCGTGCCAGCACGATCCGCGCCAAGGAACTGGACCTGAAGGAACAGGAAAAGGAGCTGAGAGTTCGGGACGCGAATGTTTTCCTGGACGAGGTCACTGCCGATGCGAAACTGGCTCAAGCGGCCCAGGTTGAGCAAAAAGCAAAGAAGACGCAACTCGAAGCGCAGTTGAAATTGGTCGAAGCTGCGCGGACGGTCAAAGAGGCCAATGACTACGCCAAGGGGATGACTGATGGAGTCGAAGCCATCATGGCCTATCAGCTCGACTATCAACCAGATGATCAACGGGGATCGGAACAACTCTGCGATGGTCCTCAAGCTCTGGAGCATGAGCAACAAGCTGCCCTGTGGAAGCGTATCCAGCCCGCCTATGGCCGCCTATTGGCATTTGCCAGGAAGGCCTTCCAGTTCAGGGAGAGGGTCTTTGCGCTTCGGTATTCGGAGCAGCAAGTCTCCCGTCGGGCCAAGATCGTGGCCCAAGCCGAACAACGCGCGGGCCGGCCCATTGGGAGAGAACTTTCAGGTGTGATCACTGACGCAGAGAAAAAAGAGTATGAGGTGGCTGATTTCCCGGGAGCCTGGGCGGTTCATCAAGGAGCAGATCGCACTATCATCGAAAAGCGCTTGGACAGCATGAGCAACAGGGCAATGCAAAGTTGCTATCTGGCAACCAGGGATGCAGCCGATTTGACCAGTGACGGGCATGCAGTGCATTCGCAGTTCAATCGGGGTCGGCAGGTGCTCGAATACGAGGCGGAGCGTCGAGGTTTTGATTTTGAAACTGGCCGTCATGATCCAAAGGCAGCCTCGGATCCGAAACGGGCGAGGCTGCACTTGGATGAGGACACACGTGGTGTTTTGATTACGCGGCGGGACAGTCAGAGGCAGCGGGCTCGTCATTGACCTTGAACATGTCCGGTTGAAGATCGGCCTTTACGTTGGTCTGCGCATTGCCCTTGTTTCCAGGTTCGCCTGTGCGCTTGTCGCGCTGACCTGCCTCAGGGACGCTGAGCGTATCAGACCGGCCCATGAGCCGCCCTTCCAGAGAGGCGATTGTCAGCTTGAGCTCTTGGATGGTCATGGCTTGATCGGCCGCATGTTCCTCTGCCAACTCCGCGCGCTCGATAGCGGCATCGCGCTCCTCTTCGACGATTGCCACCTCTTCGTCTCTGTCGGAAAGATCATTCCGAAGTGCTTTGATTTCCTCGGCACGAGCCCACCGGTCCGCTGCAGCCGCCTCATCGGCGGCACGATATGCCCCCTCCCAGATCGCCGTTGCCAATTCAGCAATCTCTTCGGGCATATCAGGCACAGCGGTCTCGGCTTTTTCGCGAGCGGATTTCTCGGCGAGAAGCGCCTTTACCAGAGGACCGATATCACGAAACGAGCCACCTCCGATCTTTTCCCGGATGTTGGCGTTGGTGATGCGAATGCCGTTCTTCTCGAGTTCCCCGGCGGCGGTGCGCACCTTTTTTTCGAGTCCGGCGGTGGTCGTCTTCTGGATCTTGGTTGCCATGTCTGGCTCCTTCTTTTGGTAAGGTAAGCACCGGTATTACCGCTACCTGCGCTACCATCCCGGCGGGATGGTAAAGAAGAATTGGGTCCGATTGTTTGTGGAGAGAAACGCTCCAGCTGCACTTGAAAAATATTCTGCACAAGCCTTCGCCGGAATTGCTGCTCTGAAGATGTGTGTGTGGCCCTCCAGTGAGAACAGGAGGCCCAGGTTGAGCCTGTCGGGCAGACGAACAATGGACACCCCTCGCGACACAGGGCAGAATTGCCGCAAAAGCGAGGGCAGCAAATGATTACCGGCGAAATCAAGTCCAAGGTGGACGCAATCTGGAACGCCATGTGGACTGGCGGGGTGTCAAACCCACAGACAGTCATGGAGCAGTTGACCCTGCTGCTCTTCCTCAAGGGTCTTGATGACGCCCAGACACTGGCCGAGCGCCAGGCAAGGGCGCGAGGCACTGCGCTGGGGCGCGATCTCTTTCCGGATCAGCTCGACGGCGTCGCGGTCGTAGATGATGACGGCAATAAGATCGCGGAAGGTAGATCCTATGCCGATCTGCGCTGGCCTCGTTTCGTCGCGCTGCCCGCGACAGAGATGCACGAGGCCGCCCAGAACCACCTGGTCCCGTTCCTGCGTCGGCTTGGCTCAGACGGCGCGCCTCTGCGTAAGCACATGGCGAGTGCACGCTACGAAATACCAACGGGCCGTCTGCTTTCGAAAGTGGTGGATCTTATCTCAGATCTTCCGATGAAGCAGCGCGATACAAAGGGCGATCTCTACGAATACATGCTGTCGAAAGTCGCGGCTGCCGGCCAGAACGGTCAGTTCCGCACCCCTCGCCATATCATCAACCTGATGGTCGCCATGACCGAGCCGCGCAGGGACGATGTGATCTGCGACCCTGCCTGCGGCACGGCTGGTTTCCTCGTCGGCGCAGCCGAATACCTCCGCAATCATGATGCAGATGCCTGGACTGATGCCGATGCGCGCCTGCATATAGAAACTGGCATGTTCCACGGTCATGACTTTGACGGCACCATGCTCCGCCTCGGGGCCATGAACATGGCGCTGCACGGCTTCGAGGATGCCTCAATCGTCTACCGAGACAGCCTTACACAAGAGCATGGCGACGAAGCCGAAGCCTATTCCTTGATTTTGGCCAACCCGCCCTTCGCCGGCTCCCTGGATGCCGAAGCGGTGGCCAAAGACCTCACCCGGATCATCAACACCCGGAAGACCGAACTGCTTTTCCTGGCCCTCTTCCTGCGCCTCCTGAAACGTGGCGGGAGGGCGGCCGTGGTCGTCCCAGACGGCGTGCTTTTCGGCTCCAACAAGGCCCACAAAGAGGTGAGGCGCATACTTGTTGAGGATCAGCAGCTGCAGGGCATCGTTAAACTGCCCGCCGGTGTCTTCCGCCCCTACGCAGGGGTCTCCACCGCGATCCTGCTTTTCCAGCGCACCGACTCCGGCGGCACGGACGGTGTTTGGTTCTACGACCTGCACGCCGACGGCCTGAGCCTCGACGATAAGCGCCACCTTCTGGTGCCAGAAGACAAACTTGGTCCCTGGGCAGATCTGACAAAGGAAGAGGCGAAGCTGAATGACCTGCCGGATGCACTGGCGCGTTGGAAGGCCCGCGAGGGGACGGAGAAGGACAACCCCCGCACCGCCCGGAGTTTCGTCGTCCCGAAGGACGAGATCGCTGCCGCTGGCTATGACCTCAGCCTGAACCGTTACCGCGAGATCGAGCATGACGCCGTAGAGCACGAGCGCCCCGCCGAAATCATATCGCGCCTGCGCCAGATGGAGCAGGACATCTTCGACGGTCTCGAGGAACTGGAGAAGATGCTCGGCGACAGCACAGTGAAAGAGGCCGCCGAATGAGCATTGGCGAAACTTTTGGCCGCACCATCCAGCTCTTCCTGGTGGACGGAAAGCCAACCGGCCTTCGCAAGGCAAGCATACATGGCTGGACAGGGCTTCTTTTCGTCTCCGGCACTTCGGCGTTCGGCAACCTCACGGCGCGGAAGGAAGTCGATCGCACCGGAGTCTACATCCTCTCCGGTCCTGATCCCGACAAGCCAGGCGGAACGCGGGTCTACATTGGTTCGGGCAATTCTGTTAGTGAGCGGATCAAGCAAAGCTCCCTGAACCGCACCTTCTGGGAAACCGCGATCACCGTCACAACCAGCGATGACGACCTGTCCAAGGGGCATGCAGAATACCTTGAGGCGCGACTGATTGAAGTAACGGCAAAAGCGGGGCGCGTGACGCTCGACAATGGCACCAAACCAGACACCCAGCGCCGACGCCTTCCAGAGGCCGATGTCGCCAACATGGAACAGTTCCTTGCGAACCTCCAGATCATCCTGCCTGTCATCGGGCTCGACATGCTCAAGCCCCAACCGAAGGCTGTGAGTGCCGCAGCAAACCCCGCCTCGCCCAGCATCTCGAACGAGGTGCAGTTCGAGATCCGGCACAAGAGCAATGTGAAGGCTACGGCGGTCGAGGAAGAGGGCGAGTTCATCGTGCTTCAAGGCTCGGAGGCTCTACCTGGAACCCCATCACACAATTCATACGCAACCCTGCGCCAGAAGTTGATCGAGGACGGTGTTCTGGTCGCGGAACCGCACGGTGGGCTGCGATTTATCAAGCCTTGGTCGTTCAGCAGCCCTTCGGCGGCGGCCTCGGTTGTCCTCGATAGGAACGCCAATGGCCGGACTGAGTGGAAGGTGAAGGACGCGAGCGAGACTTACCATGATTGGCAGCAGGTTCAGGCCGCAAAGCAAGAGGCCGCAGAATGACCTGGAGGATAGCCAAACTGTCAGAAGTCGCGACAATCGAGCGGAATTCCGTAATCCCCGGTGCGATCAAGTCCGGCACAACATATGTTGGCCTCGAACATATCGCTGCTGGAGGCGAAAGCCTATCACCCGTCCAAGTCTCGGCTGGGGAACTATCCAGCAATAAGTTCACCTTCGACGCCAACACAATCCTGTTCGGAAAACTTCGCCCATATCTGTCAAAAGTCGTTGCACCTTCGGTGTCGGGTATATGCAGCACTGATATCTTACCGATCCGACCGCGCGCGGAGTTGGACAAAAGGTTCTTACTCCATTTCCTTCTCAGTCCGAAGCAAGTGGCTCATGCGGCGAATAGAGCAACCGGGGCGAACCTTCCGCGCCTGTCACCCAAAGAACTGGAGAAGATGGAAATTCCCCTCCCGCCTCTCGATGAGCAGCGGCGGATCGCCGGGATACTTGATGCTGCCGACGCCCTGCGTCGCAGCCGACGCCAGGCTCTCGCCCTGCTCGACGCTCTACCAAGCGCAATTTTCGAGGAAATGTTCAAGGCTCGTTTCTACTGTGACGGTCGAGGGAGGGAACCTATCGCCCTTTCAGACATCGCGCATATACAGTCGGGTATCACCAAGGGACGACACCTGAAGCAGGGACAACAAACCGAGGAAACGCCCTACCTCGCAGTCGCCAATGTCCAAGACAAGCGACTTGATCTGTCTAATGTGAAAACGATCGATGCAACTGAGAAGGAGAGAGAACGATTTGCTCTCGCCGTCGGCGATCTGCTTCTGACGGAAGGTGGAGATCCGGACAAACTCGGTAGAGGGACGATCTGGAATGACGAAATACCTGGGGCGATACACCAGAACCACATCTTCCGGGTGCGAGTAACAAACGAGAAAGTCCAGCCAATTTTTCTGAGCCATCTTCTCAGCTCACCCTATGGCCGTGGCTATTTCCTGAGAATGGCGAAACAGACAACCGGTATCGCTTCAATCAATAAGACGCAACTTTCAGCGTTTCCTGCAATTCTGCCAGAAGAGAGCGAACAGATTGAATTCGCGCAAAGATTGAAGTCATATCAGGAACAAAAGCACCAATACATTTCACATATGGCGCAAATAGACGACCTTTTCGCCTCCCTCCAATCCCGCGCATTTGCCGGAGCGCTCTGATCTCGGGAAATCGTTATGACCGCAAGCAATTTCGCTCATCTCGAAGCAGACTTCCCTGCTGTCCACGCGGCGGCAACATCGGCCGAGCGGCTGGCAATGTCGGAGCCTGAGGCGGCTGCGATCCTTGCGGGCAAGGCGGTGGAGCTCGCTTTGGGATGGGCATTTACCAACGACGCGGAACTGACGCCCCCCGCCCAGACCGGCGCAAGCCGGATGATCAACGATCCCGACCTGCGCAGCATCATGGGCCAGAAGGTCCACGCTAAGGCGCGCTTCATCAACCTCGTTCGCAACAAGTCTGCGCACGAGGGCGCGGTCCTAAAACCTCAGGGGGCGCGTCAGGTAGTCGAGGAGTTGCACCACTTCCTGCATTGGTTCGGCCGCACCTACGCCCGCCACCAGAAACCACCCGAGCCGAACAATTTCGACCCTGCCCCGCTGACTTCCCGGCTCGACCTGATCCGCGAGGCCCGCACCCGCATCCAGTCGACAGACAAGGCATTGGAGGCACGCACCGAAGAGTTGGAAGACCTGCGCGCGAAATATGCCAGCCTGGACGAAGAACTGAAGGCAAAGCGCGCAGAGGTTGCCAAGACCCGCACTGACCAGTCCACCGACCCGCATGACTACAACGAGGCCGCCACCCGCCTGCGCCTGATAGACCTGCTACTGGCCGAGGCCGGGTGGACAGACCTGAAAGACGGGCGCGATCTGGAATACCGGGTCGAGCCGATGCCGAACGCGCAAGGCCACGGATTCGCCGACTATGTCCTCTGGGGCGCAGACGGCCTGCCTCTGGCGGTGGTCGAGGCGAAGCGAACCCGCCGCTCGCCCTCCGAGGGTCAGCAACAGGCGAAACTCTACGCCGACGCGTTGGAAGAGATGCACAAGCGCCGCCCAGTGATCTTTTATACAAACGGTTACGAGCACTGGATCTGGGACGACGCCCGCAACATTCCGCCCCGCCGTCTGGGTGGCTTCAAGACAGCGCAGGAACTTGGGGAGATGATCGCCCGCCGCCAGGATGCCAAGCCATTGGCGGGGCAGCAACCCAAGGCGGCAATCGCCGGTCGCCCTTATCAGACACGTGCCCTTACCAAGATCGCCGAACACTTCGATGCAGGTTCGCGGAAGTCGCTGCTTGTCATGGCGACCGGCACAGGCAAAACGCGGACTGTCATCGCGTTGGTCGACATGATGGTGCGCGCGGGGTTAGTCAAGCGTGCGTTGTTCCTTTGCGACCGCATCAGCCTTGTCCGGCAGGCTCGCAACGCTTTTGCCGCTCACATGCCTGACAGCTCACCAGTGAACCTGGTAACTGACCCGTCCGGCACCGGGCGCGTGTATGTTTCAACATATCCCACCATGATGAACCTGATCGACCGCGCCGACTTTTCCGGTCGTCGGTTCGGCCCCGGGCACTTTGACCTTGTGATCATAGACGAGGCGCACCGCTCGATTTACAAGCGCTACCGCGCGATCTTCGAGTGGTTCGACAGCTATCTGATCGGCCTCACGGCCACGCCCCGTGATGAAGTTGATCGGGACACCTACCGGCTGTTTGACCTCGACCCAGGCCATCCAACCGATTTCTACGGTCTTGAGGAAGCCATTGAAGACGACTTCCTTGTTCCTTTTGTTCCAATCTCACTACCGACACGCTTCATACGGGAAGGCATCCGATACGACGATCTGCCTGATGACGAGAAAGACCAATGGGACGAGCTCGATTGGGGCGAGACGGGCCGACGAGACGAGGTTACGGCCGGGGAAATCAATACCTACCTGTTCAATGGTGATACGGTAGACAAGGTTCTCGCGCATGTCATGGAGCATGGAATCCGCGTCGACGGAGGCGACAAGATCGGCAAGACGATCATTTTCGCCGCCAACAGGCCACATGCGAAATTCATTGAGGATCGCTTCAACGCCGGCTGGCCGAACTATGGTGGAACCTTTGCGCGCCGCATCGTGCACGGCGAAAGCTATGCGCAAACCCTGATCGAAGCCTTCGAGATCTCGAACAAAGAGCCTCAGATCGCCATCTCGGTAGACATGCTCGACACCGGCGTTGATGTCCCCGAGGTGGTCAACCTCGTTTTCTTCAAGATGGTGCGTTCCAAGACGAAGTTCTGGCAGATGGTGGGTCGCGGCACGCGACTTTGCCCTGACCTTTTCGGGCCTGGGACCCGAAAGACTGAGTTCCGCATCTTCGATGTTTGCGGGAACCTGGAGTTCTTCGGCTCGAACCCCGAATTCTCCGATTCCAAGGCCCCAAAATCGCTTACCGAGAGGTTGATCGAGGCTCGCCTGAAAATCGCGCAAACGATTGACGGTCCAGAGAGGTCAATCACGGCGATGCCGGCAGGTGGTGACCTCGAGTCTGATGCTTCTCAAGCTGAGATGATGGAAGTTCGCCATGGTCTCATGGAGGATGTCCGGCACTTCGTGATGGGGCTCGACATTTCCTCTTTTGTGGTCCGGCGGCACCTGCGTGAGGTCGAGGCTTGGCAGGCTGAAGAGGCACCTTGGTCAGATCTGCCCGATAGTGCCGCCGAGGAGCTGATGGAACTGGCCACCCTTCCGAGTAGCGCGGACCTTGGTGGCGAAGAAGCCAAGAGGTTCGACTTGATGATGTTCGAGCTACAGCTCGCACTGATGGGGCGCTCCACGAAGCTTGAAGTCTGTCGACGCAAGCTTGCCGACATAGCAACGGCACTCACATCGAAGGCAGATATCCCAGCAGTCGCTCGGCATGTCGAGTTAATCGAGGATATCCTCACAGAGACATGGTGGAACGGATTGACAGTGCCGATCGTGGAGCGAACCCGTCTTCGATTGCGGGAGGTCGTCCATCTCATCGACCAGGGATCGCGCACTATTCTCTACACGGATTTCGAGGATGAGCTGGGCGTTCCCACAGCCGTGCCCCTGAACCCCGCCGCTGACTTTGCCGCGTTCAAGAAGAAGGCGCGAGAATTCCTGGCGCAACACGAGGACCATGTCGCGCTCCGCAAGCTGAGGACTGGCAGGCCCTTGACACCGCTGGATATCGAAGAGCTTGAAAGGATGCTTCTCGAAGCTGGGATTGCTTCACAAGACGACATTTCAAACGCGAAGAGCACAGAGAGCGCCCAGGTGCGCGGCTTCGGAGTCTTCTTGCGTTCTTTGGTTGGGCTGGACCGAGGGGCAGTTCAGGAGCACTTCGCCGAATTCATTGCGGACGGGAAGTCAGCGGACCAGATTGAGTTCGTCGGAATGGTTATCGAGCACCTTTGCCGGAACGGCTTCGTCGATCCTGGGCTGCTATATGAGCGTCCTTTCACCGACAATGCCCCTGATGGGCCCGACGGCGTGTTCGATGAGGCTGAAGTTGAGATCTTCCTGGAGCGCGTGCGCACAATGAACAGGACAGCATCAGTTGATGTCTCTGTAGATGTTGGCTGACCGAAGGATCAGAGATGTTACGCCCCAACCCCTTCCAATGGGGTTTCTCTAAGCCTTCGAGGTTCTGGCAGGTTCCCGTTCAAAATATCAAAATATTTTCAAGGCGTTATGACAAACTTACAGGCAAAATCCCGGATCCTGCAGGCGCAATCACAATCACATCAGGCCATTTACCGGCAACTCGGGGCAGTATTCCGATATTGTCCGTCATCCGCGGAACGGTTTGGTCCATGTCCCCGCAAGGATCAGACAGATCTGCGGTCAAGTCAGACACTTATGCTATGAAGTCAGACAATCCTGAGGAGCATCAGGGAAAAGTTTGCGGCTGCGTTTCAGTCGCCGACCAATTGGACCGATATCCTTCCAAACAACTGGAGAGGTATGATGTCCAAGCCCACCGAATATCTGATGACCGAGAAGGTAGTCGCCATGGTCGAGAAAACCAAGCCGACGCTGCAACTTCTCCGACTGTTCCACGCCTGCTACGCCTATGTCGACCGCAATAGGCTTCTGTCGATTGGCACGGTTGCATTGACGGACAAGCCGTCATGCACAGTTCTATGTTCGGATCTTGCAGCAATTACCGGATCTCCAGAAGCGAAGAGCAACTCCTGGATCCGGACGGCTATCGAGGAAGGCGGTTGGGGGACACTGTTCTCCCAATTACATCTTGAAAGCTGTGGAACGCTGCTGACTTTCAAGTTTTCGCCACAAATAGGCCCAGCATCGATCAGAGGTCCGAGGGACAAGATTTTCGCAATGCTGGATAGCGACGAAATTCGAACGATCAGTTCAGCGAATGAAGCCATGTTCTACACCAAAGCCGTCATGGTCGGTCAAGCCAATCAGCCATCCTTCGATCTACCTAATATCTGTCCGGAAACCGCACCGTGGACAGATAGCTCCAAGAAATCTTGGCTCCGGATCGCGGCTCGGGTCGGGACAAGGCTTGGCCAAGACTACGTTGTTCTGCCGCAACGAGACCCGATGACACGCGCAATAGCCCGTGTTCGGGTAAAGGTCGTAACCAGCACAACCCGTTGGTCGGAAGGCTATCTGTTCCCCCGCCTTCCATCCCCGCCAGTGGCTGTTGTTCATGGAGGACACTTCGTCTGCCTGAAGAAATGCGAGTTGATCGAGCGTAGAGACTGGACCATGGCGACGAGGCCATGAGGCATCCGCGATAAAGCCTCATTGGCTCGGCGCATCTCTTCATCCTGAAACCGGACGCCAGTTTATAACATCTACGGCTGTCTGATCTCAGCACTGATGGAAGCTATCGTCCGCCGGTGGGATCATCGCATCCTCGAGGCAAAAGGCTGGACGCGAGCGCCGGCAACATGTCGGCGTCAGCCAAAGCAACAACCGTGTGCGCCTTACCCGAATGAAGACTCGAAGCCGGGGGGGGGCCTGCGTTGCGGTGCCATACCAGCGACGAACGAAGTTTCCCTGAGTCTTACTTCTTGGATTTCGTATAGCATGTCTCTCGGAATATGAGGATCGACCACCACTCGATAATTCTGGTCGCGGATTTATCCCCGGTCGTTCAGTTCCCGAGTATTCGCAACGTCTTCCCCCTTTGAACCAATACGAAAGTTGGCCAAAAAAGAGTCGAACTGCATCCGCGATCACGATATCGCAGTAAGTGGGGGACAAGAGAGCTGAGGAGACGACCACAGGCAATGAGCCAGAAACCGAAAGACACGGTAGGGGCGGAAAGCCGCGGGTCCAGTCCGGTCGGACGCGGAGGCGCCGGCACCTACATCGAGGGCGAGCTCGGTGCCTATTACCTCCTCCAGATGCTTGCTGGCAGCGAAGCGCGTGGCCTCCCCTCTGCCCGGATTGAGCGGTTACAATTTCAGGGGGAGAATGAAGGCTACGCTCTCGATGACCTGATCGTCCACGGCATGTCCGAAAAGGGCACCTCTATCCTCGAGATTCAATCGAAACGCTCGATCACCTTTTCACCCAAAGACCCGATCTTCCAAAGCGTCTGCGAACAGATCGCGCGCAGCAACCCGTCTCAAAAGCCCACAGACCGCCATCTGCTCGCGGTCGCGACCCAGCGCACCAGCCATGCGATCTCCGGCCCCTATCAGGACGTTCTCGAATGGGCGCGTAAAGCGGAGAGCGGCATTCAGTTCTTCGCGAGGCTCGAGCTGAAAGGCGTCGCCAGCGAACAGATGCGCAGTTTTGCCGAGGCGTTCCGCAACCACCTGATTACCTACGGAATAGCTGACGACGTCGAAGTCCTCTGGGCAATTATACGGCGTTTCTTGATCCTCGAATTCGATTTCGAGTCTGGTGCGTCGCAGGCGAAGTCCCATGCACTCACGCTGGCCCGCCAAGTCCTTGCGGCCGAGGATGCGACACGTGCTGAGGCACTTTGGAGCAGTCTTATCGAACTCGCAATTGAGATGGGCAAGGCCAGCGGCTCGATCACGCGTCAACTTCTCATCGACAGACTAAGGGCGCGGGGCTTCCGGCTTGCAGGCGATCGCAACTTCGTGCTCGCTCGCGCCAAACTGGAGGAGATGACGCGCCAAGCGCTCATGGAAATCGGGACCACGGTCGCCGGCGTCAATCTCCCCCGCCTCGGCGCGCTTGCTGATCTTGAGAAGGCGCGTAACCAGCATCGCTTTATTGAGATCACCGGAAAACCTGGCGTGGGCAAATCTTGGGTCTTGAAGCATCTTGCCGAGCGCCAGGGCCGTGAGGGCCATGTCATCTTTCTTGATCCCGTTGGCACGCCCGACGGGGGATGGCCGTCGCTCGCGCAGCGTCTCGGTATACCCGGGACAGCTAAGGATTTCTTGGGCGACCTTGCAGCCAGCGGCGGCGGAATTCTGTTCATCGACGGCCTCGAGATGTTCACGTCTGCCGAGCGCCGTCGCACAGTGAACGACTTGCTACGCGAGATTGCACAAATCTCGGGTTTTACGGTTGTCGTGTCCAAACGACCCGATATCGGCGTCGAAGACACCAGTTGGGTAGCCGAGGACGCGCTTGCAAAGCTGGGTGCCCTTCGCACAGTAGTCGTGGGCGACCTCGACGACGACGAGGTCGCCGCCCTGAGCGACGCGGCACCGGAACTGCGAGCGCTGCTGTCGCCAGGCCATCCAGCGGCAAGCATCGCGCGCAATCTCTATCGGTTGACCCAGTTGCTGAAGGTGCCGAGCTCAGCCGACATACGTTCAGAAGTGGCGCTCGCCGACCGTTGGTGGAATTGTGCCGATGGCGCGAAGCCAGATGAGGTCCGCCCGGCGCAACGCCTCTTGGCCGAGCTCGCCGCAGCCGCATTGGTCGGGGAAGACACGATTGAGGTCACGACGGATACGCCGGCACGAACCCATTTACTGCGCAGCCTATCTCTCACCGAACCCAAACGCGACCGTCTTGGCTTTTACCATGACGTGCTGCGCGACTGGGCCATCGGCGCGCGCCTCAACGAAGAGATCAAGCTGCTCAAAGGAATTGATCTTACCGTGCCGCCATCGCCGCGGATCGCGCGAGGCATCGAGTTTGCCGGCCGCTTCGCGCTCGAAAAGGGCCAAGACGGCTCGGACTGGGTCGCTCTGCTTGACGCCCTATCACAACCAAGTGCTCATGATGCCTGGCGCCGGCAGGCGCTCATGGCGATCGTGCGATCGGAGCTGGCACCCAACCTTATGAGCCGTTGTCGAGCAGCATTGCTCGCCGATGACGGCGCGCTGCTCGTCGAGATTTGCATTGCGATCACTGCGACCGAGACAATGTCGGCAGCGACCGCATTCTCGCAGCTCGCCGCGGAGGGCGTTGAACTCCAAGTCGAGGTGCCTGCTTCGCTGCGTATTGCGACGACTTTATCGGCGCCCACGGTCCTTCTTTGGTGCAACGTGCATGCAAGCGAAATTCCACTCCAAGCGATTGAACCGATCGTAAAGCTCGCTGAAATTCAATTTTTCACGATGATGCGGGATCGCGAATTTGGCACGGCGACGGCGACGATGCTGTTCAGGTGGCTCATGCAGCTCGATCTGCGGGCCACCAACAATACGATTCCGAACGCAGAGGATGTGCCTGGGCTCAAAGGCCATGTGCACAAAACTATGATAGAGAACCTACGGACGACAGCATTGTTGATGGCGGCGCATGCTCCATGTGAGGCGCGAGCCTATCTGATGGCTGCGGCTGAAGAAAATAATCGGAGCAAGATCGAGGCGATCCGACCCTTTAGCAAGACCTTGGCAAGTGTTGCCCCCGTCGAGCTTGCGGCGCTCATCAAAGCCAGTCTAATCGAAAAGCCCCGGCGCCGTCGATCGCGGCGCGATGCCATGGACCCTGCGTTCGATTCCGCGGACACTGACTACATGCCGGAATCGCCGGCGCAGCCTCCTTTTCTCGACTTACTCGACACGAACCCTGCGGTTGGGCTCGACCTCATCCGTAACCTCGTCGATGTTGCCGTGGAGCATCATGCGGGCGGCAGCGAGGCGGAGGCGAATGGCTTCACTGTCGTCATCGACGGCACGCCGCGCTTCTTTCCATGGGTGCAGACCTATTTCTGGTCGCGCTCGATGCAGGCGCAGGTATACTCTGCGGCGTCCGGCCTCATGGCGCTCGAAGCTTGGTCGCAAGAGCGCCTCGATAATGACGAAGATGTCAACGTGGTCCTGCGGGACATCCTCGGACCGGAAGGTAGCTGCGCCGCCTATCTCCTGATCGCGCTCGACGTGCTCCTCTCGCATTGGCCAAAAACCCGCGATGCGCTCGTGCCTTTTGTAGCCAATCCCGATCTACTCGCCAACGATCGCACCCGTTCAACATTCGAGCTGCTCGGCAGCACGATGATGCTACAAAAGGAGCCAAGCGGCCGTATCACGCTTGCGGATCTCGCGAAGCGGCCATCGCGCCGCATCACCCTCGAACGGTTAATCCCTTCTTACCTCGCCGACGACAACTCTGGGCAGATGGTGCGCTCTTTGTTGACCAAGGCGGTCGAAGAGGCCGGCCCTTATGGCGAAGAAGCAAATTTCGGCGATGCCGCGTTCATGGGTTCCTATGCGCTGAACATGCTCGACCAGGCGAACTGGGTCGAGGCCGAAGGGGGCCACCGCTACAAGTCGCCGCAAGCAGAAGCCGAGCACCTCGAGCGCCTTGAGGCCGACCGCCAAGCGCATGAGCGATCCAGCACGATCGAGGCGCGAATTCAGTTGGCAATAGATGATGCGGTCCAGGGGTCGCCGGGTCTGGCGCGCGAAGCCGCCGATTATGCTGCCGGAGATCTACCCGATTACAGCGACACGGACTATCTCAAATCACGAACGACGCGGCTGATTTCGACGGCGATGCTTGTTGCGCGGGATGGCGACGAGGCCCTTTTGGACGAGCATGAGGTCTGGGTCAGGGCTGTGATTGCCAAAGCCTTGGAAGAAGAGTGCGAGTCCTACGGCTCGAACGAGAGGTTGCGCTTCAACCGGCCTGCTCAGGGTCTGTGCGCGTTGTTCCATCTTTGGCGCCGGAGGCACCTTGACGCGGATCGCAATTTACTGCTTCGAGCCACCACACGTAAGGATCACGCCGCGGTTACTGCTATCACCGTCTCGCGGGCGACCATACACGAGACCAATCCACAACTTCTCAAGTCCATGGTCCGTATCGCCTTCACCTGCTGTCGTTGGCGTTGGAATTCTTATGACGAGGACGCCTCTGTCCAAGAGGCTTATGAGAAAAAGAAAACGGCCAAGGACGCAGAAGCGGTCGCTTCGGAGATCGCTTGGATGGATGGCGAACCCGAGCCAAACTGGCCCGAACTCGTCAACGAGGGGCCTTCGTTTTCGCGTCAGCCGCGTGCGATCCTCTTGCCCAACGGCGCACGCATCGAACTCGAGCGTAGTGACGACTCCTTTAGGCACAGGTCCAAGGAAGCCGCAATCCGCGTCGACTACCAAGGGCTCGCACGGTGGATCAGTCTGCTCAACGGTGTCGGCAGCGCTCCACCAGTCTGGTATGATGAGATCGTCGACGCTTACGCGCTTTGGTCCGCGCGGTTGAATGGCTATGGCTACTCTGCTGATGCCGAACTCAATCGGGTGCCGGACAAATGGAATCGTCAATTCTATATCTTGGTTGCGTCGGCTTTGATGGACGCTGCGGAGGACCGGTTTGAGACGCTCCTGAAGCCAATAATTGAATTACCTGATCGCTCTTTTTGCGATGTGGCCGAAACGCTGATCCACGCCGCCGATGTCCTCTACTTCAACGAGCCCAACCGCCAGTCAAATCGGGCTTGCGCGATAAGGCAGCAGTTGGTCACGCGAACGATAGCGCTGAACAGTTGGTCTTGGGACCGTCGCCAAGGAGAGCTTGGGATCAACATCAGAACTGGCCCAACTATCGCCATGCTGCTGATGAACTTCCACAATGCGTTCGCCAGCACCAAGACCTATCTCGTCACAGGGGTGTTCGACCGGGTTGATCCTCTTCTTGAGATGATGCGACCCATGATGCCAGGCGGCCCGACAGCCTTCATCGCGCTCTGCACAATGAATACGCTGACCGTCGCGCCGACGGCGAGACACCTCGATTTCCTTCTCTTCGCGGTCGAGAGCTGGCTCGCCGTAACGAACGGCGACCGATCAATGTGGCACGAGCTCGGTATCGGCCGAAAGGTCGCTGAATGGTTCAAAACTGCGGCAATCGATGATCCGTCCCTGTTTCGCCAGGATCACCCGTCGCGCAGCCGTATCGACGCGATGCTCGGTCGTCTTGTCACAATGGGTGTGTCAGAAGCCCACGAGCTGGAGCTCCGGGTCCAAGCGGAAGACAGCAGCCAAACCGCGGGCCGATAGTCAAAACGCGATGGGTGCCGAGCTACTCAGAGACGGTCCTTATTAGGCGCCATAGTAAACATCCACCTTCCGCCTTTTGCATCGGCGCTACTCCTCATGCTGCGCCAGACATGATTGTCAAAGAAAAGCCTCTGTTCGACCTTCGTCTGCGACTTCATGAATGTCTCCTGTCGGCTGATAGCGTCGATGGGCGAGGCTTTGACCTAATACTGGCGTGGGACACCAACATTGTAACCGATTGATTTGTATTCCACCGTGTTGGCGCAGTCGTGGGACACCTCGCCCTTTATTTATAGGACTTTCCACGCGTGTGTGAATCCCCTACGGGCTGCCAACTTTCCCAAAAACTACATTGTATAGCGTGTTGCCAGATAATCTGGACCACGATTTTTGGGCCGTGGTCCACATCGGGTCTATACTACCTTCTTTCCGTGGCGCGGGACACTTCATTGGTTCGTGACGCTTGCGGATCCTGCGCGGCTTCGACGGCATCCTGCAACTCGACGGCTACCAGGGTTACAACCGCCTGACGCGCCCCTCCCGCAAGGGTGGCGATCCGATCCACGTGGCACATTTTTGGGTCCACGCGTCACATCACAAAGAAGGCAACCGTCATCGTGGCTCCGACCAGGGTGATGAAACCGCGCAAGAGGTCGGTGCGTACGATCCTTCGGCTCAGGCGTGCTCCGACATAGCCGCCGGCGGTTGCGCTTGCGGCCATGACGAGCGCCTGTTCCCAGGCGATCAATCCTGCCCAGCTAAAGGCAGCGGCGGAGATGAACGAAAGAACTGCCGAGAGCGCGCATTTGAGCCCGTTCATGCCGTGCAAGTCGAGATGGCCCAAGAGGCCGAAGGTTGCCAGCAGCATGATGCCAAGCCCGCCGTTGAAATAGCCGCCATAGACCGACACGGCGAGGATGGCAGCACCAGAGGTGACCGGACCAGCCACACCTATCCCGCGTTCGCGCAGGATCCTGAGCAAGGCGGGGCCGAACGCGAAGAGTGCGGTTGCAAACATCAAAAGCCATGGCACGACCCAGAGGAAGGTATCGCCCGGAGTCACGATCAGAAGAAGGGCTCCTATGATACTGCCGAGGACAGCAAGGCCAAAGATCATGCGGAACCCCAGCGCACCCTCTGCGCGCATGTCGCCGCGGAAGCCCCAGGCGCTGCTCATGTATCCGGGAAGCGCACTGAGCGTTGCCGTCGCATTTGCAGCGACCGGCGGCACGCCCACGTAAATCAGGGCGGGCAGGCTGAGGAACGTGCCCCCGCCCGCAACCGAGTTGAGCAACCCTGCCGCAGCGCCGGCAAGGCAGAGCAGAATCAGATCGGTCAGCATGGTCCATCATCCTTTCAGTCTACGCCCCCCTTGCACTTTGATAGATTGGTCTGCAAATTGGTCTGTTGAGGGTGGTGTGATGCCAAGACGATCCACAGCAGACATCTATCTCGAGTTGGTTGAGATACTCGATGAACTGACACCCGGCGGGCGGTTGCCAGCTGAACGGATCCTTGCCGGGCGGCTGGGTTGTTCACGGCAAGGCCTCAGGACATGTCTTGCCGCGCTGGAGAAGGATGGAAAGATTTGGCGGCATGTCGGCCAAGGTACGTTCCGAGGTGTGCGGCCCCGCCATCTCCCTGTCCGTGAAACACTACTCATCGAAGGTGCAACACCGCCGGACATCATGCAGGCGCGGATGCTGCTGGAGCCGATGGTCGCCGCCGAAGCCGCTCGTCTGGCCTGTGACCAGGATGTTGCTCTTCTGCGTGAGAAAGTTGCTGCCGGTCGAAGGGCACGCGACCGCGCCGCCTGCGAACAGGCTGACGACGCGTTTCACCGGGCGTTGGCGCATATCTCGCGCAATCCAATACTGTCAGGGTTTCTGAACTATCTTTCGGGGGTTCGCCGCCGAGCTGCATGGCAACGGGAATGGGAAAGAACCTATCGCCGCATCGGAACTCTGGCGTTTCAGACGCTGCACAGTGATCAACATCAACGCATTGTGGATGCGATCGCACGCGGTGATCCCGAGGCTGCTTCTGCCTGCATGACAGAGCATCTTGAGACAATCAGGAACGACATGTCCGACCCGGAGGCATAGGGACGGACTGTTCCCTGCAGCTTCTACCGATGTCCGACCCAGCCGTGATCATCCGTGAAGGCGCGGCCCGGCGCTATCCGGACGGGTTTGTAGTCGTCGGGCAGACGGTCCAGCCTGTCCAGCGGTGTCATGGAGGCGGCCAGCACGACATTGGTGCGCCCTGCGTCTTCGGCCGGACCCTGTACAGCCTCTACATGCGGATAGATCTCGCTCAAGATGGCATGGACCCCGCGCACAAGGCGACCGTCCGGCAGGTCGATCAGGTTGACATAGACCGGACCATCCACAATCGCGGCAAGCCGGGCATAGGTTTCGCGTGTCGCCAGATGGGCGGGCACCGACTCGGACGAAAAGGCATCCATCACCGCGGCATCGAACCGGCGATCCGTCTCGTTCAGGAAGACCCGCCCATCCGCATGGACGATCCCGAGGCGTCCCGTGTCGCTTGCACGTCCGGGAGTGTCCGCGCCCGCATCGAAACCTTTTTGCGCGATGGTATCCGCCGCCCAAGGCAGATGGGCGCGCACAACTTGCGTGACCAGCGGATCAATCTCGACCGCCACGGCGCGCGATCCGGGGCGTGCTTCCAGCAGTTTCGTGGGCAGAGAATAACCGCCCCCACCGATGAACAGCACAGAAGGCGCTGGCCCCAGATCGTTGTCCATCCGCGACCAGAGCCATTGGGTATAGGGCATGACAAGTGAGCGTGAGGTCTCGGCCCGTTCGGCCTGCGGCACGGTCTGTTCCGCCGCTTGCAGGGTGCGGTCGGAATAGAGATAGATCACCCTGCCCTGCCGCACCACGTCGATGCAGGACAGGCCGGATTCATAGCGGCAGACCGCGCCGCTGGCCATCGTCGCCATGATCAGGATTGCGGCCACCGCGATGGAGGCCAGGGTCTTGTGCGAGGTGCGCGCCGCTGGTCCTGCGCCGGGCTCGTCTGCACCAGGCGCCTTGCCCTTGATGAAGGGAATGCAGAGCAAGGCGGTAAGGCCGCAGCCCGCGAAAGTGGCGACCGATCCGACAAGGGGAAGCGCCACGAAGCCTGCAAGGATCGCGCCGACAATCGCCCCCAGCGAGCCTGCGGCGAGAACGATCCCCAGCGAGGAACCTTCGCGGCCCGGCCGCGCCTCGACCGCCATTTTCGCCAGAAAGGGTGACGGGAAACTGACCAGCACCGAGGCCGGGAAAAAGGCCAGGATCACGGCCAGCGACATGCCCCATGTGCCCCGCGCGCCCCAGGCATAGATCAGACCAAGCACGGTGGGCGACAGCGCCATCAACACCGCCGTCGCAACCAGCGCCTTGCGCAGGGCAGCAGCCGCGACATGACGTTCGCGTTCGGCCACCAGCCCCCCAAGTGCGCTGCCCAGCGAGAAGCCCGCCAGCACGACGGCGATCACCGTGGTCCATGTCAGCAGCGATGTGCCGAAGAACGGCGCCAGCACGCGTCCCGCCGCAATCTCATAGGTCAGGCCAAGGGCCGACAGGACAAGGATCAAGCCGATGGTTATCCAGAACTGCATGACAGCCTCCGGGCTTTGGGCACAGCTGACATGACGGCTGCTGCCTGCCACCGCATCAGTTTGCAGGTGCAGGGACAAGGCCCAGCAATCCGGCCCGGATACGGTCAAAGATGGCAACGCCGGTCGGGATCAGGGCATCGGGAAAATCATAATCGGGATTGTGCAGCGAGGCGCAGCCCTCGCCCGCGCCCAGCAGGAACATGGCCGTTCCGGCATGATGGCCGAACTGGCCAAAATCCTCGGAGGCGCGCATCGGTAGGCCGACGGTGTCCCGCGCGACCCCCAGATCGTCCAGCGCATCCGTGATCGCCGCGGTCGCCTCGGGGTGGTTCGTGCAGGCGGCAAAGCGGTCGTGATGGGTGAACGCGACGGACAGGTGATACTGCTCGGCCAGCTCTCGGGCCTTGGCCATCACCGCCTGGCGCAGCGCTTCCATATCCTCATCCACAAGGGTGCGCAGGGTCAGCCAAAGCTCCCCCTCGCCCGGCGTGATGCCAAAGGCCGGCTCTCCCATCCGGGCGTGACAGATACTGACCAGACGGAACCCGGGGCCGAGGTCGCCACCCGGACCGGCGGCCAGTGCGGCGGGCATCAGATGGGCCAGGGCCAGCGCGGGCGACAGGCCCTTTTCCGGCATCGAGGCATGGGATGTCTTGCCATGAAACACCACCCGCAGCCCTTCGGACGCACAGCTGGCCGGACCCGGCGCGATGA
>Ga0209347_1002485_pt1 | contig 24235 bp, 23 predicted proteins | sample AutmiccommuBRH23_FD_187382 | JGI IMG/M metagenome (GOLD analysis project Ga0209347, IMG submission 187382) | Deep subsurface microbial communities from Mt. Terri, Switzerland - Autotrophic microbial communities BRH/23 (SPAdes) (version 2) | ecosystem: Environmental > Aquatic > Deep subsurface >...
GGCCGGTTCCGGTCACCGACAGTTGTGGGTCAGCGCCCGTGTCGAACGTCCGGGCACGAGGATCGAACTGGTCGCCGCGGAGATGCTGGCCCCCGGCCCGGACGGTTCTGCGCGACCGGTCGCGAAGGCCACCGCCTGGCGGTTCCAGCACACCGATACCGACGAACTGCACTTCACGCCCGCCGAGACGCTCCCGCCGGTGACGCAGGGGCGGCGCCGCATGGCCGACGCAGGCGCGGATCAGACCTATATCCAGAGCCTGGACTGGCGTTGGCTCAACGACATCCTCAACAGTGTGCAGGCGGAGTGCTGGGCCAGGCCGTTGGTCGATCTGGTCGCCGGTGAGACGATGACGCCGACCCAGCAGTTGTTCGCGGTGGCCGACATCGCCAACGGCATGGGGACCCGACTCGACCCCGCCGAGTGGACGTTTCTCAACACCGATCTCGCGGTGCACATTCACCGGCTTCCCGAAGGACAGTGGGTCGGCGTCCGCTCCGAGAACCATTACGGCAGAGACGGAGTCGGCATCTCCCGAGGGACCCTGTTCGACGAGCTCGGCCTGGTGGCCGCGATCCGACAGGCTCAGCTGGTTCGCCGGCGACCACGACCGGACGTTCCCGGCTGAGTGGCTTTACCGTAATATTTACCGTTGGCTCATCATGAAGACCGGAATGCACGGAGGACCGCATGCAGAAGGCACTCGCGCCCGACATCACGACCTGGCCCGACGAGCAGCCGCAGCTGATCGGCAGCCGGTGCGAGGACTGCGGCGCCACGGCGTTCCCCGCCCCAGGCCCGCTGCCCGAAGTGCAGCGCCGCAGGCATGACCGAGTTGGCACTCCCCCGCCGCGGCACGTTGATCGCCTGGACCACACAGGGCTTCCCACCGGGACGTCCCTACAAGGGACCGACCGGCAGCCGGTTCGAGCCCTTCGGCGTCGGCCTGGTGCAACTCGGCGACGTCATCCGTGTCGAGGGACGCCTGACCGAGAGCGACCCCGGCAAGCTGGCGTTCGGCATGCAGGTCGAGCTGACCATGATTCCCCTCACCAGTGTCGACGGCGACGAGATCGTCACCTTCGCCTTCCAGCCGGTCTGACCCGAAAGGAACTCCCGACATGCACGACGTGGCGATCATCGGTGTGGGAATCCACCCGTTCGGCAGGTTCGAGGGCAAATCGGCGATGGAGATGGGCGTGGACGCCATCACCGCCGCCGTCGCCGACGCAGGAATCACCTGGAACGACATCCAGTTCGGGGTGGGGGGCAGCTGGACGGTGGCCAACCCGGACGCCATCGTCGGGATGGTCGGCCTGTCCGGGATCCCGTTCACCAACGTGTTCAACGCGTGCGCCACTGCGGCCAGCGCGACGAAGGCGTGCGCCGACGGAATCCGGTTGGGCGACTACGACATCGGTATCGCCGTCGGCCTGGACAAGCATCCCCGCGGCGCCTTCACCGAAGACCCGGCGTTGGTGGGCATGCCGAGCTGGTACGCCGAGAACGGTCAGTACCTGACGACGCAGTTCTTCGGCATGAAAGCCAACCGTTATCTCCACGAGCACGGCATCAGCCATCAGACCCTGGCCAAGGTGGTCAACAAGAATCTCCGCAACGGGGCGCTGAATCCCAATGCCCTCCGCCGCAAGCCCATGGCCGAAGAGGCGATCCTCGACTCCCCGATGCTCAACTACCCGCTGACGCAGTACATGTTCTGCTCACCGGACGAGGGCGCGGCGGCGGTCGTCATGTGCCGCGCCGACCTCGCCCACCGGTACACCGACAAGCCGGTGTTCGTCCGCGCGGTCGAGGTGCGCACCCGCAAGTACGGCGCCTATGAGGTCAACACGACCTTCGCGCCGGTCGAGGAGGATGTGGCGCCCACCGTGTACGCCGCGCGCGCGGCCTTCGAGAAGGCGGGCATCGAACCCGCCGACGTCGACGTGATCCAGTTGCAGGACACCGATGCCGGCGCCGAGGTCATCCACATGGCCGAGGCCGGGTTCTGCGCCGACGGCGACCAGGAGAAGCTGATCGCCGAGGGCGCCACCGAGATCGGTGGCGCGATGCCGGTCAACACCGACGGTGGCCTGCTGGCCAACGGCGAGCCGATCGGCGCGTCCGGGCTGCGGCAGCTGCACGAGATCGTCCGTCAGTTGCGCGGAGAGGCGGGCGACCGGCAGGTCCCGGGCAACCCGAAGGTGGGTTTCGCCCAGCTCTACGGGGCACCGGGTACCGCAGGCGCCACGATCCTGAGTACCTGAGTCGAGCCCCCGGGCTATCTCAGGACCCGCACCGGCACATTGCTCCAGCCGGCGACATTCTGCATGTTGACCCGCTGGCACCGGCTCCAATCCACTTCGTACCGCGGCATGAAGTCCAGCAGCTTGTCCAGTGCGATCACACTTTCCATGCGGGCCAGTGCCGCGCCGAGGCAGCTGTGGATGCCGTACCCGAATCCGAGGTTCTGGGCTTCGGTTCGGTCCCGGTCGACGTCGAACCTGTCCGGATCGGTCCATGCTGCGGGATCCCGGTTCGCCGAGCCGCCCACCAGGAACACCGGCTTCCCGGCAGGGATCGTGACGCCGTGCAGCGTGATCTCGCGTAGTGAGCACCGCACGTTGTATTGAGCAGGCGCTTCATACCGCAGGAGTTCCTCGACCGCGAGCGGAATCTTGCTCCGGTCGTCGAGCAGCTTCTGCCACTGGTCAGGGTTCTGAGCGAAGACCACGGCCGCGTTGCCGAGCAGCTTGGTTACCGTCTCCGCGCCCGCGCCGCCTAACAGTGTTGCGAATTCGGTGATTTCGATGTTCTCGAGCGGGGCCAGCTCACCGTTGTCGCGTTCGATCTCGGCCGTGATGAGTTGGCTCAGCAGATCGTCACCGAGTTCGTTTCGGCGCTGCTTGACCAGACGGTAGTAGTAGACCGCCATGTCGACAGCGGCCTTCTGGCCGGACTCGGTCATGTCGACGTCGCCGGGCTCACGGTGCAGCAGCTCATCGATCCAGACCCGGATCTGCTGGTGATCCTGCTCGGGCACGCCCTGCAGGGTGGTCATCACGTCCACGGGAAACAGCGCGGAGAAGTCCTGGACGACGTCGAAGCGGTCCTGGTTCGCGGCGTCGAGGTGTTTGTCGATCAGGGATCGCACCAGGGGCTCGTGCGCCCTGATCGCCCGCGGCGTGAACACCTTGTTCAGCAGGCTCCTCATCCGGCGGTGCTCCGGCGGGTCCATGGCGATGATCGAGCCGTGCTCGGTCACTTCGCCCTTGCGCACCATCGCCAGGTCGACGCCATAGGCAGACGAGAACGTCTGGTGGTCCTTGAACGCCGCCGCCACGTCCCCGTGGCGGGTGAGCGCGTAGAAGTCGAACTCCGCGCTGTAGTAGACCGGCGCTTCCTCACGCATGCGCGAATACGTCTCGTAAGGGGAGGTGAAGAACTCCTCGGAGAAGGGGTCGAAAACCACGTCTGTCGTCGTCATCGCGCTCGTTCCTCGCTTTTCCCTTGCCTGATCCGTGCCGTTGCGGCACTCGCCGGCTGCCACGCTCGGGCTAAGGGGCGGCCTTGACCGCCGGCGGCGAGTAGTTCGGCTTGCCCAGCCCGAGGACGTACTGCGCGATCATGTTGCGGAACACCTCGAGCGTGCCGCCGTAGATCCCGACCAGCGGCGCGAACCGGTAGACGTATTCGGCGGCACCGTCGTCGGCCGCCCCGTCGGTGCCGATCGGAAGCGCCGACGCGGCGCCCAGGATGTCCATCAGGTCCGGCGAGATGTCGCGCATCGTCTGTGCGAGTGCCACCCGGCCGAAGATGCTCGGCGCCGACAGTGCGGCCTCCATCCTGGCGACACTGCGGCCGAGACGGTATGCCACCGAGCCATCGTCGATCAGCCTGCGGCCGTCGGGATCTGCTGCTGTCGACTGCGCGGCGGCCTTGTCCACCGCGGCGGCCATGAACCCGGCCTGGTGCATCATGATCGACACGTCCGCCAGTCCGTCGTCGGCCGCGTCCACCGCGCCGTGCTCGGCGTTGAGCGGTTCGCGGACCACCGTCCAGCCTCCGTTGACCTCCCCCAGTCGGTATCGGTCGTCCACCCGGACGTCGCTGTAGTAGACGATGTTGGTGCGATCGCCGTCGACGGTGCGGATGCCCTGGATCTCCACGCCGGGCGAATCGAGCGGCACCAGGAACATGGTGAGGCTCTTGTGTTTCGGCGCGCTGGGGTCGGTGTTGGTGATGAGGAAGACGTACTGGCAGTTGTGTGCGCCGGTGGTGAACATCTTGGACCCGTTGATGATCCACTGGTCGCCGTCGCGGACGGCACGGGTCTTGCAGGTGGCCACATCGGAGCCGCCTTCGGGTTCGGTATAGCCCAGGCACAGCCGGACGTGTCCGCTGTACACCCGCGGCAGCACTTCGTCCTTGAGCTCCGGTGAACCGAACTTCTCCACCGACTTGGCGATCATCGACGTGGTCCCCGAGGTCACCCACGGCACGTGCGTACGGCGCTTCTCCAGCTCCCAGATCCGCCGCTCGATCCGCGTGAAGGGGCGCTCGGAGTCCGGGTTCCAGTCGCGGTCCAGGTAACCGGCGGCGCCGAGTGCGAGATGCACGCCCTCGTCGAAGTTGTCCCCGGTTTCGCGATCCCGCCGCAGGACGTCCTCGGTCACCACCTCCTGCAGGAAGCTGCGGACCTCGTCCTGGAACTTCTGGTCGCCGTCGTCGAGTTGCACCCGTGAGAAATCCATTGCTCAGCCCCGTCCTTCCCGGTCGGCGACGATCGCGGCGATGCGTTTGGCGGTGACGCCGGGGTCACCGCCGGCGATCGCCCACCCCCTGGCCCGAACCAGGTAGGCGGTGGCGGCGGCCTCGGCGGAGACGCCGAGCCCGCCCTGTACGTGGACGGCCATCGTCGCGGCCTTGGCGGCCTCCTCGGCCATGAACACGAAGACCGACGGCGCCAGCTCCGGCCGTTCGTCGGGCTCGTTGTCGAGGAACCAGGCCGCACGCCTGGCGAGATTGCGGCCGCCCTGCACCGTGATGGCGATGTTGGCCAGCGGATGCGAGATCCCCTGCAGTGTCGAGATCGGCACGCCGAGCGTGTAGCGGGTCTTGGCGAACTCGGCGGCGATCGTCATCGTCTCCTCGACGAGCCCGACCAGTGCGGCGCCGGTCAGCAATCGCCATTCATCCAGTGCGCGTTGGTAATCGGCGAGTGCTTCGGCACCGCTGGCCAGTACGGTGCGGTTGTCGGCCGCGGCCGGATCCACCCACGCCATCGGCAGCTTGCCGATGTTGTCGACCCGCGCGGGGCGCGAGGCGAAGGTCAGCTGCACGACGTTGTCGCCGTCACGCATGATGATGTGGTCGGCGACCGACCCCGTCGGGATCAACCTGACTCCGGATGCGCTGTCCTGCTGCGGATCGAACCCCACCAACTGCTTGCCGTTGACGATCTCGGGCTCCACCGCACCGAGCCTTCCCAGCAGCCGCGCGGCGCACGAGTGGTCGATCCACGGCACCGGGGCGAGCGACCGACCGATCTCCTCGGCGACCAGCGTGAGGTCGACCAGCGTGGCCCCGTCGCCTCCCACGGCTTCCGGGAGCGCCATCGTCGTTGCGCCCATGGCGCACAGCCGTTCCCACAGGCTCTTGTCGAAACCGGTTTCCTCTGCCGCCCGCACCGTCTCGATCGAGCAGCGGCTGCCGAAGAAGTCCTTGTACGCCGCCTGCAGTGCCTGGTGGTCCTCGCTGAGGCTGTAATCCAGCCTGCGCAGTTCGTAGCGGTCCATGATCAGGGCTCCTGTTCCTTGTGCTCGCCACCGAAGAAGAAGTCGTTCGCGTTGTTGAAGAGATAGTTGTCGAGAACCTCGGGCGGCAGATCCAGGGCCAACGCCTCCGGGACGACGCGGCTCTGTCACAGCACCGGCCAGTCCGAGGCGAAGATGACCTTGTCCTTCCCGCGGGTGCGCATGTAGTGCAACAGGCTGTCCGGCAGCCGCTTCGGTGACCATGCCGAGGTCATGATTCGCAGGTTGGCGTACTTGATCAGCAGCCGGATCGCAATGTCCCACCACGGATCCGCGCCGTGGATCATGCACAGCTTCAGCTCAGGGAAGCGGACGCACACCCGGTCGAGATGGATCGGGTTCTGCACCTCGCCGGGGATCGGCGGACCGGGAATCCCGGTGTTGACGCACAGCGGCAGCTCCAGCTCGGCGCATTTCGCGTAGAGCGGGTAGTACACCGCATCGCTGGGCGGGTACATCCCGTCGCCCCAGAAGCTCGGTCCGACAGCGGTATACGCGACGGGCAGGTCGTTGTGCACAGCGGCCAGCTCACGCAGCGCCGGAACCGGACGCAGCAGGTTGACCCCGCCGATCGCAAGCGCGAACCGGTCGGGGCGCTCCTCGGCGAACTTGCGGGCGGTGACCGACGGCTTGACGAGGTTGTCCATCAGGATGGCCTTGGCGACACCGTGCTCGTCCATTTCGTCGAGCAGCGCCGGCAGCTCGACCTGCTCGTAGAGCGACTGGGGGCCCTTGAAGTAGTCGTCGCGCACCTTGAGCATGAACTCGGGCTGCCTGGCGGTTTCGCCGAAGTGCACGTTGACCAGGCAATCGATGACTTTCGGGCTGACGGGTCGTGTCATGGCCGGGCGCCCACCGTGGAGCGCTGTGTCTCTCCCCCGTCGCTTCGCTCGCCCCGTGTCTCTCCCCCGTCGCTTCGCTCGCCCCGCGTCTCTCCCCCGTCGCTTCGCTCGCCCCGCGTCTCTCCCCCGTCGCTTCGCTCGCCCCGCGTCTCTCCCCCGTCGCTTCGCTCGCCCCGCGTCTCTCCCCCGTCGCTTCGCTCGCCCCGGGTCGCCTCGGCCTTCGCCCATCGGTAGTCGGCCTTCCCGTTGCCGAGCCGACGGACCTTTTCGACCACGATGAACTCCTTGGGTGCCTTGAATCGAGCTAGCTCCGCGGTGCACGCGGCATGCAGTGATTCGGGTGTGACGTTCTCCCCCTGGTGCATCTGCACCAGTGCCACCACCTCCTGTCCCCACCGGTCGCTGTCGCGTCCGACCACGAGTGCGTCGGCCACCCCGGGGTGGGCGCGCAGCACCGCCTCGACCTCCTCCACGAACACCTTCTCCCCGCCGGTGTTCACCACCAGCGAGTCGCGCCCGTACAGCCGCAGCGTCCCGTCCGACTCGAGTGACGCGCGGTCACCGGAGACCACGACCCGTTGCCCTTCGACCACGGGGAACGTCTTGCGGGTGGCGTCGGGATCGCCGAAGTAGCCCAGCGGAATGCGACCCTTGCGCACCACCCAGCCGACCTCCGGCTCCCCGGGTTCGACGAACCGGGTCATGTCGTCGGACACCACGGTCCCCCCTTCGCGGAGGTCGAACGTCTCGCGATGAGACCCTCGCTGGTTGTGCCCGAAGTCCATGTTCCCCGTCTCCGACGATCCGTAGCCGTTGATGATCGTCAACTGCGGCAGCTTCTCCAGCAGCGCACTCACGTGTTTGGGATTGGTTGCCGCGCCGCCGGTTCCGATCGCGTAGATCGACGACAGCTCGTAGCTGTTGCGGTTGAGTTCGTCGATCAGGGGCGCGGCGTAGGCATCGCCCACCATCGTCATCAGGCCGACCTTCTCGCGTTCCGCGGTCTGCCAGACCGACCGCGGATCGAACTTCGCGCGGTCGTCGTAGAGCACCACCGGCAGTCCCGCGAGCGCGCCCGAGAACACCGTCCACAACCCCGCCGCATGCATCAGCGGCGAGACGGCGAACCACGGCGGGCCTTCGTTTCTGATCACCTTGTCGCGGATCTCGGTGGCCGACTCGTGATCGGCGCCCACCATCGACGACACATACGTGTCGCTCTGGCGCCACAGCACGCCCTTGGGCCTGCCCGTGGTGCCGCCGGTGCAGTACATGATGAGGTCGTCCGGAGAGGAGACGATCCGGTTCACCGGATCTCCCATGGCCACCGCGGCGTCCAGCGACACCGACCCGGGCAGGGCGACAGCGTCGCTGCCGTCGTCCACCGCGATCATCAGATCGCAACCGGCGGGTGGCAGCACGTCGGCGAATTTCGCCCCCAGCGCGCGGTGGTACACGACCGCCCGCGGCTTGACGTAGGCCAACAGGTCGGCGACTTCGCGCGGCGTGTAGTGGTGGTTGACGTTGACCGGCACGGTGCGGGCCTTGAGCGCTCCCACGACGACTTCCGGGTAGCGGTCGTTGTGCATGATCAGCGCGATGCGATCCTGCCCGCACTCCCAGTTGTCGAGCTCGTCCCGACCGCGGTGCGCACCGAATCCCTTGGCCGCCAGAAAGTTCGCGAATTGGCGGGTGCGCTGCGCCATGTCACCGTAGGTGGTTGTGCGCTCCCCGCAGACCGTCATCGTCCGGTCGGGGATGACGTCGGCGATGGCGTCGACGACATCGCCGATGGTCCATTCCCCCATGGCTAGGCGGAGGCTCTCACGTTCACGCCCAGGAGGTCGAGTGCGTTGTCGCGCATCACCTTCCGGGTGTCCTCGGCGCTGAACTCAGGGAACTGCGGGATGTCGGCGGTGAACGCCATCGGATCGGCCAACCCCTCGCCGTGCGGCCAGTCCGACCCGAACAGGATCTTGTCGACACCGATGGTCTCGGCCAGCAACTTCACGTCATCCTCGTAGTACGGCGCGATCCAGACGTTGTTGCGCAACTGCTCGACCGGATCCTCCTTGTAGTGGTACGGCGCGGTATTCGCCGACTTCTTCAACCGCTTGATCAACCGGTAGACGAAGTACGAACCGTTCTCGATGCTGGCGACCTTCAGCGTCGGGTGCCGGGTGAACACCTGATGCACGATCATCGACGCCATCGCGTCATGGATCGCGCGGTCGTCGAGCAACACCTGATCCAACGGATCCTTCTTGCCGAACCCCTCGAACGTCGCCTTACCGCCCCACAGCGCGGCGATCGCCAGATACCCACTGTCGGACAGATGGAACACCACCGGGACTCCGGCCTCGGCCAGTCGTGCCCACACCGGGTCGTGCACCGGATCACCCAGCGACCGCGGCTTGACCTCACCGGGCACCGGCGCGGGCCGCACGCACACGATCTTGGCCCCACGACTGAGAACGAAGTCGACCTCCTCGACCGCCTTCTCCGGGTCGGCCAGCGAGATGATCGGCGCCGACAGGAACCGGTGATCGGGGCGGTCGAAGCCCCAGTCCTCGTCGAGCCACAGGTTGAACGCATGCACCGTCGCCATCGTGGCCTCGATGTCGTGCTTGAGGGCCTCCTCCACACCGCACGCGAACGTCGGCAGCATGAACACCGTCTCGAGGTTCTGCTTGTCCAGGATCTTCATCCTGGCATCGCGGTTCTGGTACTCGGGATGGTCGGCCAACCGATCCACCTTCATCAGCGACGCCGGATCCACGCCCTCGGGAATCTCACCGCGGAACAGCAGATCCAGACACCCCGGCTCGATGATCGGATCGAACGTCGGGTTCGGGATGAAATGGTTGACCACGCCCCCCATCACGGCGAACGTTCGCTTGCCCTCGGTCAGCATCTGCACGCCGCGGCGTTTGAACTCCTTGGGCAGGTGGCGCGTGCACGAGTCGATCGTCTCGTAGTAATGGTTGTCGACATCGATCGCCCGATAATCGAGGGGCTTGACAGTCATGGTGTTTCCTCCTGCTCCGATCCCAACGGCGGGAAGCTGGGCTGTCTCTTCTCGAAGAAGGCGGTGATGCCTTCGATGAAGTCGGGCCGCAGCATCGACTCGTGCATGAGTTTCTCCGCTGTGGCGCTGGTGTCGTGGACGTTCCGTAGAGCGTCGCCGTAGATCTGACGTTTGATGACCGCCATCGAGCTCGGCGCGCAGTGCGCGGCCATGTCCTCGGCGTAGGCCAGTACCCGGGGCATCAGGTCCTCGGGCGGCACGACCTCGGAGACCATGCCGAGTTCCTTGGCCTCTTCGGCATAGAACGTGCGCCCGCTCAACAGCAGATCGAGTGACTGTCCCCAGCCGACCACGCGCGGCAGTATCCACGAGATGCCGTACTCGGCGATCAACCCCCGCCGCGCGAACGCGGTGGTGAACTTCGCGCCGGCGGCCGCGAACCGGACGTCGCACATCAACGCCTGCGTGAGGCCGATGCCGGCGCACGCTCCGTTGATCGCCGCGATGATCGGCTTGCGCAGCCCGGTGACGAAGTGGGGGTGGCGTTCCCCGACCAGCTTCGTCACGTCGGTTTCTCCGGAAGACTCGCTTGCCTCGCCGATCGTGTCCAGGTCACCCATGTCGGCGCCGGCGCAGAACGCGCGGCCGTTGCCGGTGAGGACGATGACGCGGACGGCGGGGTCGGCCTCGGCCCGGTCGATGCACCGGTAGAAGGCCCCTGCCAGTCCTCCGCCCCACGCGTTCATGCGCTCCGGGCGGTTCAGCGTCACCACGGCGACACCGCTGTCGCGGAGTTCGAAAAGCACCGGACTCGTTGTGTCGGAGACGGTTCCGGCGTTGTCCGCAACAGTCATCGTGACGACCTCATCTACTGGTCGACTCCTAGGGCATCAGCTGGATGAATGCACATACTGTACACCTATCGGTACACCCTTCCGCAAGGCGGCTGTGGCACCGCCGAAGGTCAGGCCTCGACCAGGCCGAGGCCTACGTACGCCGACCGGATCTGGTCCTTGGCGGCGTCGGGCAGTAGTGCCTGCGGGGGTCGTGAGTGCGGGTAGGACCCGACGGGCAGGCCGAGCACCGACGCGGCGTGCTTGAACGCTGCGCCCCAGTGGGTGAAGTAGTCCGGCCGGCCCGGGTAGCAGGTGTACCAGGAGCCCCGATCGAGTTCGAATCGGTCCATCCCGGTGGTGCGTGCGTAGTCCATCGCCTCGATCAGCTTGCCGTCCCACACGAGGTCCCAGTACTCGGTGAACAGCCGCCGCTGCGGGGTCTCGAACAGGTAGCCGGCGGTGCCCAACTGGGCCGCGCAGACGATCCCGTCGCGCAGCCACCCCGCGCGGTAGACGGTGGTGTCGCACTCCCAGATCAGCAGTTCCGGCGCGAGGTCGTGCAGCCGACGGCTGTTGGCAGGCCGGAACGCACCCTCCTTGGTGGCGCACACGGCGGGGATCTCGGCGGCGATCCGCGCGCTCTCCTCGGCGCTCAGCACGTACCCCGACGACGGGGAGTTGAACATGCCGAGGGCGATGTCGGTGCGGTCTGCGATGTAGCGGAAGAAGTTCAGCACGCCCTCGCCGCCGTGGCACTCCATCATCGGTGTCTGGATGTAGACGATGTCGGCACCGGACTGCTGTGCGTGCCGGGTGAGTTCCAGGCAGTCCTTGGCCGCCGTCGCCGCCGTGCAGGCCTGGATGACGACGTCGGGGTTGATCGCCCTCGCCTCCTCGATCGCCACTTCCAGGAGCCGTTTGCGCTCCTCGAGTGTCAGCGCCCAGAATTCAGCGAGACCGCTTACGCACCAAAGCATTTCGCGGCCGAGGTCGCCGACGCAGTAGCGCACCAGCGTGCGGTAGGCGTCCCAGTCGATGTCGTCGCCCGCATCGCCTGCGAACGGGGTGTAGAGCGAATCGCCGATTCCGCGGACCCCGCCATGCGCCCACTCGCGCGCTTCCCTGGCCGTTGCCATGTGCCGCTCCCCTCAGGTGGTACGGGTCAGATGAAGTCGCTACCGCCGTCGACGTTGACGTTCGCGCCGGTCATGTAGGAATTGCGTCGCGACGCCAGAAACGCTGCGACGGGTCCGATCTCTTCGGGCAGGCCCGCCCGGGGCAGGTGCGCCGGGTGTCCGAAGTGCTCGTCGATGGCCTCCATCAACCGGTACGGATCGGTGCCGTCGACGCCCACCGATTCCGCCCAGCCCAGCAGCGCCTCCGACGAGATGCTGCCCGGCGAGACGACGTTCACCAGGATCTCGTCGGGAGCCAACTGCAGCGACAGGTTCTTCGACACGCTGTTCACCATCGCCTTGGCGGCGGTGTAGGCCGCGAGCCTGGTGCTCTGACGCTGGGTGGAATGCGCGGAGAAGTTCACGATCCGCGCCCACTCGGCGTTGCGCAGCAGCGGCAGCGCCGCCCGCACGCAGCGCACCATACCCATCGCGCCGTCCTCGATCGCTGCCCGCCACTGGTCGTCGGTCAGCTCCTCGAATGAGCCGGCCGCGCTGGGGCCCACCGTGTTGATCAGGACGTTGAGTTCGCCGCCCCAACGATTCCCCAGCTCGGCGAACATCTGTTCCAGCCGGTCGTTGTCCGCGACGTCGGCGACGATGCCCACGGCGTCGGGACTGCCGAGACGACTCAGTTCACGGGCGGCTTGATCCAGGACGGACTTGGTGCGGCCGACCAGCGCCACCCGGGCGCCGTCCTCGGCCAGGCAACGCGCGGTCGCCAGGCCCATACCGCGACCACCGCCGACGACGACGGCGGTCGCGTTCGCGAACCCGAGGTCCATGCGGGTGCCGTCAGGTTCCCGTCCAGTTCGGCGCGCGCTTCTCGGCGAACGCCGTCGCGCCCTCCATCGCGTCCTTGGACGAGAACACCGGCATGATCAGTTCGCTCTGCTTCTCCCACATCTCGGCCTCGCTCCAGTCCGCCGACTGGGCGATGATCTGCTTGGTGACCGCCACCGCCAGGGGGCCGTTGGCCGTGATGCGCTCGGCCAGCGCCATCGCACCCGCCAGGGCCTCGCCCGGCTCGGTGAGGACGTTGACGAAGCCCCACTGCGAGGCTTCCTCGGCGGTGAAGTTGTCGCCGGTCAATGCCAGTTCGAGTGCCTTCTGGTACGGAATGCGGTGCGGCAGCCTCAGCAGTCCGCCACCCGCGGCCACCAGCCCGCGCTTGACCTCCGGGATGCCGAACTTGGCGTTCTTGGCCGCGACGACCAGGTCGGTGGCCAGCACGATCTCGGTGCCGCCGGCCAAGGCGTAGCCCTCGACGGCGGCGATGACGGGCTTGCGCGGCGGGCGTTCGGTGAACCCGATACCGCGACCGGGGATCGCGGGCACCTCGCCGGCCATGAAGGCCTTGAGGTCCATGCCCGCACAGAAGGTGCCGCCTGCGCCGGTCACGATCGCGACCGAGAGCTCGTTCGTGTCGTCGAGCTCGTCCATGGCATCCGCCAGACCCTGCGCCACCGCGAGGTTGAAGGCGTTGCGCGCCTCCGGTCGATTGATGGTGATGACCAGAATGCGTCCATGGCGTTCCAGGAGAACCTCGTCTGACACATCGTCCCTTTCGCTTGCCGCTCAACACCGTTCGCGCGATGTCGCCGGATATTGCTGGAAGAGCTTACTATAGGCCTTACAGTAAAAGGGCGGAACCACGGTGGCCGCGACCGGGCAGCAACCGGACGGTAAGGTCGCGTTCACGGCGGCGGCGCGACACGACTGCAAAGGCGCAGTTCAGACTACTGCTGCGGGTACCGTCAGGACTACCCATCCGCTGCAGGAGCTGCACAGCGCAGCATCGAATGATGGAGGTGCCCTGAGTGGCGAAGCAGGCGACCGCGGAGAAGCGTCAACGGCGCGAACGCGGTTCCATCAACCCCGACGACATCATCAGCGGCGCCTTCGAGCTCGCCGAGCAGGTGTCGATCGACAACCTGAGCATGCCGCTCCTCGGCAAGCATCTGGGTGTCGGAGTCACCAGCATCTACTGGTACTTCCGCAAGAAGGACGACCTGCTCAACGCCATGACGGACCGCGCGCTGCGGCAGTACGCCTTCGCCACGCCGTACGTCGAGGCTCGGGACTGGCGCGAGACGCTGCGCAATCACGCGCGGGCGATGCGAAAGACCTTCCTGGGCAACCCGATCCTGGCCGACCTGATCCTCATCCGGTCGGCACTGAGCCCCCGCGCGGCGAAACTGGGTGTCCAGGAGGTGGAGAAGGCGATCAGCAGCCTCGTCGAGGCGGGGCTGTCCCCCGAGGACGCGTTCGACACCTACTCGGCGATGTCGGTTCACGTCCGCGGGTCGGTGGTCCTCCAACGACTTCGGGAGAAGAACCTGGCCGGCGAGGAGGCGCACGGCGACATCGACGACACGATGTCGATCGACCCGGAGACGGCTCCGTTGCTGGCGGCCGTCACGCAGCAGGGTCATCACCTCAGTGCCGCCGACGACCGTAACTTCGAGTTCGGTCTCGAGTGCATCCTCGACCATGCGGGCCGGCTCCTCGAGCAGAACACCAAACCTGCCCGCAAGGCGACGAAGGCCCCCGCCCGCAAGCGCTGACCCGCGCCCCCGACCCCCGCCGAAATGGCATTCCAGCACGACAGCACTCGGATTCTCGCTGCTGGAATGCCGTTTCGGCGAAGCGGTGGCTAGACCTCGATGATGACGGCGCCGCCCTGGCCGCCGCCTGCGCACATCGCGGCCATACCGATGCCGCCGCCGCGGCGCTGCAGCTCGTAGACGAGCGTCGTGACCATCCGGGCGCCGGAGGCGGCGATCGGATGTCCGAGGCTGCAACCGCTGCCAGAGAAGTTCACGAGCTCCTCGTCGATTCCGTATTCCTTGCAGGCGGCGATCGGCACGGACGCGAACGCCTCGTTGATCTCCCACAACGCGATGTCGGACGGCTTGAGGCCGGCCCGGTCGAGCACCTTGCCGATCGCCTTGACCGCACCGAGACCGGTGTCGCGCGGCGGGACGCCCGCAGCACCCCACGCCCGCACAGTGCCCATCACGTTGAGGCCCTCGGCCGCCGCGTAGTCACGGTCGGTCAGCCCGACCGCGGCACACGCGTCGTTGGTGCCGCTGGCGTTGCCCGCCGTGATCGAGAAGCCCTCGATCTCGGGGTGCAGCACCTTCAGCCCGGCCAGCTTCTCGAGGGTGGTGTCTCGTCGCGGCGCCTCATCCACACTGAAATCGATCACCGAGCCGTCGGGCAGCTCCACCTTCAACGGGATGATCTCCTCCACGAACTTCCCGGCGTCGATGGCGCCGACGGCACGCTGGTGTGACCGCACCGCCCACGCGTCCATCTCCTCGCGGGTGATGCCCATCGACTGCGCGGTGTTCCAGCCGACCGTGATCGACATGTCCTTGGCAGGGGCATCGGGGGTCTCGACGTGCGTGGGCGGCATCCACCGCTCCTCGAACTTCAGCTCGGGACCGGGGATGCGCCAGTTGACCAACGGGGTCATCGACAGCGACTGGACGCCACCGGCGATCAGGGCGCGCTCCATGCCGGAGCCGATCTGCGCCGCGGCGTTGCCGATCGCGGTCAGACTGCCCGCGCAGTGCCGGTTGACCGACTGGCCGGGCACCTGCGACATCCCCGAGGCGTCGGCCGCGTAGCGGGCGAGGTCGCCGCCGCCGTAGTGCGACTCCGCGAAGATGATGTCGTCGATGGCGTTCGGGTCGAGGCCGGACCTGCGGACCACCTCGGGCAGGACGGTGGTGATCAGCGTCTCGGGTGGCGTGTTGACCAGCGTGCCCTTGAAGGACCGGCCGATCGCTGTCCGGACGGCTCCGACGATGACGGGTGTTGGCATGATCTCGACCTCGGTTTCAACGTGAGCGAACTTTACAAAAGTAACAGATAATGTAGTGCTGACAGTAGGTGAGCCGGGTCACTTACGGTGACGCGTCCGGTTCGGGGACATGGAAATGCTCGTCGCGCAACCGGAACGCCTCCTTGGTGCCGTGCTCGGCGCGGGTCTTGACGAAGTTGAATTCGCCCGGCGCGAACTGCAGGTTCGTGCCATACGCGTGGAAGAGGTAGCTCGCGACCTCCTCCCCCTGGTAGGCCTGGCTCTGTTCGACGAGTCGGAACGCCTCCTTGGCGATGACGACCCCGTCCGCGGGCATCTTCGCGGCCTTCTCGGCCCAGTACCGTGCGCGGGCCGCCACCGACCCGGCGTCGCAGGTGTCGGTGAAAACCCCGAGGTGCTCGACGGCACCGGCCTCGATGATGTCGCCGGTGAGAAGCATCCGCCTGGCCAGCACAGGACCCAGGCGGTGGAAGAACATGTGCAGGCTGCCCAGCGCCGGACCCAGGAAGCGGGTCGCGGGCATCCCGATCCTGGTGGTGCGCCCGATCACCGAGATGTCACACATCAGCGCCATCTCGAACCCGCCGCCGAGCGCGTAGCCGTTGATCTCCCCGACAGTGACCTTCGGGAAGCCCATCAGGTTGTGGTAGAAGCCGAACGACTTGCGATCCACCGTGAGCCGCCGCCGCTGACTGGGACGGCTCTTTGCCGGCGGCTTCTGCTCTTCGCGCGAGCGCTCATCGCCTGTTTCCTGCTCTTCGCGCGAGCGCTCATCGCCGTACCAGCCGTACGCGTTGTTCATGTCCGCACCCGTGCTGAACACGCCGTCGGCCCCGCGCAGCAGCACCACGGTGATGTCGTCGTCCTCGGCGACGACGTCGAGATGGCGCGCGAGTTGTTCGCGCATCGCGGCGTCATAGGAGTTGCGCTGCTCGGGGTTGTTCAAGGTGATGGTCGCGATGCGCTTGTCCCGGTCCACGTCGAACAGCACGCGGTCATCGGCGGTGGTGGTCATCTTGTTCCTGTCGGTTTCGTGGGTTCAACGGTCGAGGCTCGGAATCAGCTTCGCCTCAATGGTTTTGTCATTTCCGGCGGCCAGGGTGTTGCGGCGCGCGACAGCCAGATGGTCCTGCGCCAGCCGCACCGCACGAGTCGCGTTGCCGTCGGCGATGGCGTCGAGCAGCCGATGGTGATCGCGCAGTGCCGCCCGCATCGTCTTGGGTTCCATCGGGTCTCCGGGGTGGCGTTCGTCGCTCCACACCGCCGATTCGTGCGCCGACCAGATGACCTCGAGTGACCCGATGAGCAGGATCATCGGGTCGTTTCCGCATCGAGAGACGATCGCCTCGTGGAACCTACGGGCGTTGGGCACATGGCGCGACGGGCTGTCGAATCCTTCGACCTGCGCATCGATCGCCGCCTGCAGATGGGGCACCACTGCGGCCATCCGGTCCTCGCGCGCAGCGCACATGCCGGCACAGATCGGCTCCAGGTGGAGCAGCGCCTCGCTGACGTCGCCGGGTGTGGCCGCCCGCGTCTGCAGCACCATGCTGATCATGTGCGCGGTTCGTTCCGCCGTGGGCAGATGCACGACGGCGCCGCCGACGTTGCCGCGGCGCACGGAGATCAGCCCGTCCGACTCCAAGATGTGGATCGCCTCGCGAACCGCGGGCGGACTGACGCCGAACTCCGCGAACAGAGTCTCCTGCGACGCCAGCACATCGCCTTCCTTGAGTCGCCCGGTCAGGATGTCGTCGCGCAGCCGGGAAGCCACGAGCTCTGCGACCCGCGGCTGACGAATGCGTTGTGCTGGCACTGTTCCGTCGACGGCCTTTCCTTGCTAAGTACACGATAGTAATGGTAGTACCAACTGTATGGCTATCTGTATAGCTTCCGGGAGGAGACGTCCGAGTGGGTGACGACGCGGACGCGGGAGTGGTCCGGCAGACCAGGAGCGGCGGGGACGGCTCGATCTTGCGGATCACCCTGGATCGACCGTCTCGGCGCAACTCGTTGAGCCATCCGATGACCGATGAGCTGGTGGGCGTCTTCACCCGCGCGGCCAGCGATGATTCGCTGCGCGCGGTGTACCTGACGGGCAGCGGTGGGAACTTCTGCGCGGGCGCGGACTGGGTGGCGACGAACAGCGACGGCAGTCGGCCCCGGACCGGCGATCTCGTACGGCGCATCCCGCACACCGCGAACCGCCTGGTGGAGCTCATCGCGTCGATCCACCTGCCGGTCGTGTGCGGCGTTCAGGGCTGGGCGGTCGGGCTGGGCTGCAACCTCGCGCTCGCCGCCGACTTCACCGTGGCCGCCGACGACGCCACCCTGTGGGAGCCGTTCGTCGACCGTGGATTCAGCCCGGATTCGGGTGCGACCTGGCTGCTGCCCCGCCTCGCCGGCGTGACGCGGGCCAAGCGCATGCTGCTGCTCGGCGAGAAGGTCTCGGGCTCCGAGGCCGCCGAGTGGGGCCTGATCCATCAGGCGGTCAGCCCGGACGAGCTCGAGGCGGCGGCCGACGAACTGGTGGCACGGCTGGCGGCGGGCCCGACCGTGGCGATCGGCCTGGCCAAGCAGGCGATCAACTACGCCTCGCAGGCCACGCTCACCCAGTCGATGAACCACGAGCTGGCGAGCCTCGAACTATCTTGCCGAACAAAGGATTTCAAAGAAGGTCTGGCCGCTTTCCAGGAGCGTCGAGCACCGGACTTCCAGGGCAGATGAACGAAGGGAAGCACGTGTCCACCACCTCTTTCGACACCATCACCTACGACGTCGACGGGCACAAGGCCACCATCACGCTGAACCGTCCCGAGGCGCTCAACGCGCTGTCGCCGCACATGGTCGCCGAACTGCGGGCGGCCTACGACGAGGCCGAAGGTGACGACGACATCTGGCTGATCATCGTCACCGGCACCGGTCGGGCGTTCTGCACCGGCGCCGACGTCAAGGAGATTCCGGAGGACGGCAGGGTCATCTACGAGCGTCCCTATCTGTCGACCTACGACCAGTGGGAGGCGCCGCAGGAGGGCACTCCCCCGTTCCGCCGGATGGCCAAACCGGTGCTGGCCGCCGTCAACGGCATCTGCTGCGGCGCCGGGCTGGACTGGGTGACCACCGGCGACATCGTGATCGCCTCGGACAAGGCCACGTTCTTCGATCCGCATGTGAGCATCGGCCTGGTCGCCGCGCGGGAGATGGTGCGTCTGGCTCGCGCCCTGCCCCGCTCGGTCGCCCTGCGCATGGCGCTGATGGGCAAGCACGAGAGGATGAGCGCCGAGCGCGCCTACGAGCTGGGGATGATCACCGAGGTCGTCGCGCACGACAAACTGCTCGAACGGGCCCACGAGATCGCCGACATCGTCAATTCCAATGCGCCGCTTGCCGTTCGGGGAACGCGCCTGGCGATCCACAAGACGCTTGACCTGCCGCTGCTGGAAGGCGAGATCCTGGCCGAGACATTCCGGGAGCGGGTGGTCCGCACCGAGGACGCGCAGGAGGGGCCGCTGGCGTTCGTGGAGAAGCGCGCACCCAACTGGCAGTGCCGGTGAGCAGCCCCGTGAGCGACTTCGAGACCATCCTGCTGGACCTCCATCACACCACCCACGTGGCAACCGTCACGCTGAACCGGCCCGAGGCGCTGAACTCGTTCAACCGCACGATGTGCCGCGAGATGAAGGACGTCTGGCACCTCATCAAGGGCGACGAGGCCATCAATGCCGTGGTGCTGCGCGCGGCGGGCGAGCGGGCGTTCAGCGCCGGGCTGGACGTCAAATCCAGCTACAGGCAGCCCGAGATCGTCTGGAACCACGAAGATCCCGGCGAGCTGCTCAGCCCGAAGTGGCAGAAGATGTGGAAACCGGTGGTCTGCGCCGTGCAGGGCATGTGCACCGCGGGCGCGCTGTACTTCGTCAACGAGGCCGACGTGGTGATCTGCGCGCAGGGGGCGACGTTCTTCGATTCCCACGTCAGTGCGGGCCTGGTGTCCGCCCTCGAGCCGATCGGGCTGATGCGCCGCGTCGGGCTCGGCGACACGCTGCGGATGGCGTTGATGGGCAACGACGAAAGGGTGTCGGCGCAGACCGCGTTGCGGATCGGGTTGGTCACCGAAGTGGTTGCCGAGGACGAACTCTGGGCCCGGGCCGACGAGATCGCGACGACGATCGCCGCCAAACCGCCGACCGCCACCCAGGGCACCGTGAAGGCCATCTGGGAATCCCTGGACAAGCCGTACCGGGCTGCCATGGACCAGGGCCTCATCTACACCCGGTTGGGCAATCCGATCGCCAAGGCCGAGCTCGCGGCATCGAGCGACGGCACCGCCGCCAAGAAACCGCCCCGGATCCGCTGATGCGCCATCTGCTTTCGACGCGCATCGATGCTGTCCTCGACCTGGACCCCACCGCACTGGCCATTCAGTTCGAGGGCCGATGGTCGACCTGGGGCCAGGTGTCGACCCTGGCGCGGCGCGTCGGACAGGTCGCCGGAGGGGGCCGGGTCGGGATCATGTTGCGCAACGAGCCCGCCCACGTCGCCTCACTGCTCGGTGTGCTCTCCGCCGGTGGCACCGTCGTCGTGATCAACCCGGGCCGCGGCGACGATCGCACCAGGGCCGACATCGAGGCGATGGGGCTGCCGGTCATCATCGGCCTCGAAGCCGACCTGGCGGCCCTCGCACCCGCCACCGCCGCCACCACCGTCGCGATCAGCGACCTCGACACCGCACCGAACGTCACCGCAGGCAACGCACCCGAGGAACCCGGCCGCCCCGGCGTGGCGGTGTGGATGCTGACGAGCGGCACCACCGGACCACCCAAGCGGGTCGACCTCACCTATGACATGCTGGCCCGCAGCGTCATCGGCAACGATCCCGAGAAGAGCTCGGCGCCAACCGAACTGCGGCGCGGCGTGGCGATCGTGAACTCGCCGCTGGTGCACGTCGGCGGAGTGTTCCGGGTGCTGTTGTGCGTCGCTGAGGCCCGCCCGTTCGTGCTGCTCCGGCGCTTCGAGCTCGACACCTGGGCCCGGGCGGTCCGCGAGCACCGTCCGCGCGCCGTCTCCCTGGTGCCCGCGGCACTTCGGATGGTGCTGCATTCCGATCTCACCCGCGACCATCTGGCCGGTGTCCGCGTGGTCACCTCGGGGACCGCGCCCCTGTCGGCCGACGACGCGGACGCCTTCACCGACAAGTTCGGCATCCCGGTGTTGACATCCTATGCGGCAACGGAATTCGGCGGCGGTGTCGCCGGCTGGACGCTGGCCGACCACCAGAAGTACTGGAAGGACAAGCGCGGCAGCGTGGGCCGGGCCAATCCGGGTGCGCGGCTTCGGGTGGTCGACGACGACGGCGTCCCGCAGACACCTGGGCAGCCAGGCCTGCTGGAGGTCATCCCGGCGCAGGTGGACGAGTCGACGCAGTGGCTGCGGACCACCGACCTCGCTCGCATCGACTCCGACGGGTTCCTGTGGATCCTCGGCCGAGCCGACCAGGCCATCATTCGCGGTGGTTTCAAGGTGATGCCCGACGATGTCGGCACGGCACTGGAGGGTCACCCCGCGGTGCAGAGCGCCGCCGTGATCGGCCGGCCGAACCCGCGCCTCGGGGAGACGCCGGTCGCACTCGTCGAATTGCGGGCATCGGCCACCGCCGTCCGTGACGAGCTGGTCGAGTACCTGCGAACCCGGTTGGCCCGCTACGAGATCCCCACCGAGATCGTCATCGCCGACTCGATTCCCCGGACCCCGTCCGGCAAGCCCGATCTCACTGCTGTCCGGTCGCACTTCCCCGCGACATGAGCGGCGCGGCCCTGACCGTCGCCGACGTGTTACGCGAACACCGGGGCCTCGGTGACAAGGCGCTGCTGGTCTGCGACCACGAGCGCCTCAGCTACGACGACGCCGTACGGCTGTCGCGCACAGTGGCGGGCCGGCTGATCGCGCTCGGTGTCGGGAAGGGCACCCATGTGGGGCTGCTGTACCCCAACGGCGCGCAGTTCGTGATCGCCATGCGCGCCGCGGCGAGGATCGGCGCGGTGGTGATCCCGTTCTCCACGTTCAGCACCGCGCCGGAATTGCGCAGGCAACTGGTCGACAGCGACGTCGCCGTGCTTCTCGCCACACGGTCCTACCGTTCGCACGACTACGTCGCACGCCTCGCCGAGGTCCTCGAGGGAAACCCCTCGGCCGCAACGGAAACATCCGACCCGCTGTACAACGCGGTCGCACCGGTGTTGCGCCACGTGGTCTTCAGCGGTGACGAGGTGCCGGCAGGCTCCGTCGACTCGGCCCTGCTCACCGGACTCGAGGACGATGTCGAGGCCTGCGACGCGCTGGCGATCATCTACACGTCCGGATCCACCAGCGCGCCCAAGGGCGTCGTCCTCACCCACGGCGGCCTGCTCGGCCATCAGCGCAACCTCAACGAGATCCGCGACCTGCTGCCGTCGGACAGGCTGTTCTGCAATTCTCCGTTCTTCTGGATCGGGGGGTTCGCCTTCGGGCTGCTGGCCACACTGGTCGCCGGCGCGACGCTGATCTGTTCCAACGCCGTCGACGCGGGTGACACGCTCGACCTCCTCGAGGCCGAGAAGCCGACCATCACCAACGGCTTCGTCGCCGGGATCGCCCACCTGACCCGCCATCCGAGTTTCGCGACCCGCGACCTGCAGTCCATCCGGCGCGGCAACCTCTACCCGATCATGGCCCCCGAGGTCCGCCCGGCCGACCCCGAGCTGCGCCACAACATGCTCGGTATGACCGAGGCGGGCAGCGTGCTCCTGCTCAGCGGCGACGAGTCCGACCAGCCTGAGGAGCGCCGCGGCTCCTTCGGTTGCCTGGCACCGGGATTCGAGGCCCGCGTCATCGACCCCGACACCGGCAGGGACGCCGCGCCCACGGCGCTCGGGGAATTGCTCGTGCGGGGCCGCTACCTGATGCAGGGGTACTACGGGCGCAGCCGCGAGGAGTGCTTCGACCCCGACGGCTGGTTCCACACCGGCGATCTGGTCCGCCGGGACGCCGACGGGTTCTACTACTTCGCGGGCCGCTCCGGATCGATGATCAAGACGGCAGGCGCCAACGTCGCGCCCGCGGAGGTCGAGAAGGCGCTCGCCGCGGTGCTCAACGAGATCGACCCCACAGCGACGGTTCACGTCATCGGCCTGCCGGACGCCGACCGCGGCCAGATCGTGGCCGCGGTGGTGGCGACCGATGCCACGGCACCGCTCGACGAGGCCGCGATCGTGCGGGCGTTGCGCTCCGAACTGTCGGCGTACAAGATCCCGCGACGGATCGCCGCGGTGCGCCACGACGAGATTCCGACACTGTCCAGCGGCAAGGTCGACATCCATGGCCTGCGAGCGCTCTTCGATGGCTGACACGATCGATGCGCTGTTGCGCGATCAGGCTCTTCGGCACGGCACCAAGCCGGCGATCATCGATCCGGGAGAGCGGATCAGTTACCTGCAACTCGAGTCGGGCGCCGGCGAGCTTGCCGCCGCACTCGTGGAGTCGGGGATCGGTAAGGGGTCTCGCGTCGGGTTGCTCATGCCCAACGGCGTGCAATGGGCACGGTTTGCCTTCGCGATCACCAGGATCGGCGCCGTCCTGGTCCCGCTGAGCACGCTGCTGTCGCCCCGCGAGCTGACGGCGCAGTTGCGCACCGCCTCGGTGCAGCACCTGATCGCGGTGGCGGAATTCCGGGGTCACCGCTACCTCGACGCGCTCGATCGCACCCGGTTACCCTCCCTGCGGTCGGTGCGCACCGCCGCACAGGCCGCAGCACTGACCGCGGACGCCGCCGTAGTAGCGGTCGCCGACGCGTTGTCGAAGGGCATCCGGCCCAGTGACCCGCTGGCGATCATGTTCACCTCCGGCAGCAGCGGCCCGCCCAAGGGCATCCGGCATTCGCACGGCAACGCGATCACCGCTGTCGAGTCCGGACTGGCGGCGCGCTGCATCGATGCAGGCACCCGGCTGTACCTGCCGATGCCGTTCTTCTGGGTCGGCGGCTTCGGCGGTGGCCTGCTCTCGGCGCTCGCCGCCGGTGCCACCCTGGTCACCGAGCCTGTCCTGCAGCCGGATTCGACACTGAGCCTGCTGGAGACCGAGCGGGTGACGCTGTTCCGAGGCTGGCCCGACCAGGCCGAGACCCTGGCCCGTCACCGCGACGAGGTCGGCGCGGACCTGTCTGCGCTGCGGCCGGGCAGCCTCGAGGCACTGCTGCCGGCGCACCTGCGCTCGCCGCCGGGCGCCCGGGCCAGGCTCTTCGGGATGACCGAGTCGTTCGGTCCCTACTGCGGGTATCCGACATGCCCGAATCGGCGTGGGGCAGCTGCGGCAGGCCCTTCACCGGAATGCAGGTCCGGGTGGTCGACCCCGACTCCGGCGATCCGGTGCCCGCCGGCACCGTGGGCATGATCCAGATCCGCGGGCCACACGTCATGCGGGGGGTGTGCCGACGCAGCCGGGAAGAGGTGTTCACCCCCGATCTCTGCTACCCGACCGGCGATCTCGGGAGACTTGACGACGACGGGTTTCTGTTCTTCCACGGCCGATCCGATGACATGTTCAAGGTCAGGGAGCGCGCAGTAATTAGGTAGGTGACATCGGGCGTGTCGCGGTGTGGTCGGCCGTGAGCGTGTAGTTCCAGTCGCCGTGGAACTCGTGACGGTGCAGCTGGGTGGCTTCGAGGGCGGCGATCTG
>Ga0209347_1002486_pt1 | contig 24230 bp, 22 predicted proteins | sample AutmiccommuBRH23_FD_187382 | JGI IMG/M metagenome (GOLD analysis project Ga0209347, IMG submission 187382) | Deep subsurface microbial communities from Mt. Terri, Switzerland - Autotrophic microbial communities BRH/23 (SPAdes) (version 2) | ecosystem: Environmental > Aquatic > Deep subsurface >...
CAACCGCTCATTTGCGGTTGGACGCATCAGTTCGCTTGAGGCGGCAGAGCAATATGTGATTGATCGTATCGCCTATCTGAATGTCACGCCGTCCGTGAATTCGCAGCTTGTGGATGGGATCATTTACACCAACCTCAGCATTCCCGCGACCCAGCTGATGCCATTCGGCATGTTGCACAAGTTCTTCCAAGGCACGAATATCGTCGTCTCCGCACAGCAGATCGTGGAGTTCTGAGACATGGAACGTTCACGCCTGCGCCGTGTCCTGCGGGATGTCATCAGGGATGAAAGCGGCACCGCCACCATCATGGCGCTGTTCTTCTTCTTGATTTCAGCCGTTCTCGGCGGTCTCGCCGTTGATTTCAACAAGGCGATGGCGCGACGGACACATCTTCAAGTTACCGTGGACGCCGTGGCACACGCGGCACTCTACACCCGCGAACGCAAGACCAAGGAGGAGGCCATCGCCAAGGCGCTGGAAATCGCTGCGGTGAATCTGCCCGTAGCGCGTAATGGCAATGCGCTTCTGCCGCAGGATATCGAATTCGGCGTCTGGGACCCGGATACGCGCACCTTCACGCCCGACCCCGGTGCCAAGGGGGCGGTACGGGTCAGTGCCTACCGCATTCTCGAACGTGATAATGCCGTGAAAAACATCCTTCTGCGGATGATCGGTTTCGATACCTTCGATCTCAGGCGCGCGGCGGTCTATGTTACCTATCAGCCGACCTGTTTCCGCGAAGGTTTCGTGGCCAGAGGGATGGTCGATGTCCAAAGCAACAACGCCTTCCAGAATGGTTTCTGTATCCATTCCAACGATCATGTGAAGGTCAGTTCAAACAACTATTTCGGCGAGGACACGATCGTGTCGATGCCGAACACGGATCACCTGCAATTGCCCCGGTCGGGTTTCGAGACGAACCAGGGACTCGAGGAGGCGCTGCGCGATAACGGCTATCACATCCGCGTCTTGAACAAACTCGACGAGATCATCGCCAATCTGGCGACCAACTCTGCCGAAACCCGTCCAGAATATGTCGGATCGGGCGTGGTCGAGGTGCTGGACGGCAGGACCGTCGGCGGTAGCGAGTTCCTGCCCGGCAAGGCCTATGTGGTCACCTGCAACGGCGGGGGCAGCATGTTCATCAATGATGCTGTGGTGATCCGGGACACGACAGTCGTGACCAATTGCCCGATCAAGTTCGGGCAGGGCACCACGCTTGAAAACGCTGTCATCGCCACGACGAATACCAGTACGAAATCCATCTCGGCGCCCTCTACCCTGCAAATCGGCAAGAATGACAGTTGCGCGGATGGCGGCGGAGCGCAGATCCTGACTCTTGGCGGGGTCGATCTTGCGGCCGACATGCGGATGTATGGCGGGCAGATCATTGCCAAGGGCGATGTGGCCTTTGCCGCCAACGCCAACGGGATCGAAGGTGCGTCGATCATTGCCGGTGGCACGATCAGCGGCACCTCGAACATGACCATGGGCTTTTGCGGCGATGGCATGGAAGACAGTTTCCGCGCCGAGTATTTCCGTCTCGTTCAGTGATCTTCGCGAGGGTCGCGGGCTGACCCCGTCCTTGTGACGGGGTCGTTCGCGCCTTTCGGCTTGGCAATCGCACGCGGGCCCTATATGCCGCGTCGCAGCGAACATGGACTTGGGTGCAATCCCCGAGTGGCTCTTCCGGCCGCCGATCCGCCGGACAAACCGAACACGCCCTGACCAAGGCCATCGACAGCATCGGGCAACGGTGCAGGTCGACGATGAACGGATTGCAGATGATTTCACTTGATGCCTACCGCGCGCAATGGACGGACAACGTCCGCGCTGACCTGATCGCGGGCCTTGTCGTGGCGCTGGCCCTGATCCCCGAAGCGATTGCCTTTTCCATCATCGCAGGCGTCGACCCAAAGGTGGGGCTCTATGCCAGTTTTTCCATAGCGGTGCTGGTGGCGATCACGGGCGGGCGGCCCGGCATGATCTCGGCCGCGACGGCGGCCACAGCGGTGCTGATGGTGACATTGGTCAAGGATCACGGCCTGCAATACCTGCTGGCGGCCACGGTGCTGGCGGGGCTGATCCAGATCGCGATGGGTCTGCTGCGACTGGGTTTCGTGATGCGCTATGTGTCGAAATCGGTGATGACGGGTTTCGTGAATGCACTGGCCATCCTGATCTTCATGGCGCAACTGCCAGAACTGGACCCCCGCAACGTCACATGGCTGACTTATGCGCTGGTGGCGGCTGGTCTGGCGATCATCTACCTTTTTCCGCTGCTGACCAAGGCCGTGCCATCACCGCTTGTCACCATTGTCGTCCTGACCGCGTTGACCCTGCTGTTCGGCTGGGATGTGCGCACCGTGGGCGACATGGGCGCGCTGCCGGACACGCTGCCAGTGTTCCTGATCCCCGACATTCCGCTGACGCTTGAGACGCTGATGATCATCCTGCCCTATTCCGTGGCGGTGGCTGTGGTCGGTCTGCTGGAAAGCCTGATGACACAGAACATCGTCGATGACCTGACCGACACCAAGTCAAACCGCAATCAGGAATGCATCGGCCAAGGCATTGCCAATACCGCCACGGGCTTCATCGGCGGCATGGCTGGTTGCGCCATGATCGGCCAGTCGATCATCAACGTCAAATCCGGCGGGCGCGGGCGCTTGTCCTGCTTCACCGCAGGAGTGGTTCTGTTGATCCTTGTCGTGTTTCTGGGCGATCTGGTCAGTCAGATCCCGATGCCCGCACTTGTGGCGATCATGATCATGGTGTCGATCGGCACCTTCTCATGGTCCTCGATCAAGGCGCTTCGGACACATCCGCGCTCGTCCTCGATCGTGATGATCGCGACGGTGGCGACCGTGGTCTATACCCACAACCTTGCCATCGGCGTGCTGGTCGGCGTGCTGCTGTCAGGTATCTTCTTTGCCGGCAAAATCGCGCAACTGTTCAAGGTCACCTCGACCATGTCCAAGGATGGGCGGCAGCGCACCTATGTCATCGAAGGGCAGATGTTCTACGGCTCGGTCGAGGATTTCATGAACGCGTTCGACTTCAAGGAGGCGTTGGACAAGGTGACCATCGACGTCAGCCGCGCGCATATCTGGGATATCTCAAGCGTGCAGGCGCTTGATATGGCTGTGCTCAAGTTCCGCCGCGACGGGGCCGAGGTCGAGATCGTGGGTATGAACGAAGCTTCAGAAACCATCGTCGACAAGCTTGCCATTCACGACAAGCCGGGTGCGATGGACAAGCTGATGGCGCATTGAGGGAGCACGCACCATGACACAGAAGATCATCGCAATGGTGGATGGCTCGGTCTATTCGGCCTCGGTCTGCGACCACGCGGCGTGGATCGCGCAACGCACGGGTGCGCCGGTGGAATTGATCCACGTCCTTGGCCGCCGCGAGGCGCCCCAGACTCAGGATCACTCCGGCACGATCAAGCTGGGTGCGAGCACGGCGCTGCTGGAGGAATTGGCCGCACTCGACGCGCAGCGCGCCAAGCTCATCAGCCATCGAGGCCGCGCGATACTGGACGATGCCCGCGCCATTCTGGAAAAGCACGGTGTGAGCGATGTCACCACCCGCCTGCGTCACGGCGATATCGTCGAGGCCGTGGCCGAGGTTGAAACCGATGCCCGCGTCATCATCATCGGCAAGCGTGGCGAGGCGGCGGATTTCGCCAAGGGCCATCTGGGGTCAAACCTTGAACGGATCGTCCGCGCCAGCCACAAGCCGGTTTTCGTGGCCTCTCGCGCCTTCCGGCCGATCTCAAAGGTGCTGGTCGCCTATGACGGCGGCGTATCGGCGATGAAGGCGGTGGGTCACATTGCCAACAGCCCGCTGTTTCAAGGGTTGGAGGTTCATGTCGCCACGGTCGGCACCGCCTCGCCCGAGGTCACGAAGGGGCTTGAGGATGCCAAAGCCCTGCTTAAGGCCGCAGATCTGACGGCAGACACATCCATCCTGCCGGGCCAGCCCGAAACAGCACTGGGCAAGCTGGTGGATGAAGCAGGGTTCGACATGCTGGTGATGGGCGCTTACGGCCATTCCCGCATCCGCAGCCTGATCATCGGCTCCACCACCACCGCGATGATCCGCTCCTGCAAGGTGCCTGTCGTTCTGATGCGATAAGGCAGACCAAGCAGGGGCTTGCACCTTGGCGCAGGGCTTGGCAGCTTGCAGGCGACGGCATCCCGATGGGGGAGGGCCAGAGGACATTGGCCCGATGATGCAGACCCGTCCCCTCATATCAACCTGCCCACAGGGCCAGCGGGCATGAACGCGCCGCTTGCCCGCCCATGGCTGGTGCTGACAGGTCTGGCGCTGGGCGTCACCGTGACCAATGGTTTCGCCCGTTTCGCCTATGGTCTGATCCTGCCCGCCATGAAATCCGAGATGGGCTGGACCTACGCGCAGGCGGGTTGGCTGAACACCGCCAATGCCTTGGGCTATATCGCAGGGGCGCTGCTGACCATGGCGCTGATCCGCCATATCCCGCCCACGCGCCTCTTTGCCATCGGCCTTGTCACAACCACGCTGGCCTTGCTGGCGACGGGGCTTCATGCCGCTCTGTGGTGGCAGACGGTCTGGCGCATCACGGCGGGCGTTGTGGGTGCCATGTCCTTTTCCACGGCGGGCGCGCTGGCGGCAGGCTTGTTTCAAGGCGATCCACGCCGCAACGCATTGGCTATCGCGATCCTGTTCGGATCGGGCGGAGGGTTGGGGATCGTGCTCGCGGGTGCGGCGCTGCCCCTGATGCTGGATGCTTGGGGGGCAGCCTCGTGGCCGCTTGGCTGGATCGTGATCGGTGCCATGAGCCTGTCTTTCGTGCCCTTGGGCCTCTGGGCCGCGTTCCAACTGCGCGCGCCGGTCCAGAAACAAGGCAAGCCTGTGCCGCTCCCGATCCGGCGGATGCTGCCGGAACTGCTGGGCTATGCGGGCTTCGGGCTGGGCTATATCGTCTACCTCACCTTCCTGTCGGCATGGATGACGGAACAGCAGGCCAGCGCCCCCTTCATCGCGCTGGTCTGGGTGGTCCTGGGCGTCAGCATCTGCCTGTCGCCCCTCGTTTGGCGGCCCATACTGGCCCGTTTTGCCTCGGGCGTGCCGCTGGCCATGATCCTCACGGGGATCGCCATCGGTTCAGCCCTGCCGGTCCTGCTGCCCAAAGGACCGGTGCTGCTGATCTCGGCGGTGGTGTTCGGTCTGTCGGTCTTCATGGCGCCGGGGGCTGTCACGAACTTCGCCCGCCAGAATCTGCCGGCAGAAAGCTGGGGCCGCGCGATCAGCCTGTTTACGGTCGTGTTTGCCGTGGCCCAGACAGCGGGTCCTTATGGCGCAGGGCTGGTGGGTGACCTCTTCGGCAATATCGGCATCAGCCTGCTGGCTGCATCGGGACTTCTGATGCTGGGCGCGTTCGCGGCGCTGATGCAGAAGCCGCTGGACGATCGCCCCTAAAGATACAGATCGCGTGGACGGTTCTCGAGGATTCCTTCCATAGAGAACAACCCCGTCACCGTCGTGAAATCGAACCCGGTGATGAGCCGCTGATAGAACTGGTCATAGCCGCGCATCCCCCGGCAGACGACCTTGAGCATATAGTCCCAATCCCCCCCGATCCGGTAGAAATCCACCACCTCGGGCAGGCTCTTGACGTGGCGGGCAAAGATCTCGGCCCAGTCTTTCGAATGGTGGCTGGTGCGGATCATGACAAACACGGTCAAATCCATCCCCAGCCGCGACAGATCCACCGTTACCCGCGCATTGCTGATGAGCCCTGACGACTGGAGCCGTTGCAGCCGCCGCCAGCAGGCATTCTGCGAAAGCCCGACACGATCCGCCAGTTCGCGCTGCGACAGCGAGGCGTCCTTTTGCAGGCAGGTCAGAATTTTCAGATCAAGATCATCAATTTGGTCCATAAATTCGATCATATGACACATAATATCAGGTGAACAACCAAAAATTTGGGATAAATCCCGTCCTTCCGTGCGTTACCCTCACCCCAGCGAACAGGAGGACCCATGCGCGACCTGACAGGCATCACCACATCCCCGATCGAGGCGTTTCGCGCCGCGCTGATGACTGATGACCGGTTGGCCGACCTGCGTGCCGGTCTGGTCGGTGAAGGCGTCATGATTGACGGCCCCTGCGGTCCGAAACCGCTGGTCTATGCCGACTACACTGCTTCAGGCCGCGCGCTGATGCAGGTGGAGCGCTTCGTGATGGAGCATGTGCTGCCCTTCTACGCCAATAGCCATACCGAGGCGTCCTTCTGCGGCAGTGCCATGACCCGCCTGCGGGCCGAAGCGCGGACCACCATTGCGCAGGCCTGCGGGGCAGGGTCCGAACATGCGGTGATCTTCTGCGGGGCAGGGGCCACGGCAGGGATCAATCGTCTGGTGGCGCTGCTGGGCGCGGATGATCGCAGAACGCCTGTCCGCGTGATCCTCGGCCCCTATGAGCATCACTCCAACATCTTGCCGTGGCGCGAAAGCGGGGCCGAGATCGTGACCCTGCCCGAAGTATCCACAGGCGGCCCGGACCGCGACGCCCTTGCGCAAGCCATGCGTGATGCCCCCGGTCGCGTGATCTGTGCCTTCTCCGCCGCGTCCAACATCACCGGGATCGTGGCCGATGTCGAAGCCATCACCCGTGAGGTCAAGGCGGCAGGTGCGCTGATGGTCTGGGATTACGCGGGCGGCGGCCCCTATCTGCCGATCCAAATGACACCTGCGCCGGATGCGCCCATCGACGCCATCGTGACCTCGCCACACAAATTCACCGGCGGGCCTGCCGCATCCGGCGTCATGATCCTGCGCCGCGATGCGGTGCGAACCCACTCTCCCACATGGCCGGGTGGCGGCACGGTGCGTTTCGTCTCGCCCGACAGTCACGATTACAGCAGCAGCCTTGAAGCGCGCGAGGAAGCGGGCACCCCTGACGTGATCGGTGACATCCGCGCCGCGCTCGCCTTTGTCGTGAAGGACGTGATTGGCACCGATCTGATTACCGCGCGCAACCGCGCCCTGATCGCGCGGGCCGAGGCGCGGTGGCGACACCATCCACGCATCGACGTGTTGGGACCGGCCTTGCCAGACCGACTGCCGATACTGTCTTTCCGCATCCGCGACGGACAGGGCGGCTATGTGCATCAGCAACTGGTCACACGGATGCTGAGCGATCACTACGGCATACAGGCGCGCGGTGGCTGCGCCTGTGCCGGGCCTTATGTGCATGACCTCTTGGGAATCGACGCCGCGGCGTCAAGCGGGCTGCGCGCGGCGATCATGTCGGGGCAGGAGGTGGCGAAACCTGGCTTCATCCGGCTGAACCTGAGTGTGCTGATGACCGAGGCCAAGGTGGACTTCATTCTGGACAGTGTCGCCGCACTGGCGGACCGCGCGGCGGAACTGGGCAGCGACTATGCCTGCGACACATCCCGTGCGATCTTCGTTCCGCGTCACCACACGACCAAAGGACAGAAACCAGCCGCCTGATCGTCTGGATGGGATGGTCACTCCTTTTTTGGCCCGACCGCGTTGGGCCCCTTGATCGCGGCGGGGACAAGGATCACAAAAGACGGGATCAAGCCGTTTAAACACAAACAACTCATCCGCGAAAACAACAACAGGAGGTTCCCATGACTGCCCGCATTCTGACCGCTGTATCCGCCCTGACCCTTGGCCTGACAGCGACCATTGCCGCTGCTGAAGCCGTGACATGGCGATTCAACAACAACTATGCGCCGACCCGCCCCGAATCTGCCCATATCCGCAACTTCGCCGAGAATGTCGCGGCGAATTCCGGAGGAGATTTCACGATCAACGTGATCGAAGGCGGCGGGATGAATCTCAAGGACGCGGATGCGCTGCGCTGGATGCAGACGGGCACACCCGAGATCGCCTTCATCTGGCCCACCTTCATAGGCCGCGATGCGCCGGATCTGGCCAGCCTCTATGTCTATGGGTCGGTTTCGACCGCCGAGGAACATCTCCGCGCCCTGCCCGCCGTGGAAGAGGCGCTGACCACCGGTTTTGCCGAACGCAATATCCCCGTTGTCGGCTTCATGGCGCTGCCGATGATCGACGCCTCGCTCTTCTGCCGCGAACCCGTGCAGACGCTGGACGAGCTGAAGACCCGCAAGCTGCGCGTCGGCTCGCGCGAGCAGGTAGAGACGTTCACAGCCCTTGGCGTCGCCGCGCAGATCGTGCCCCAGAACGAGCTTTATGCCGCCCTGCAAACCGGCGTGGTGGATTGCGCGCTTTATGCCGCGCGCTTCGCCAAGTCGATCTCCTTGCAGGAAGTGGCGAAACACGCGGTCTATACCGGTTTCCCCTTCCCGCCCGCGCCTTATGCCATCGTCGCCCACAAAGCCACGCTGGAGGGCCTGAGCGCCGAGAATCGCGCGGCTTTGGACAAGGCACTGGTCACCTTGAAGGAAGACTCCTTCCAGTTCGACGGCGACGCCGAAGCCGAAGCGGCCGCGCGCGCCGATCTGACGGCGGCGGGTGTGACATGGTATGACGATTTCAGCGAGGCCGATGTGGCCGCCATCCGTGAAGCCGCAGCGGCCACATGGCTGAAACTGTCCGAAGAAGGCGGCGAGGCGGCTGTTGCTTACCGCGCCAAGATCCTTGACCTGATCGGCCAGTAAGGCCGTATCGGTGGCATCCTTGCCCGAACAGACGGACCGGGTGATCCTGTGGATCACCCGCGCCTTGGGGGCGCTGGGTGCAGCCTGCATCGCGGCCATGGCTGTGCTGACGGTGCTGGCCGTGGTGATGCGCTATGCCGTCGGCGCGCCCTTCGCCTTTACCGAGGATCTGGCAGGTCTGATGCTGGTCAGCGCCGTCTTTCTGGGGATGCCCTATGCGCTGGCGACCCATGCCCATATCCGGGTGAACATTGCCTATGACCGCACCCGTGGCTGGCTGCGGCGATGTCTGTTCGTGCTTGGGCAACTGGTCTTTCTGGCCTTTGCAGCCGTATTTTTCCGCGATGCGCGGGCTGACCTGAACCTGACCATGATGCTGAACCTCAAGTCCGAGGTGGCGCGCATACCGCTTGCGCCATTCGTGGCGATGATGTCGATCGGTGTGGCGCTGGCGGCACTGGTCGCAGCATGGCAGATGCTTCGCCCACCGCCAGAAGGCATGGCTGGCCCTGATCTGCCTGAGAAAGGCTTCGAGCCATGATCTGGCTGGCGATGGGGGGAACGCTTCTCGGCACGGTGTTGACCGGGGCGATCCTTGGGGCGTCTCTTGGCCTGACAGGGTTCGTGATCCTCCATGTCTGGTCGGGTGGTGCCACAAGCCTGGGTGTTCAGGCCGTCTGGAACACCTTCAACAGCTTCACCCTGACGGCGATCCCGCTCTTCATCCTGCTGGGGGAACTCCTTGTCGCATCGGGCCTTGCGCGCGGTGTCTACCGCGCAATGTCGCCGGTTTTCGCCCGCCTGCCGGGAGGATTGCTGCATACGAATATCGCGGTCTGCGGCCTGTTCGGGGCCGTCAGCGGATCGTCCATGGCTGTGGCGGCGGCGGTGGGTTCGGTCGCCTATCCCGAACTGACCCGGCGCGGCTATGACAAGGCGACCGTGGTGGGCAGTCTGGCGGGCGGCGGCACCTTGGGCCTTCTGATCCCGCCCAGCCTCAGCCTGCTGATCTATGGCGCCTTCACTGAAACCTCCATCGGCAAGCTGTTTCTGGCGGGGATCATCCCCGGCATGCTGGCGGCCCTGCTGTTCATGCTCTGGATCGTGGTTTCGTCCATGCGCAACCCGCATTTGGCCCCGGAACCCACACCGGACCAAAGCCTTGGCCGCGCGCTGCTGGGTCTGGTGCATATCTGGCCTCTGCTGGCATTGATCGGTGCGGTGCTCGGCAGCCTTTTCGCCGGTCTGGCCACACCAACGGAATCCGCCGGTGTCGGCGTGCTGGGGGCCATCGTCATCGGCTATCTGGCAGGCGACCTGAATCTGCGTGGAATCCTGCAAGCCTTGATGAACACATTGGTCACCTTCTGCGTGATCGGCATGGTCTTCATGGGAGCAGTGATCCTGGCCCAATCCATCAGCGTGCTGGGACTGCCGCAAGAATTGCTGCGCGGCGTCGAGGGGCTGGGGATCGGGCCCTTGGGCATCCTTGGGCTTGTCGTGCTGCTCTACATCGTGATGGGCACGATCTTCGACGGCCTGTCTATGATGATCATGACCCTGCCCATCGTGTTCCCGCTGCTGGTGGGGTTGGGCTATGATCCGGTCTGGCTGGGCGTGCTGATCACCCTGCTGATCGAAATCGGGATGCTGACGCCGCCCGTCGGCATGAACATCTTTGTCCTGACAGGCATGACCGGCGGGCAGGTCAAGCTGGGGCAGGCGGCAGTTGCGGCCTTGCCCTATTGGCTGGCTTTGCTCTTGCTGATCGGGCTGATCGTGGCCTTTCCCTGGCTTGTCACATGGCTGCCAAGCCTCGTTTCACTCTGAAGGATCTGACCATGCCCGCATTTCTGGACAGGACCCGTGCGCAAAACCTCATGGCAGAGGCCGGGATCGACGCGCTGATCCTTCTCTCGCCCGAGGCATTCCGTTATGCGACTGGTGCCCCCGCGGGCGTGGCGACCATGTGGCGCAGGGCAGGGGCCGTGGCTGTGCTGGTCCCTGCGGATGTGGGCCTTCCTGAAATGGCTGTGGCCAGTGACCTGTTCGCGCCAACCTTCCGTGCCGTCAGCCATATCACCGACCTGCGCGAAAGCCCCATCTGGGTCGAGGCGCTGGAGGCCGAAGGCTTCGATCCGAACGCTCCCGCCGCCCCTCAGATTGCCGCGCGCCGCACCGCGCGTCCGGGGCCGGCGGCGCGTCCCTCGACCTTTGACGCAGGCCAGACCTATGCCCATCTGCGCGATGCGCTGGCCGAGCGCGGTCTGGGGCATGCCCGGATCGGGGTCGAGATGTCAGCAATATCGGCCGAGGATCTGCCGCTCTTGCAGCACTCCCTTGCGGATGTGACGCTGATTGATGCGACCCGAGTCATTCAGCGGCTCCGTGCGATCAAGACACCGGGCGAGGTGGCGCGGCTCCGTCAGGCCGTGACACTGGCCGAAACGGGCATCCGCGCGGTGCAGGCCGCCATCCGCCCCGGCATGAGTCGCGACGCGCTGGCCGGTGTCTGGTCCGACACGATCCGCGCCAATGCGACCGGTCTGCCCCTGACAAGCGCATGGGAATACATCGCGGTCGGGCGCAACCCGTGGGGTGGCAACGCGGCGGCGGAACCGGGGGATCTGATCAAGGTGGATGTTGGCTGTCTGATGGACGGCTATACCTCGGACACGGGCCGCACCTTCGTGCTGGGCCAGCCGCCCCGTGCCGCGACCGAGATCCACGCGGCCCTCTTGGCCGGTTTCCATGCCGGCTTCGCCCAACTCACACCGGGCACGCCACTGTCCGAGGTGCACCGCATCACCACCCAAGCCATCCGCGCCCACGGCTTTGACAGCTATGCGCGCGGTCATTTTGGTCACGGGCTTGGCACCGGACCGGGCAGCGAGGAATGGCCTTTCATCGCGTCGGATTCCACCGAAGTGGTCACGCCCGGCATGGTTCTGGCCTTCGAATGCCCGTGGTATGTCACCGGTCTTGGCGGCTTCATCATCGAGGATCAGGTCGAGATCACCCCGGATGGACCCACATCCATGAATACCCTGTCATGTGATCTGATATCGCTCTGAGGACGCGACGATATTGGAAAAGATCAATCTGTCGTCCTGCGGGCGATATAGAACCCATAGCTGACATAGTCGGCATTGCGTTCATAAAGCGCGATCTCGGCCTCCTCTGCGGCCACAAGCTCTGCGGCCATCGGGTCCGCCGCATGACGTGACAAGAAATTCGCAAATCGCGCCTGCAAGGGGCGGTAATAGTTGTCCAGCCAGCAGTGCCGGGGCAGGGCGAAATAGCCTGTCGGGGCAAAACCGTTGTCTTCGAGCACCGCCATCTTGGCCGATGCGGTGTCAACCTCGGGGTATGCGCGCATCCAGTGATCGGTCAGTTCGGCGGGGCGCTCCCGTGTCAGCCACGTCAGTTCCGACACCGCCAGTATCCCGCCCGGCTTGAGAAACCGGCGCCAGCTCTGGATACCTTGGGCAAAACCCATGTTGTAGATCGCCCCTTCCGACCATATCGCATCAAGAGATGCATCGGCAAAGGACAGCGCCTCCATCGAGGCGGCATGCGTTGTGATCCTGTGATCCAGACCCGCCGCCTGCGCGGTGCGATCCAGCTTTTCCAGAAAATCCGGCAGGAAATCCACCGCCGTCACGTCGGCCTTCAGATCCTGCGCCAGAACAAGGGAAGACGCGCCGGTGCCGCAGCCGATATCTGCGATCTTCTGCCCCGTCCCGGCGCGCAGGCCGGACAGCCTGATGGCCAGACGTGTTTCCTCCACCCCGCCCGGACCCTGACGCTGACCCTCGCGGTGCAGATCTGCAAGAAGGCTCAACTCGTCCATTGTCGTGCTCCTGCTGGACCATGCCTGATCTTTTCTAGCTGGCGATGATGCGGCGTGCAAAGGTTCCAACGCTCCCCGATACGGTCCGCGCCAAGATCACGTCACCGCGAGACTGGCGCGATCCGGTAACAGAACCGCTGTCCAGACGTAGTGCCAGAAAAGAAACCGGGTTCGCCCCCATGCGCAACAGGACAGGACCAAGGCCATGTTGGAGATCGCCCAAGGCGACACTGTCCATGAACTGCTGTCGTCTCCCTCCGGCGGCACCAATGCGTGCAGCCATATCCTCATCACCAAGATATCAGGCGACATGGACAAGGGTTTTGCGGCAAACTCTGCCGGACAGTCACGGACATCGGGCATGACGGATCGCGAAACGGAACTGGCTGACCTGCTGCGCGCGGCCCTGTCCGGGGATCAACGCGCCTATGCCCGTTTCTTGCAGACGATCACCCCGATCCTGCGTGGTATCGTGCGGGCGCGCGGCGGCCAGTTCGGACCCGAGGCGCAGGAGGATATCGTGCAGGATATCCTGCTCTCGGTCCATGCCAAGCGCCATACATGGACAGCGACAGCCCCCGTCCTTCCGTGGCTCTATGCGATCACCCGCTACAAGGTGATCGACGCGCAACGGCGAAAGCGTCATCGCGACCACGAACCGATCGACCCCATGATCAACCAGATCGAGGCCGAACCCCATGCCGATGACGTCACCGCCGCCATGGCCGCCCGCGACAGCGCCGCGCTGATCGACCATTTGGATACACGGTCGGCCCGGATCGTGCGCGCCGTCAGCCTTGAGGGCGATACAACAGCAGAGGTCGGCCAGCGTCTGTCGATGACCGAAGGCGCCGTGCGCGTCGCCTTGCACCGCGCGATCAAGAGGTTGGGCGCCATCGCCCGGAAGGACAATACATGAGAACCGAAGACCTTATTGCCGCATTGGCGCAGGATCCGGCTGCCACACCGCTCAGATTAGGACGCATTGGCGCGGCGGTCATTGGCATCATCGCGCTATGCGTTGGGGTTTTTCTGACCGTGATCGGTCTGCGTGCCGACCTGGCGGCAGTTCTGACCACACCGATGCTGGCATCCAAGACCCTTTTGCCCGCCGTTCTGTCCCTCGCAGCACTTCCCGTCGTGGTGCGCCTGATGCGACCCGAGGAAACCGGGCCAGTCCTCGGCCGCGCAATACTGTGGACGGCCCTTGCCGTGGCGGCTCTTCTCTACGCGGTCGGGTTTGCCACGCAGAGCCGCGCGCAGTGGTTTGCCGATGTCAGCCCGGCCTCTGTCCTGCAATGCCTTGGATTCATTCTGCTTATCTCATTGCCGGCACTCGGCCTGTGCTTTGCACTGGTGCGTCAGGGGGCGACCACCGCCCCGGCGCGTAGCGGCGCGATGCTGGGCCTTGCCGTATCAGCCGGGGCCACGGCGGGCTATTCGCTCTATTGCACGCAGGACAACCCGATTTTCTTCGTCACCTGGTATGGTCTGGCAATCCTGATCGTGACCATTCTGGGCGCAGTTGCCGGCACGCGGTTGCTGCGTTGGTAGGACGTTGACGCAACATCTGCATTACGGTCTGTCACCGATACCATCCCGCAGCGGATCAAAGATCCTTCCATCTGGACAGGCGATAGCGGCGACGCTGGATCGCGACGAAGGTTCCGAAGGCCGCGCCGAACACCGATCCTGACACAAGGACGCCGATCAGCGGGCCGACAAGGTCATCGCTGTGCCGCCATGACAGCAGATACATGCCACCGCCATAGGAGAGGCTGAAATAAAGACCGCCGAACAGCGCGACCTGCCACGGGCTGTAATAGTTCAGCGGGCGCAGGCGCAACCCGCAGCGGCGCATCAAGCGATCGAACCAGGAGTCACGGTAATCTTGCTGAAGAGAGGCGACCTTCATTTCTTCAAGCGCGCGGGCCAGTCTGCGCTCATATGCAGTGAAATCGTTCATGGCTGCCAACCCCGCAGCACAGGCAAAACCCTCGCCCGATCCTTGTGGCCGTTGCACAGGACGGAAAAGGGCAGAACTGACAAAACACAACCCAACATGGCATACCGGCACGTTATCAAAATCGTGATAATGCTACACACTGCTGGGGAACAAAGCAATCTCGCACAGCCTAGGGATGTATCTTCCCGCCAGGATTAAATCGAGACTCAATGACAAACCGGGGGTGCAACCACGCTAGTGATGCCATTTGGTTATCAATGGATCAGCCCTTTCCATTATACCGGACCTTTCCCCTGCTTTACCCCAGTGTGCAGGAGACCCCCAAGCCACAGGTGCGGCGGCTCTGCCAGGAGGAGGAAAACCCATGTTTCACGTCACCAAAGGCCTGTCCGCAGGCCTGATCTTCGCCGTCGCGTCCTTTGGCGCGGCACCCGTCATGGCCGATACCTATATTGTCGCTGTCGGCGCGGCATCCAACAGCCTGCAAGGCCGCAGCGCCGCGCGGTTTGCCGAAGAATTGCAAGCCAAGCTGGGCGATGCGCACAAGGTCGAGTTCTACGCCGACGCCCAGCTTGGCGATGAAAAGGAGCTGATGCAGAAGCTGCGCCTTGGCACTGTCCAGTTCACGCTGATCTCGTCGATCATGACCAACGTGGCACCCGAATTCGGCCTGTTCGAGATGCCGTTTCTGGTCAAGGACCGCGCCCATCTGAAAGCGATCGACGCCGAGATCGTGCGCAACGAACTGGCTCCCAAGGCCGAGGAGCAGGGCCTGCATGTCATCTCGACATGGGAAAACGGCTTTCGCCATATCACCAACAATGCGCGCCCCATCAACACGCCTGCCGATCTGGCCGGGTTGAAGATCCGCACGCCCTCGTCCGAATGGCGCGTGGCGATGTTCCAGGAATGGGGCGCGAACCCCACTGCCATGTCCTTTTCCGAGGTCTTCGTGGCGTTGCAGACCGGCACCATGGACGGTCAGGAAAACCCCCTGACCAATATCGTCGGCGCCAATTTTCAGGAAGTTCAGAAGTTCCTCAGCATGACCGGCCATGTCTATTCGCCGACCTATCTGACGACCGGTCTCAAGGTCTGGGAAGACCTGCCCGAGGACGTGCGGACCGCGGTCAACGAAGTCGCCGCGGGGGTGCAGGACTGGTCGTTGGCCGAGGGTGAGGCCGCGGACAACGAACTGGTCGCCAAGGTCGAAGCGGCAGGTGCCGCGGTCAACGAGGCCGACAAGGCCGCATTCATCGCCGCCTCTGCCCCGGTCTACGAGGCTTTTGCCGCGCAGGTGCCCGGCGGGGCTGAACTGGTCAGCCGCGCACAGGCCCTGGCCGACTGATCTGACACAAAACGCCGGCCGGACCATTGTCCGGTCGGCCCAGACATGGCCTTGCAACATGCTCCCATTCATCGAGAAAGCGCTGCTGCGTGTGGTCGAGACCATCGGTCTGGCCCTGCTTCTGGCGCTGACCTTCGCGGTCATCTATGCCACCACCATGCGCTATTTCGGCGCCTCGCCCAGCTGGTATGACGAACTGGCCAGCGTTCTGCTGGCATGGCTGACCTATTTCGGCGCGACCTATGCTGTCTTCATGCGGCAGCACATGGGCTTTGGCGGCCTTGTGACCGCCCTGCCGCGCGGACCCGCAGTCGCCCTGACACTTCTGTCCGAATGTCTGGTTCTGATCTTCTTCGGCCTTGTCGCGTGGTTCGGTTATCACGTTCTGGCCGTAGCCGCCTATGACTCGCTGCTCAGCCTGCCATGGCTGACGTTGGACATCGTGCAATCGGTCATCCCGGTGACAGCCATTCTCATGATCATCGGCACCCTGCTGACCATGCCGCGCGCCCTGCGTGACGCGGCTGCCGGGATCGACGCGGAACATGCCGAAATTGCCCATGCCATCGCCGAGGCCGAGGCCGAAATCCGGCAAGACAAGGACACATCCAAATGATGCTGCTTCTGACAACTGTCGCGCTGATCACGCTGATCATGATCAACGTGCCCATCGCCGTGGCCATCGGGGTGGTGGCGGTCGGGGGCTTTCTGCTGACGTCCGGCACCTCCAGCCTCTATGACGTGGCTATCGCGCTCTATACCGGCGCCACCTCCTTCCCGCTGATCGCGATCCCGCTCTTCATCCTGGCGGGCAACCTGATGAACACCTCCGGCATCTCGGTCCGGCTCATCAACTTCGTGACCTCGCTGATCGGGTTTGTGCGCGGTGGCCTCGGCATGGTGAATATCGGCGTATCCATGGTCTTTGCCGAAATCTCTGGCTCTGCCGTGGCCGATGTAGCTGCAACCGGCACCGTGCTGATCCCGGAAATGAAGAAACGTGGATATTCGCGCACCATGGCCGCCGCGATCACCTCGTCTTCCGCGTCGCTTGCCATCATCATCCCGCCCTCGATCCCGATGATCCTGTATGGCGCGATTGCCGAAGTGTCGGTTCTCAAGCTGTTCGTGGCCGGTATCGTGCCCGGCGTGCTGGGTGGCTTTCTGCTGATGGTCGTGACCTATCTTCTGGCCGTCCGCTACGACCTGCCGCGCGATGAAAGGTTCGATCTCTGCAATGTCTGGCGCAGCTTCCGCGAGGCGTTCTGGGCGCTGACCATGCCGGTCATCATTCTTGGCGGTATCTTCTCGGGTCTGGTCACCGCGACAGAAGGCGCAGGCCTGGCCGTTCTGGCGGCCCTTGTGATCGGCCTGTTCATCTACCGCGATCTGGACGTGCGACGCCTGCGCCGCGTGATGCTGGACGGGATCAGCCAGACCGGCGTGGTCATGTTCCTTGTCGCCACATCCGCCGCGCTGGGTCTGTTCCTGACCCAGGCCCAGGTGCCGCAGCAACTCGCGGCGCAGATCACCGAGTTCACGACCAATCCGTTGGTGGTTCTGGCCTTGCTGAACCTACTTCTCTTCGTGCTGGGCATGTTCCTGCATGGTGCGGCGGCCATCATCCTTGTGGTGCCCATCGTGCTGCCACTGGTGCGAGAGGTGGGGATCGACCCGATCCACTTCGGCATCATCGTGACGCTGAACCTTGCCATCGGGCAACAGACCCCGCCGGTCGCATCAGTGCTGATCACGGCCTGTTCCATCGCCAAGGCGGGTATCTGGGAAACCACCCGCACCAACCTGCCCTTCATCGGCGTGCTGGCCTTCATCCTGCTGCTGGTCACCTACGTGCCCTTCGTGTCGCTGGGCCTGACGGAGTATCTGCAATGACCGACCCCAAACCCCGCCTGATCCTGACCCTTGGCGATCCTGCCGGGATCGGGTCCGAACTGGTGGCGAAACTTCTGGCCGACGCCGAGGCACGCGACATGGCCCATGTCCTGATCCTTGGGGATGAGGACGAGTTGCAGGACGGCATGGCGATTGCCGGGGCAGACTTCCCCTATCGCCGTGTCAGCGATCCATCGGCACTGGGCCAAGCCCCCGACGTGCCGCTGTTCCTGCCCAAGGGGCGCACGACACCCAAGGGGGGATGGGCGCGGGGCGAAGCCACGGCCGAAGGGGGGCAGCATTGCCTCGATACGCTGGGCTATGGTCTGGATCTGGTCGCGCGCGGGCAGGCTGATGCATTGGTCTTTGCGCCGCTCAACAAGGCGTCTCTGCACGCGGCAGGCATGACCCAATCGGACGAGCTGCACTGGTTTGCAGACCGCCTCGGCCATAACGGCACCGTGTCCGAGATCAACGTGATGGAGGGTCTCTGGACTAGCCGCGTCACCAGTCATGTCGCCCTGCGTGACGTGGCCGACCTGATCACCGGGGACAAGATCATCGAAGCCGCCCGCCTGATCCATGCTGCGCTACGCGAGGCCGGGCATGAAAACCCCCGCATCGGCGTCTGCGGGCTAAACCCGCATAACGGCGACAACGGCAATTTCGGGACCGAGGAAATCACCATCATCGGCCCCGCCGTCGAAAAGGCAAAGGCCATGGGTCTGCCGGTCGAGGGGCCCTATCCCTCGGACACGATCTTCCTCAAGGCGGTGGCCAAGGAACTCGATGCCATCGTGACCCTTTACCATGATCAGGGCCAGATCGCGATCAAGCTTCTGGGCTTCTGGCAGAGCGTCACAGTGCAGGGCGGTCTGCCCGTGCCTATTACAACTCCGGCGCATGGCACCGCCTTCGATATCCGCGGCCAAGGCAAGGCCCATGTCGGCCCGATGCGCGCCGCATGGACCATCGCCAGCACCATGGGCCGTCGCGCCCGTTCCTTCACATCATCATAACAAGTGGACTGACCCATGAAGATCAAATCTGTTCGCACCCGCGTCTGGAACTGGACCGGCCCGACTGTCCCGCCGCAGGGCAATTTCTGCACCAACGCGTCGGACGCGCTCTGGATCAAGGGGGATGCCATGTCATCCTTCCGGTTCCACCAGTGGTTGACCTGCGAGGTGGAAACCGAAGACGGCACCATCGGCATCGGCAACGCGGCGCTGGCTCCCACGGTGGTGAAAAAGGCCATCGACGACTGGTTCGCCCCGCTGGTGATCGGCGAAGACCCCTTCGACTACGCCTATATCTGGGAAAAAATGTATCGCCGCAGCCATGCTTGGGGCCGCAAGGGTATCGGCATGACCGCGATTTCCGCCATCGACATCGCGATCTGGGATCTGATGGGCAAGCTGACGGGCAAGCCGGTGTTCAAGCTGCTCGGTGGGCGCACCAAGGAAAAGATCCCGGTTTATTATTCCAAACTCTACGCCGCCTCGATCGAAGAGATGCAGCGCGAGGCACAGGAGGCCGTGGATGCCGGCTATCAAGGCTTCAAAACGCGCTTCGGATATGGCCCCAAGGACGGCATGAAAGGCATGCGAGAGAACCTCAAGCGGGTCGAGGCCGTGCGCGAGGTGATCGGCTGGGACCGCGACATCATGCTGGAATGCTACATGGGCTGGAATCTTGACTATGCCAAGCGGATGCTGCCCAAGCTGGCCAAATATGAACCCCGCTGGCTGGAGGAGCCCGTCATCGCGGACGATGTGAACGGTTACCGCGAGTTGAACGCCATGAACATCGTGCCCATCTCGGGCGGCGAGCATGAGTTTTCCGTCATCGGTTGCGCCGATCTGATCCGCTCGGGCGCCGTCAGCGTAATGCAGTATGATACCAACCGCGTGGGCGGCATCACCGCCGCGCAGAAGATCAACGCGATTGCCGAGGCGTTTCAGGTCCCCGTCATCCCGCATGCCGGGCAGATGCACAATTATCACCTGACCATGGCAAACGTGAACTGCCCGATCAGCGAATACTTCCCGGTCTTCGATGTCGAAGTCGGCAATGAGCTGTTCTACTACATCTTCGAGGGCGATCCCGATGCGGTGGATGGTTTCATTGATCTGGACGACACCAAGCCCGGCCTTGGCATCACGATCACAGACAAGCACCTGCACCATTTTCAGATCACGGAATGACCATGGCCCCGTTTCAGAACCTGATCGGCGGCCAATGGGTTGCCGGTGTCGATACCGCCCCGAACATCAACCCGTCCGATACTGGCGACATCATCGGCCATTACGCGCGCGGCGACGCATCCAGCGTCGATGCGGCGGTCGAGGCTGCCCGCGCCGCCTTTCCGGGCTGGGCCTGGGCAAGCCCGCAACTCCGCCATGACGTGCTGGAAGGTGCGGCGGCCCGCATCCTTGCCCGCAAGGACGAACTGGGCCGCCTGTTGTCACGCGAGGAAGGCAAGACCCTTGCCGAAGGCATCGGCGAGGTCACCCGCGCCGCACAGATCTTCCGCTTCTTCGCAGGCGAGGCACTCCGCCTGACCGGGGATGTGGTGCAATCCGTCCGTCCGGGCGTCGAAGCCTTTGTCGAACGCGAACCCTTGGGTGTTGTCGGCCTTATCACACCATGGAACTTCCCCATCGCGATCCCGGTCTGGAAGGCGGCACCCGCGCTGGCCTACGGTAACTGCGTGATCCTGAAACCGGCGGATCTGACACCCGGCTGCGCGTGGGAAATCGCCAGTATCCTCAAGGAGGCCGGCTGCCCGGACGGGGTGTTCAACCTTGTCATGGGGCGCGGCAGCAACGTGGGCGCGCGCATGGTCGAACATCCCGGTATCGACGCGATCAGCTTTACCGGATCGGTCGCCACGGGCCGCCGGATCGGGCTGCAATGCATGGAGGCAGGGAAAAAGGTCCAGATGGAAATGGGCGGCAAGAATCCGATGGTCGTGCTGGACGACGCCGATCTGGATGTCGCGGTGGGGGCCTGTGTGAATGGAGCTTTCTATTCCACCGGGCAACGCTGTACGGCCTCGTCCCGCCTGATCGTGACCGACCGTATCCACGATGCCTTTCTGGACAAGCTGACCGCCGCGACCACCGCCCTGCGCGTGGGCGATGCGCTGGACCCGGCCACCCAGATCGGCCCCGTGGTGGACCAAAGCCAGCTTGAGCAGAACCTGCGCTACGTCGAACTTGCGCGCGAAGAAGGCTGCGACGTGATCGGGGGCGAGTCGTTGGACGGGCAGGGCTACTTCCAGCGCCCCGCGATCTTTGCCGGGGCCACCAATGCCATGCGCTCCAGCCGCGAGGAAATCTTCGGCCCCTGCGCGAGCGTGATACGCGTCGCGGATTATGACGCGGCGCTGGCCACTGCCAATGACACGGACTTCGGCCTGTCGGCTGGCATCTGCACGACCTCGCTGAAACACGCCAGCCACTTCCGTCGCCATGCGCAGGCGGGGATGGTCATGGTCAATCTGCCCACGGCCGGCGTGGATTACCACGTGCCCTTCGGCGGGCGCAAAGGATCAAGCTACGGCGCGCGCGAACAGGGCAGCTATGCCCGTGAATTCTACACCCATGTCAAAACGAGCTATGTCGCCCCATGAGCAAATACACTGGAATATGGCCCGTCGCGCCAACACCCTTTCTCGACGATGGCAGCATCGACACCGAAGGGATGCGCCGCGTCCTTGACTGCCTGATTGACCAGGGCGCGGATGGAATCTGCATCCTTGCCAATTTCTCGGAGCAGTTCCTGATCGCCGATGACGAACGCGCGATGCTGACCCGGCTGTGCCTTGAACATGTCGCGGGCCGCGTGCCCGTGATCGTCACGATCAGCCATTTCGCGACACAGATCGCCGTCGAACGCGCGCGCTATGCCAAGGATCTGGGCGCGGCGATGGTGATGATGATGCCACCCTATCACGGCGCGGTTTTGAAGGGGAATCCCAAGCAGACCTTCGAGCAGTTTCAGGCCGTGGGCGAGGTGGGCATCCCCATCATGATACAGGATGCCCCCATGTCCGGCGTCGATCTGCCCGTGCCCTTGCTGGTCAAGATGGCGCGCGAGATCGAGATGGTGAAACTCTTCAAGATCGAGGTGCCGCAGGCCGCAAACAAGCTGCGCGCGCTGATTGCCGAAGGTGGTGACGCCATCGAAGGCCCGTTTGACGGCGAGGAAGCGATCACTCTGCTGGCCGATCTGGACGCAGGTGCCACCGGATCGATGACTTCGGGCATGATCGTCGATCAGATCAAGCCCGTGATCACCGACTACCATGCAGGCCGGATCGACGCGGCGGTCGCTGGCTATGCCCGCATCCTGCCTGCGGTGAACCATGAAAACCGCCAATGCGGTTGGCGGTCCTGCAAGGCCGCCATGGTGGAAGGCGGCGTGATCCGCTCGGAATACTGTCGCCATCCGATCGACCCCCTCCACCCCGAGATCCGCAGTCGGCTGATCAGCCTGCTGCGCCCTCTGGATCCTCTGGTCTTGCGCTGGGGGCATTGAACCGTCCGGCCCCGTATGGGGCCGGGCCCTTCCCTTTTACATGAAGTTAAGGCTCGAAAACCGACAGATGCGAATGCTAGACTGTTCTTCAGTGGCGACCGACCCGGACCGGCCCGAGGTGCAGCGCCCCGCGTCGCGAAGGACATTCAGCGTGCATAGCGGTTTTGACATGGCGACCCTGTCGCGCCTGCGCTTCAAGCAGCTTGCGCTGGTGGCCAGCCTGACCGAGACACGCAACCTGCATGCATCGGCCCGAGATCTGAACCTTTCTCAGCCCGGCGCCACCAAACTTCTGAAAGAGGTGGAGCGCACGCTGGGGGTCGAACTGTTCCATCGCGGCGTCAAGGGAATGGAGCCCACGTCTTTCGGTCTGGCCGTGGCCCGTCACGCTCGCACGATCCTGTCGGAAACCGCCCGATTGAAATCGCAGGTCGATGCCATGGCGCGCGGTGAATTGGGCACCGTCCGTCTGGGCGCGATCATGGAAGCCGTGCCCGATGTGCTGACCCGTATCTTTTCAACGGTCATGACCGATGGCGCGGGACCTTTGGTAAACCTGACCGTTTCGACCTCGGACCACCTGATTGCCGCCATGAACGAAGGTCAACTTGATCTGGCCCTCGGGCGGCCGGTCGAACATCTGGATATGGGCAATATCCGGTTTGAACCTCTCTGGCTTGAGGAACTGTCCATCGTCGCCGCCGCGCACCATCCGTTGATAGGACAGGCCGATCTGTCTTTGCAAACCCTGCAAGGTTTCGAGTGGATCCTACAACCAAGGCCCAGCCCCATGAGAACGTCTATCGAGCTGGCCTTTGCCCGGGCGGGTCTGCCGCTGCCGGTGAACAGGCTGGAAACGGCGTCCATGCTGATGACGACAGTCATGATCAGCCGCAGTGCCTTTCTGGCGGTGTTGCCGCGGTCTGTCGCGCAGTTCTATATCGAAACCGGCATGATCGCCGAGATAGACGTTCCGCTGGAAGGCTTCATCGGTCGCTACGGGCTTTTGTTGCCCAACAAGGACGAACCCGATCCCGCGATCGAAGCGCTGGTGCGCCAGATCCATCTGGCCGCCTCTGGCGTGGTGTGACGGCGGGCTGGCCTCTTCTCAGGCGATCCGTTCAACAGCACCCGTGTTCGACGATTCAAGTGGCAATACAATCGTGATCGTCGTGCCGTGACCGGGCTGGCTGACCAGATCAATCTCGCCATCCATCAACTCGACCAACCGCTTGACCATCGCCATGCCAAGACCCGTGCCACCGTATTTGCGTGCAATGCGTGGACCAGCCTGTTCGAATTCGTCAAATATGGCACCCTGCAAGGCCGCAGGGATCCCGATCCCGGTATCCGCAACCTCGATCTTCACATTGCCATAGCTGTCATGCGACAGCCTGATCCCGGCATGACCCTTCTCGGTGAACTTGACCGCATTGGCAAAAAGGTTGTCCAGAACCGACGCCAGCGCCATCCGGTCGACCAGATAGGTCAGTCCCGACAGATCTCCGCTGACCCATACATCGACCGACTTGAGCGCCGCAGCCGGGCGATGGCTGTCAACAATATCCTGCGCGATCCCGTGCAGATCACAGTCGTCCTGCGCAATCCGGAACGTGCCCGCATCCATCCGCGACAGATCCATCGTGTCATTCACGATATCCAGCAATCGCAGCGATGAGCGGTTCAAGAGGGCAACCAGATCCCCCGCCATGCCGGTCAGGTGCAACTTGTCCAGCAGACGGATCGAACCGACCATCCCCGTCAGAGGCGTCCGGATCTCGTGGCTGATATGGGTGACGAAACTGGACCTTGCCCCCGCAATCGCCCTGAGCTTGCGATTGGCCTTCTGCTCTTCGATCTGAAGGGTCTTCAGCGCGATCAGGTCGTCCACGCAAGCGGCCAGTTGCTCCATCGTCTCGATCTGGCTGTCGGTCCAGTCGCAGACCTCTGTCTTGATAC
>Ga0209347_1002487_pt1 | contig 24229 bp, 21 predicted proteins | sample AutmiccommuBRH23_FD_187382 | JGI IMG/M metagenome (GOLD analysis project Ga0209347, IMG submission 187382) | Deep subsurface microbial communities from Mt. Terri, Switzerland - Autotrophic microbial communities BRH/23 (SPAdes) (version 2) | ecosystem: Environmental > Aquatic > Deep subsurface >...
ATATAAGGCAAATCTAAAGATCTCATTGTATTATATACGCTAGTGTGGGATAATATTTGTATGGATATAAAATACAAATCAAACAACAACATTGTCTACTCATGCAAGTATCATGTGGTCTGGTGTCCTAAATATCGTCGGAAAGTCTTGGTTGGGGAAATTGAAGCTCGTTTAAAGGAATTGATACAAGAAACGTGCCTAGAGATTCAATCTGAACTGATAGAGCTGGAGATCATGCCTGACCACGTACATCTTCTAGTCGAAGTCGATCCTCAATTTGGCGTTCACAAGGTGATTAAAACTATCAAAAGAAAAACATCGAGAATACTTAGAAAGGAATTCAAGGAGCTAACTACTAAATTGCCAACACTATGGACTAATTCATACTTCATTTCTACCGTTGGTGATGCGCCGTTAGCCATCATCAAGCAATATATCCAAGGTCAAAAGGTTTCCGAAAGGAAGTGATTGCAATAACTAAGCCCAAGAAAAAATCCACTAAGGATGCAACACCTAATTTCGTACTAACCCTTAAGCTCGATTCTGAACTATATCAAGAAGATATCTTGAATAGCGATTAGATATTGGCAGGAGAATCTATTTAGATGCCCTCACTGTCCAAAAGATCGCTACTCGTTGCTTTAAAGCCTTTGAGGGGCAGATATATCATACGGCCAAAAAGGTGCATTTTAAAAAGTATGGAGATTTGCATAGTCTGGAAGGGAAAAATAACGACGCTGGCCTTAAGTTCCGGAGTAAGGCGTTAGTCTGGAATGGGCTTTCGATTAAAGCTTTGGTTGATCCCAAAGATGTGTAACAAGATTACACAAAAAGGTAAATTTTTAATTGACAACAATTCAACGGAGTCGCATAATAATAAGTAAGAAGACACTAATGCACGGTATGTCTCAGCCGTAAATGAGAGATTTAATGCACGGTATGTCTCAGCCGTAAATGAGAGATTTAATGCACGGTATGTCTCAGCCGTAAATGAGAGATTTAATGCGGAGGAGCGAAGGAAACTTCGCTTTCTCTATTTGTCGAATGAGGAATTACATGCTTAAGTTTTATGATATTGATGAGGATTATGTAAAGCACTTACAAAGTATAGATAGACAAATACCGAACATTGGTTATAGTGCCAATAACAAATTTATTTGTGGTGTAGTTTTAAATATCAATGGATTTAATTACTACGCTCCAATATCATCGAATCCTCAAATACAGAGAACCAATCTTCCTATATACGATAAATATAATAAAGTCATCGCAACGATTCGTTTTTGTTTTATGTTCCCTGCTCCACTTTCCGTCCTAACAGAAAAGAACTTTAAATTAATTGATAGTATAGATCGCAAATATGCTGACTTGTTAGCGGTTGAATACAATTATTGTATATCAAATGAATCCAAGATATTAACCAAAGCTAAATCAGTTTATGAAATTGGATGTAATAAAAATCACAAGTTCAATTATACTTGTTGTAATTATAAATCATTAGAACAAAAATACATCGAAGACATGGTAAATACTCAAATGTCAGAAGGTAAAAAGCTGATAGCGTCAACTCAACAAGAAAAGAATACCTAAGACCGCCCAATCACTAGGGGGTCTTTTCTCATTCTTTACATTCCTTCCGAAACATTCATATCCACATTCAAACCGTTCCAAAATGATGCAGGATTAGAATGCGTGGGTAAGGACATTTCGGGTACGGTTTTTTTACGAACTTCGTTAATTATCAGTCTAATTGAGTTATAGACATCAGTGCACTTCGAATAAGGAGATAAGAAGAAACAACTTCACATTTCTCTACGCAGAGACGGTTTTTTAAGCCCTCAGATAATTCACCTTTTAACCTTCCACTTTTTTCCTTGATTTCCTGCTTAGATCGAGTAAATAATCCAAGAAAAAACAAAAAAGCCAGACCGTCCATGATCTGACAGAACTAATATATATTTCCCTTTGAAGCATAACACTTTAAATACCTTTCCAAGGCGCTGATATCATGACTTTCATCAACCCCAATATGACACTACTTGGTGCTCTTGTAACACACGTGTAGCTAACCGACTAATAAAGTCAAGAAAGTCGCCATAAGCTAACGAGAGCTTTTTGACTTTACTATAATCCATTTCCGATCTATAGTTATTATCTACAGTCCTATTCTTTGCTGCAATTCGTGCCGTTCCTTAACACAAAATGCGTTGGCGTGAGAAGTCCTATCTTCTCAACCAACGCATTAATATTTCTTCAGCATATTCTTCCAGCAGTGAATCCCTACTGCTTATCTTATAGCCTCTAGGATTTCGTCAAACCTTCGTACAACTCAACCTTTTAACCAAAACTGTACCGACAGGTTCCTACCTATGGATCCTTTGCAGAATAAAGTCTATTCTGCAAAGGATCCATTTAGAAGGCTCGATTCGAATCTGCATCATTGTCCAAAAACTTTAGTAACAAGTGATTTTGGAACTACTGCTTCTCCTCCAAGAATATATTTCATCTTCATGATACCTTTATTCTCTCGAAGGATATCAATTATCTTTTGACTGGTATTACTAGAGACGAGGAGTATCGGGTTCCCATTTGCACCAGCCAAGGCAGAACCAGCCAAGGCATCCGGGAAGCTTTCTCCTGTTGCAACGAAGGTCTCACTATAGTCGAAAACAAATTTCTGAAACACTGCTAAATTAGTTTCATAGCGATCTCTGCCAGCAATTCGTTCGGAAGGGCAGATCAAATTATTGCCAATGTCCGCAGAAATGACTGCTTCACCTCCGATAATATACGTTTTCGTAATCCGATTATGCGTCATATAATCTTTCACCACAGCAGGTAAGCTGTCGTGAGTTGTTAGAAGGATAGGAATTTGTTTCTGAGCAGCGTAGGAAGCGATGGAAAGAGCATCGGGAAAACTGTCCCCGGAGACAATAAAGATCTGGGAAACTGGGCCAAGGTAATTGGCAATCGCTACAGAGGTGGCATAACAATCGATGCCTGACAATCTTACGGTTTCAATTCCTTTGGCATGAAGTTTCTCTTCAATTGCTGACGAAACTACTGCATACCCTCCAACAATAAATACACGTTGGACATGCAGACGATCAAGCTCACCTTCAATTTGGGCAGGAAGTTGATTGGGGGTGGTCAGCAATATCGGAGCGTCCATTTTCCTTGCCAAAGGAGCAGCGCTTAAGGCATCTGGGAAGTTATTGCCCGTGGCCAGTACCACATTGTTCGCTTTTTGCCAGCCTTCTTGACTTATTTTAACCGCCGTGTCATACCGATCTTGTCCACTTAAACGGTTGAACTCCTGGCCGGTTTTGAAATTTAACAAATAAGCTAGTGGACTAAATCCTTGACCATTCGAATCAACCCCAGCACTTCTAGGAATCGTGACGGTATAGCTTGAGTCATATTGGAGGTCTTGATCGAATTTTACTAAGAGGAGATTATTGATGGCCTCCAAGCTGGAGATGGTTTTAACAATCTGTCCATTGGCATCTTTGAGCAGGATGTTCTTGGGATCCCCAATAAAAACTTGGTCACTAAAGCTGAGAACCAATGGTAAATTTATGGAAGATGCTTTGGAACCTTCATCAGGAAACACGTTCCGAACAGACAAGACACCATCGTTGGGGTCATGTTGTAAAAAAAAGAATTCTATCCAGGAGGGGTTCGTCATCACCTCACGATGTTCGTTGGTTGAAACCGCAATTAGTTGATCATCCCTCAAAAAAGTCGCTTCGGGTTGGCCTAATGTTGTCAAAGCCCCAATTTCCGTGAAAACGTTGTGTCCGTCTTTTTCTTCATAGATATGAAGGAGCGGTCCCTCATGATCAGCGGCGTAAATTCGCTTGGAATCGGGGCTGAAGGAAAAGTCATTGAACGTATGGTCTAACGATGCCACATGATTCAAATCCTGATCAAAGACCTCGCCACTACCATTGAAGACAAGTTTCCCATCGGGGGAAATACGGAAGTTCTTATCAGTATCATGCTTAGAATAGAATAAATTAGGCCAGGTTTTGGGGTCTCCAAGTTTTCCATTTTCAAGGCTGAAATAATGCATGTCATGTGGGGTGATGTTGGGGTCGGTGCTGACCGTATAAACTCGGGGCAAGGTTGGACCTAATTGAGCGAAGTTGGACCCCAAAATACCCGATCCGGTTGAAATAATCTGTTTCGTTTGTAGAGAATAGCACCTAATTCTAGCATTTGAGTTGGTAGTCGGAATAACAATAAGATTATCTCCTTTGACGACGAGATCGGAAGGGGCGAACTCGAGGTCGATACGGTCAACTGGATGCAAGGTGTCTGCCTTGAGAATCTGAATGCTCCCAGGTACCTCAGGTAAATATTGAATATTTCCTGCTTTGCGGAGAGTCACATAAAGCTCCCCATTTTCGTAGGCCATTCTTTCTGGAGAAAAATCCAACTGAACACTCTTGATCTCCTGGCTTAGATAATTGACAGCATAAACTTTGTTATTGGCTGCATCGGTCATAAAAAGGACAGGATTTTTTGGATCAAGGATGGTTTGTGTCGGGATAAAATTTAGGGGAATAATTTGTTTTTGATAAGAATTGCTCGTATAAGCCTTTCGCGCAGGAACAGGAATCGTTTCAACCAAGAATTCACCGACCGAGTTTTTCGAAACGGCAATCAGTTGGGAAGCTTGATAGAATAGATAAGCCACCTGACCAGAGCTTTGATAACTTTCCAGTGGTTGAAGCCTGTCAAGCCCTTCTGAGTTCTGATTATTGAAGGTGTATTCCTGAATCGCATTGTCAGTCTTGGAAGATGTATAAAAATCTCTGCTTACTGGGTCAAACGCGATATCCGAGAAGGGACTAATAAAGGTCACATAGTGAAAGTATTGATCTAACACCTCACCGCTGCCATTAAAAAGAAATTGTCCGTCCGGAGAAAAGCGCATGGGTGTAGAGATGTGATCGTCTACAGCCAGGTAATTTTGTTCTTGCTGTATCTGATTACTGACAAGACGATAGACCCCTAGAGTCTTAATCATATCTTCAGGATGATACGTTTTTGGATTAACCGTATCTGGTGGAAAACTTGCAGTACTTGTCGTATATAGTTTATCCGTACCAGGCTGAAGCATAGCAAGACTCCAAGCCTCGAACATTTCGCTGGATTTTGAAATTTGCTCTTTTCCATACCGGTAATAAACAAGCATCGGTGACCATTGGTTAGACCCAGGTGTGATATAGATAAATCCCTCTTTGTTGACAGCAATGCTATAGGGATCGGTCTGAATTTCAATTTGATCCGTCAGAGACAAAGTCTGTGGATTTACAATGGCAACCGCTCCTGTCATTGGGGTATCAGTAGACCACAAATGACCGCTTCTCAATAAAGTCACATAGAGTTCACCATTGGCAAAGGTTAAATGTTCGGGCTTTAGGCTAAATGATAAAGTTGTTTGGGTACCATTCCAGTAATTTACTGCAACGACACGATTGTGTGTCCCATCTGTTAAATAAATCACCGGTTGGGTTGGATCCATAATTGCATCGGAGGGTGTGAAATCGAGCAATATGCTTGGCTTTGTGGAATTAGCATTGGAATCTGAAGCCATTGCTGGTATTGCTGAAATGGCCAAAGAAAATGCAAGGAAAATCGCAAACCCTATCCTCCCACACTTTTTCAATTGATATATTGAAAAACACAGCCAATTTTTAATAGTCAGAACAACCTCTCCTTTATCTTTCACAAATAAATCTCAAGAGTTTATTCGATAATTAATGGCGTTTCCCTTATGGTAGTTTATGGTTAACTGGCAAACGGTTTGTAGTATTGTTGTAGCCATTAGTCCGTTTCACCTTAAGAGTCGCCTCACTTCTACAGGTAATCTTATAATTAATTGAAATATAAATAATGTACATAATAATGATAAAATCGCAATGAGGAGCAATCAATGAGCAGAAATAAAATCATATTATCAATGATCATGACCGTTATTATTGCTACAACAGGATTTGTTCTGATATTCAACTTAATTTCTCATCCTATTAAGAATAAAATTACGCTAGAACAAGCTGGGGAATTGAAAAAGGGGCAATACGCAGAGAACACCGAGATTACGCATTCTCTGGAAAAGCCTGCTCAATCTAAGGTTAATCCTAAATATGCATCGGAAGATACACTGACACCAGCAGATGTCTCCAACCGTGTTGTTGTAAAACTAAGTCCAGGAACTAACCCCGAAAAAGTAGCCCAGATGGTTAACGCTGAGATTGTACGAATTGGTCCACTTCAATTCACAACCTTTGCCCTACCGGCAAATCAAATGGACACATTAGTGAATAAGCTGAGGAAAAGCCCAGGGGTTTTAAGTGTCAAACCAGTTCGCAGATTTAAAACAACAGTCGTAAAAACTATGAGTGTCAAACCAACTGACTCATTATATCCCCAACAATGGGGACTTTCTAAAGCCGATGTCCAAAAAGCATGGGATCTAGGAGCTACCGGTAAAGGAATAATAATTGCAGTTGTAGATACTGGAGTTGACCTAGTTCATCCTGATCTAAAGGATAATATCTTGTCCGGCTATAATGCCATAACTGGAAATGAGGGAAGTAATTCAGTCCAGGATAGAAACGGGCATGGTACACATGTCTCTGGCATAATCGCTGCCGAATTAAATGGTATTGGAATTGTCGGAGTCGCTTATCAAGCAAAAATTTTACCCATTAAATCTTTGACTAGAGCTGGTGAAGGTTCAGATGACTGTATTGCTGATGGTATTGTTTGGGCAACTGATCACGAAGCGAAAATAATTAACCTAAGTCTAGGCTCAAGTAGTGAATCGGACGTTCTAAAGGAAGCTCTTCAATACTCTTCCGATAAGGGATGTTTGATTGTTGCAGCAGGGGGAAATAAGGAAGCTGATTCAACCCAAACTACTATATCTTTTCCTGCAGCCGATCCACACGTTTTAGCCATTACTGCCACTAATTCGAACGATCAAATTGCCGTATTTTCTCTTCCTGGTCCTCAAGCAGCCTTAGCTGCACCTGGGGAAACTATTGCCAGTGATTATTGGAATGGTTCTTCAGGTTATGCCTCCTTAGACGGAACCTCAATGGCCTCTCCCTTTGTAGCTGGAGTCGCAGCGCTTGTTTGGAGTGTTCACCCTGAACTAAATGCCCAGCAAATTAGAATCGATCTAGAAAACTCAGCTCTTGACTTAGACTCCATAGGAAGAGATAATTCTTACGGTTTCGGTCGTGTCAATGCCTATTGGGCTATTAGGTTTGCCGATAAATCTAAGCCATATCCTTCACCAGCTAATCTTGATTGGTCAGGTGGAATTGTGCAAGGGGGAACTGCCAATACCTCTGTATCCCTAAATGTTCCAGCACGATCCTTCGGGCTTGATCCTAACTTAGGAGTGACTCTGTCAGTTGAGGGAACATCGGGTAGCTCAGATCTGCCAACGGGAATTCTACCAATTGGTGATGCTATATCCATCCAATGGAGTGGCAGTATTAATAAATTATTAGGGTTGGCCTTAACCACATTAGGTGACCATCCTGCTTCTGATCGTGTGGGTTATATCTTTCATTGGTCGGGATCACGCTGGATATTGATTGGCGGTGGCATCAACGCTCCAACGATAAATGCTGGTATTACAGAACCCGGAATATATCGTGTAGGATACACGTTACTTTCGAAGAACCAGCGCATTGCAGGAAATGATAGAACTCAGACTTCTATCATGATTTCTCAACATCAGTTTTCCAACGGCACCGATACTGTGATTTTGGCAAGATCGGATGATTATTCCGATGCTCTTACAGGGGTACCACTTGCTTATAAAGTTCATGCGCCAATTCTTTTAACACCCAGCAGTAGACTTCCTGTCGATGTATTCACTGAAATCCAGCGGTTAGCTCCTAAAAAAATTATTTTATTAGGGGGAACTGTAGCGCTTTCCCCAACCATAGAACAACAACTTCAAGGATCTTTTTCTTTAGAACGCCTTGGTGGAGTCACCCGTTATGAAACCGCTGCTTTAATCGCCTCTGCGCTGGGAACCATAGGTCAGGCTATCATCGTAAATGGAAATAACTTTCCAGACGCTATTTCAATAGCCTCGACTGCTGCTCAACATGGAATGCCCATTCTTATAACTGATACCAAGACTATGCCCGAGGAAACTGATACAATTATACGTCAACTCCTCATAAGTGAAACGATTGTGGGCGGCGGGGAAGCCGTTGTAGCACAAACAATCTATAACAGTTTGCCTAACCCCACGCGTTTATTCGGCAATGACCGCTACGATACCGCCGTCGCTATCCTTAAAGCATATCCTCCTCAAGGAAGTTTACTTTTCATTGCAACAGGAGATAATTTTCCAGATGCCTTAAGTGGTGGGGTTATAGCAGCTATTAATCAAACGGGTCTTGTTCTTGTCCCTCCCTTTGGCCCTACTCTTTCAGAAATATCTGTGTTCAAGACATGGCATGGTAAAAGTATTTACGTTTTTGGAGGCATCGTTGCAGTACCTCAAGCTGTAGTCCAGCAAATACAGGGAATTATCTAAATATTATTAAACTACCTCGCAAGGCACTAAACAAGTATATAATAACGCTAAGCACTAATCTGTCAAAAAGCTTACGATTCCCAGAACAACAATATTAAACATAGATTTCATCCTCCAGAGTTCTATATGTGAACAATAAGAAAACTCCCTCTCATAACTCTAGTCAATGACAGGGAGAACAACAAAATAGTTAGTCACGTATATTTAATTTCTTGTGCCAAATGGGATGTCGACTTTTTACATATTCCAAGTCAACCTTTCCTGTTAACATCCCATTAAGTAGTGGGCGATTTTCGCGAATGTAAAAAGCAAGAAGGTGTGCAGCAATTCCAATTATCAATGCTGCTGTTGCTACATTGTGAAGTTCGCCTATACCTTTCAACGATTTTGCAAGGTCATTAGTTGAAGAGAATTCCTTTAGCAGTTTTACAAATCCAGTAAAAATTAGCACAGATATGCAGATAAATATGTAGGTATATGCAACCCGTTGCTCTACCAGGTACTTATCATGTTGAGGCTCAGCTTTTCCGTGCAACATTGCCTTGATGATCTTGAATGATTGTTTGATGTCACCCTTACGCTGTAATAAGCCAAACTCTTTGCGGATAAAGTGACTAATTACGTGTAAACAGGACACTAGGATTAGGACAAAGGCTGCTACGTAGTGTATAACTTTGATTTCACCCATCGCACTTATGATGAGCAAAATAGTTGACAATGCAATTAACCAATGCTCAATCCGGACCGTCCTACTATGTCGTACCACCATTTTACTTTCGGGGATTAACATCTCTTTTACCACCATTTACCCTTCCTCTCAATAAATCATACTGGACGTGGACATGTCATCATTAACAACTGTCTTCATAAGGCTGATTTTGTAGTTTCTAACATTTTATTTAATTGACTTTATTCTATCCTTCCATTTGAAAAAGTTGGCGAGTTCTTGAACAAAGTCTTGATAATTGAAACTGTCGGACTTTGTCTTGTTGTACCATTTCCTTACGGTTTCGATAATCCAGTGTGGAAGGGCTTTTCCATCAATTAAATGATAGTGTTCATTGTATCCTTCTTTCAAGTGTTCCCACCTGTTATCGTTTCCTTGTTTCATATATTCAGAGACATCAAGAATTTTGGCTCTGCCTTCATGCAGAAGTATGTTTTTTAAATGAATATCTCTTGGGTTCAGTCCTCTGTTAAAGGCATAATTCCTCGCATTTTCTACATCCTGTATAACCTGTTTTGGTATATGAATGCCTTTTAACAAACAATCGTACAGAGTTATTCCCTCTTCAAAACTTATTACAAGGAAATTCAATCCACTACCATAACAGACAGGAAAATACCCTGAATGACCAAGTTTTAAATAAACCTCTTTCTCTATTTCTATTTTTCCAAGCATGTCATCACTAAACACCTTAAAAGCATAGCGCGGTTCACAAACAAAACGAAATACTGCAGCATCTGTACCCACACCTATACACTGGAATTTATCAGAGTTCCCCTTTACGATAACAACATCATTTTCTTCATTAGATGTAACTTTTACTTTACTTAATTCTTCCGTTGCAATATCCCACGTCATTGGATCACACCCTTTGATTGATTAAAGGTTATAACTGCCGCACATAAATCCAACGTTAAATGCAACGCCTCGGATAAAATGCCTAGGCTACCAGTAAAAATGCCCACTACAATTTTCATTGATGTGAGGAAGATTGCTGCAAAAACGGAACTCAACGCTGCCTTTTGTTTGTCAATAGCCATGATTTTCCCCACTCCTACTAGTATTTAAGCACACAAAAAACACTCTATGATTTTTCTTTAGTTACGCACAACGAAATGTCTAACTTTAGACACCCATTAATAGTAACAAATCAGAGTGATTCATATTGTGCTTGTATTTAGTCCCATAGAAGTAGAAACAGAGGAAATGGAATAAGTGAAGGATAGACACTTTAGAAAAACGCATAAATCGCATATTGAATAAAGCTAAGAGAATAGTTGCTAAAACAACCCTATTCAATAGTATTTTTGGCAATCTAAATAGTATGATAACAAATGACTTCAATTTATTGAGTAATTTCTTCAGATTTGTGACTGGTTTGTTATTATTTATAATATATTTAAATGAACTTTCATCATTATGGTGCTCGGAGCTCTCAACTAAACTATGAGGCATATACACAGACATCAATGAAAATAGTAAGAGGAACGTTATGCAAAACAATTTATTTTTATGTATGATGCAAATATGAAATGAATTCAAGAATAACACCTCCATTTAACAAAAATACCTGTGGGCTATAACTTTATTAGAATTATAGTCCCACAGGTATTTTATCCTGCTGCCAGCTCTTGCGCCAGCCCAGCCCCACACACTTTAAAGAAGTGTATCGCCTACTCTATTTATAGAAAATATTCATTTTCACTTTAGTAAAAATAGTATATTTAATACAAATGAATTTGTCAATAGTGTTTTTGAACTCACGACCGCATCTCTGACATCACCACATTTCACTCACGCTCCTTGTTATTGTGTCGCTGATACCTATTTGATACGCACCCATCGGTGACTTATCAATAGCAAAGCGACAAGTAATAATGCCAATAAATATATTACGAATATCTCGGGCACAATTCCTCCTCCGTCGGAATTGTGCCGAGGTCATTTCATTGACTTCAAGTTCCTCATACTTCTCACAGACTTCCCTTGCGCCATCAAACCGTTTTTCAGGTATAACTCACGGTAACATGAAAACCTGCATTTTCCGTAATTTCATCCACAAAAGGGGCGAAAGCAGCATACTCCAAAATCTATACCTGATTCTTTGATGTCTTGAAATAAGCACTGCTCCTTTGCAGCTAAATTAATTCAAGCATATTTCTGAATCGCTCCACTATATTTCTACCCGACTTTTTATCCTGTGGCCCTTTGATTTAATCATCCTCACCCCTGCGCTCCGTGCAGATATCGTCAAGCCATCCCTCATCATAGTTTGAACCTCTGCCCTTATATGGAACGTTGCGGGGCTTCCCCATTTTATAAACTTTACAGGATTTGGGTCCGTAACAAAAACTTTCGAAACGATGCTTCTGGGATTTGCCCCATTCATACTCAATGGTGACGTTCGCCATATTAGCCCATATACATTGAAAGCACTTACCTTTCCAACAACTAAGACTCAACATCCTCGCGCCGCGCCATTCGTATGTTTGCATATCAGGCGGAGCGGTTCTCCACGGTGGAGCTGACGTATCTTCGGTTGTTTCCTCGCCCTCACTTATTCGTTTCAATGCACCCGCTCGATAGTAGTCGGCGTACTCCCATCCGGGATACTTCTTTGTCCACGCTGTGCCTTTAACAAAATCGCCAATACGGAAACCGCCGCACTGTTGCTGCTTTTCGGAGATTGCCACGGCAAACTGAGCATTAATGCCGTTTACTGAGCCGTCAAGGAACAGGTTGTAACCGATGTGGGAATGAGTTCGATTATCGAGAACATAACGCCATACATTGGTACGCGGCTGAATCGATAATATTTTGCCTAGCCATTGAACTTTTTCTTGATTATCCATAAACGCTCCTTCATAACCAGCATGGGCTCGAAAAGGGTCTCCCATTCGGTCAACCTCCCCAACGGGGTCCCATAATTCTCTGGTATCTCCTTGTCCGCATCTGCTGAATAATATATTTTTCCAGCTGCAGTCTGTCCATGTGCTGCCCAATGCCAAACAGATGACATTTTCTGCCCGATTATAGCCCATTATTGGCTCCAAAACTACTACTTATAGTGATTAACCTGCCTTATTTGCCCTTAGAACCACTATTCGTCATCAGAATTATACACTCAACGTGCCTTGATGATACAAAAAAGATACCGCTTGAACCTGGTTGGGCCTTGGCGGCAGGATTCAATGTGGGGGAAGCATAGGCCTATCCACTTCCTTCGATTATCAGCTTAGTCTTGCAAGCGTACGCATTGTTCCACCAAAAGTCAGCCAGCCATATGTTGCGTAAATAAGAATTTTGTGCATATAATCTCTCCTTAATTATTCATCAAACCACCTGCTGTGTTTTTTTATTAGATTCTACTGCCATACTTATATAGTTAGAGTTGAAATCGCCCAGCAAGTTTAAGCATTTTACTCAAACCCGGTAGAATTTCAAATTTATCTCTCTTTATACTGCCAATCGCAACAGTAACCACTTTTGGAACATCCATTGTTGGCATACTATTATTCTTTTCATTGGATATGTTTCCGAGCAACAAAAAAGCGGCGAGGCTAATTTTCAAACCAACCTTGCCGCTTCATCACGGGTTTCCCCTCTGGAAAAAAATTATATGTCGTTTTCCTGCCGTCACCTACTACAGTATATTGCCGGACGCAGCCCTTTAAGACGAAATAGCACTTTCCCGCAATATCTCCCTGTTTTAGTAGCACGGTTCCTTTTTTATAAGAAGTAACAAGAATATGAGCTATCACTTCCAGCAATTTCTGTTCATTAAGAGTAATGCGGGTTAAATCTTTGCGTCAATAACGCAAACAGCGTCACAGACCCCAAACCTTACCTATCCCCTTAGACCAGGCCAGAGGAAGTTTCTTAGCTTAGCGAGCTTCCTCCCAACTGGAACGTGTGCGACCGGGCCAAGAAACTTCCCTCACGTGAACATTCTCTGAAGCACTTCCATGATCCCTTCAGGTTCACACACCTCAACAATCTTCGCTGGCTTTTTATCTAACCCTTGTAATCCCGAAGGTATTTTCCACCCAGTCAATTTACTTAGGTCACCGAGAGCAACCCATTCGTCCCTCAAACTCTCCTGTTTCCCCCCTTCTAAAGCTGTCAAAACATTCGTGGAGAATTTATAGGGACTTGCCGTTGAGGCAATAACAGTAAATGTTTGATCATTTGTCACGGAAAGATAATCCTCGTACACTTTCATTGCAACTGCTGTGTGAGGGTCAAAAACATACTCATAGGCTTTATAACTTCTAGAAATCGTCTCTAGAGTCTCCTCTTCGTTCGCCCATCCAGCAAAAACAGTAGCTTGGCAAAGTTTCAATGTGCCTGGATCGACTGTAAATGTCCCCTGATTCGAGGAATCATACCAGGTTTGAACTTGCTTCGAATTTCGCCCACTCATCTCAAATAGAAAACGTTCGAAATTACTCGATACCAAAATATCCATAGATGGTGAGATCGTTTGAAAAAAGGCTCGCTTGCTTTGATATACCCCAGTTGAGAAAAAATCGAATAAGACATTATTACTATTTGAAGCACTAATAATTCTGTCAATAGGAAGTCCCATGCGTTTAGCATAATACGCTGCCAGTAAATTACCGAAATTCCCAGTAGGAATAACCACATTCATATTGTTCCCAGAATTAACTTTTCCCTGCTCTACCGCTTGCAGGTAAGCCCAATAATAATAAACGATTTGAGGCAAAAGCCTTCCCCAGTTGATGGAATTAGCCGAGGAAAAGATCAAATGTTTTTCCTCTAACTGCGCCTTCAAAGTGTCCATTGCAAACATACGCTTTACAGCTGCTTGACACTGGTCAAAGTTTCCCTTAACCGCAACTACGTGGGTATTTATCCCTTCTGTAGTTGTCATCTGACGTTCTTGAACAGCGCTCACACCGCCCTCCGGGTAAAAGACAACAATATGCATACCTGCTCTGTTTTTAAACCCTTCCAACGCGGCCTTTCCAGTATCACCGGATGTTGCCACGAGAATTAAGACGTCTGTATCCAGATCCAAGTGATTTTGGCTAACTTTCAATAAGTCTGGCAATACTTGCAATGCCATATCTTTAAACGCTGCCGTAGGCCCGTGCCAAAGCTCCAGTACTCCAAAATTCCCCACAGAAATCAATGGCGCTGGGTTAAGACCATCAAACGTTCCATCTGCATAGACGTCTACAATGTCGGAGAGGACATCCTGAGAGAATTCAGGTAAATAAGGGGTCATGACACGTTGGGCGACGTCACGATATGTTAACCCCTGCAGGTCCTGCCAATTCAAGACGGGAAAGGTTGAAGGAACAAAGAGCCCCCCATTTGGTACCATGCCAAATGTGATTGCTTGCGATGCGCTTTGGCCAGAAAGATTACCCCGTGTGCTTTCGTACAAGACTATTCCCTCCCTTGATATTAGATAAATAACTTATTGAATCTATTCGCAGTATATTCGACATAATAGACATATTTCCTTCCTATAGGACGACTCAAATAGATGATTTGCGGATTCCGCTTAAATCCTATTCATATTTAGAGGAAATTATAAGGTTTTTGTTGAATAACTTGTAAACAACAAATAATTGAAAGGGGACCAAGAATGTCAGATTACGAAAACCGCAGATATCGACAAAGTCTGATTCTCGGACTGATCGGTGTCGTTAAAGAACTGTATCCTGGTGAACAACTTAAAATTTCTCATTCAATTCTCGACGGAGTCTATTGTGAACTTGCGGATTCAGTTCTTTCGTCGCGAGAAGTTCAGAATACTGAGGATCATTTACGAAACTGGGTTCTAGCCGATCAGCCCATCCCCTATGAGACTGGGAAAGATCATTTATTTCATTGCAGTATCGACCAGCAGAAGATTACCACTATCTATCCCCCTCTAGATCGATCGGGATCCTTGAAACACTTTAAACTGATCCATTTCCTACCCGGATTTATCCTACTCTTTCCCAATGTCAATCACCCAGAATCGATTTCTCCATTCATTCCTCCGGAAAAACTCTCTTCAACATTTTCTGAAACCCAGCGTTGGTTAGAAAACTTACATCTTTCTACTGTGCAAGATGTTAATGCCATTATAACCGCAAAATCTTCTCAAGACTTAATTTGTTTGGCTGAAGCCTTACATGAGAAGAAAATATCCTCGATCGCTGATCAGATTTTTGAAAAGCGACGCAACGTCCGTGTTATCCTAATATCTGGGCCTACTTCATCTGGTAAAACGACGTTCGCCCAACGACTGTCAACCCAATTACGTGTTAATGGTCTACGTCCGGTTGCCCTATCTCTCGATAATTACTTCCTACCACGAGAAGAGACACCCCTAGATTCCAGTGGACAATACGATTTTGAGTGCCTGGAAGCCCTTGATTTACCTCTCCTCGCGACCCATTTAAAAAGCCTGAGTGGAGGGTGCGAGGTTGAAACTCCGATCTTTGATTTTGTCTGCGGCGGGCGCGGCCCCACCTGTAAACCCATGAAATTGTGTTCTGATGAGATTCTTGTCGTGGAGGGGATACATGCCCTAAATCCTTGTTTACTTCCTACACTTGATCGTAACCAAATGTTCAAGATTTATGTTAGCGACCTTTTCCAACTCAATATTGATACCTATACTCGGGTCCCTACCACCGAGGTGCGGCTCATCCGTCGGCTTGTTCGAGATAATAAATTTCGGGGGAGTGAGCCTGAACGAACCCTATCCCAATGGGGAAGTGTCCGTCGTGGAGAAAATAACAATATCTTTCCTTTTCAAGAAGAGGCAGATGTAATGTTTAACTCCAGCCTATTGTATGAACTCAATGCACTCCGTCCCTTAGCCGAACAATTACTGATCTCCGTCACACCGGAGTCCCCTTATTATAAAACGGCCATTCATCTCTTAACCCTTTTGTCTTTCTTTAATCCGATGGAAAGCTCCACCGTTCCCCTAAACTCAATTTTACGAGAATTTTTGGGCGGGAGTTCCTATGAAAAATAGGCTCTCTTTAGTAATGACTCTGAAGCGCGAAGAAGGATTCGATTCCTCTTCGCGCTTTACCTTTATCCAATCGTAAGACTCCCACTTCTTCAAGTGGGAGTGGGCCCCCGTACTCTGCTTCGGTGACGATAGTCTCCAGTACGATAGTCTCCGGTGGAGACTATCGCCGAAGCCGTGATCCCAAGAGAAATACTTACCGGCGTAGGATAGAGTATCGCCGAGCCGCCTTCTCAATAGAAACACTTGGCGGCGAAGGAGGTAGAGTCCATCCTACGGCGCGAAAGTATTCTTCAGGGGTTCAGCGCCTTCGGCGTAAGTCTCCACTGGAGACTTACGCCACCGAAGACTCGATGTTCAGCTTTAGCTGAAAGAGTTCACTTTGAACCAAATTATTTGTCACAGGCAAGTTTCCCTGCTTTGGAGAAATTTTCGGAAGGCATATCCCGAATGATAATACTCACATTCTCTGCGGGAGCACCAATAGAGTCCACAATAGCCTGAGTGACTTTCTCCACCAGTAATCTTTTCTGCTCGAGGGTGCGACCTTCTAATAACTCAACTTGTACGATTGGCATTGTTTTCACCCCCTTCCAGGCAATGTTTCAACTGCCCCTCCGTCTGGTTCAGTAAATCTTGAGAAGTCTCAGTTATGGAGAAGGTCAGATTTCGTCGTTCGGCGATTAAATATATCCGTTCTGGTTCCTTAATCAATAGATCCTTTTCTGGTCGTAGACATTTTTTTATGGCATGTTCCAAACGAAGGGCATCACTCCATGAGCCTACCTCCCAGGCTTGGGCCAAAGAAACTGGAAGATGTGAAGCTGTATACTTTGCCCTGTTCCCTTTTGAAGACCCACTGTTATGTTCTCGCGCCCTCCGGAAGAGATCCGTCGTTGCACCCGTATAGATTGTATTATTGCCACACCTTGCAAGGTACACCCAATATCCCATACTTTACTCCTCCGGCCAAAACTCTAACAAAGGACGACTTGCCAACAGCTTCTGCTCAAAACATAAATCCAAGTATTTCTTTAGTCCTGTAATAGTTGTTTGATCTAAACCATAATTAAACTGGATAAAATAGTCCCCCCAGAATTTTAGCGATCCCCCAAGCATGGTTTGGCAAGTCTTAAATATATCCTCCATGTTGCACAATGCCTTAGCTTTAGCGTCGATGAGCATCTGATAAACGGTGAATACTTCCTCTTCTCGTTCGGAAATCAGCCTTTTAGGGAATGCCCAAACAGCATAAGTCATGGAGAATCCTGTGTAATTAAACCATTCTTCACCCAGATCATAGATATAACATTCCGGTTGATTAAGGGCTGCTTGAATGGCAGCATCTGCTATCAGAAGTGCAGCATCAGCCTTAGCAAACATCCCCTGAAGATTAGAACGCATCGTCAAATAACGGGGAACCACACCGTAGTAATGATGGAGCAAAATCTTGGTTAGATTTACTGAAGTAGCAGACGTGTCAGTCAAAGCAACAGTCAAGCCATTTAGATCTTTCAAAGGGACTTTTGAGAATAAGAGAATCGACCCTACCCGTCCTTTAGTGGAAACTGAAAGGTTTGGCAAAATCAAATATTCCTTCCAATGTTCTCCATAGGAAAAGGCACTAATTGGGGCCATATCAATCCTACCATCTGACAACATTGCATTATGCCCTGTAGGTTCTGCAGTGATAGACTCCAGCAAAGGATGTCTCTTTGGTAAAAAATGGAACATAGGCAACATATTGGTATTTGGGTTATGTCCAATGCGAATCATACGTGACCCCCAAACGTTTAGATTCAATTTCCTTTTACTTTAACGTATTGCGTAATTGCCCAATAGTTTGAATCTTGACGATGACCTCGTCCCCCGGCTGCATTGGGCCAACCCCTTCCGGCGTACCTGTCAGAACTACATCCCCGGGGACGAGCGTCATGACTTGGGAGATAAAACTGACGAGTTTTGGCACTGAAGTAATGAAATTTCGGGTATTGGAAGACTGTTTAACAACCCCATTGAGCAGAAGCTGAACGTCCAACTGGCTTGGATCAATATCGGTAACTATCCACGGACCGATAGGGCAAAAAGTATCAAATGATTTCCCACGAGTCCATTGACCATCTTTTTTTTGCAAATCCCTAGCCGTAACGTCGTTAGCGCACGTATACCCGAAAATCCCCTTTGTTGCTTCCACTTCTGTAACGTCTTTGATGGTTGTCCCGATGACCACGGCAAGTTCTGCTTCATAGTCAACGTGCTGACTGATTTTTGGGTAGATGATCTCCTTATCTGGACCGATAACACAGGATGGCGGCTTCATGAAAATAACAGGGTCTTCAGGTAATGAATGCTTCATCTCTTTGATATGCAGAGCATAATTAAGACCGACACAGATCACTTTACTCGGTTGTACAGGGGCTAACAAAGTCACCTCGCCTAAGGATAAGGATGAATTGGTTGGTTTACTTAAAGGATCAAGGAAATTCCTGTCTAGCTGCTGGATCTTTTCCCCATGGATAAATCCATATCCAAGCTCGTTTTTACAATTTATGAAGCGAACGTATTTCATCAGGATCAACCCCTTCTATTGTCTGATTGTATTGCTTAACCTATACTCTTTCAGCTTGGAATGTCTTACAATCACTTGCGACCGGGCATTCTTCACAATGTGGTTTCCGCGCTAGACAGACTCGCCTTCCCAAAAAAATTAAGAGATGATGGACTAGCGACCAACTTTCGCGGGCAAAAATCTCCATGAGTTCTTCTTCGACCATTTCAGGTGTTTTTCCATGAGCAATACCTAAACGATGAGCGACTCGAAAAACGTGCGTATCAACTGCAATTGCAGGAATACCAAATGCATTACTGACTACTACATTGGCTGTTTTTCGTCCCACACCCGGAAGTTGTCTCAACAACTCTAGTTCTTCTGGTACCTGCCCTTCGAAATCCTCTACGAGAACCCGACAAGCCGCAATAATATTTTTTGCTTTATTATGGAATAAACCGAGGGAGCGAATTTTATTTTCCAATTCTATTTGCCCTAAAGCAATAATATCTTCAGGGGTATTTGCTTCTCTAAAAAGGGATGACGTGACAATATTGACTCTCTCATCGGTGCATTGAGCAGATAATATTGTGGCAATCAAAAGTTCAAACGGCGTGTGAAACACTAGCTCACAGCGCGCCTCGGGAAACTTCTTCTGTAAGGCATTTAAGATATCGCTATAGTGGGGTTCAACAAAATTAATTTGTGGCATAATCTTAAACCCTCCGTTGCGGTTAACCTAACACTTCTTGTATAAAAATAGTTCGTTTTTGTACCATATCATATTCTTTAATTGTATTTTGACCAAATGCCGATTCATCAAAAACTCGAACAACTGGTCGTACCGGCATACTTAAATTTTGATCAACAACAACCCCGATTTCCCCGGTATTGAGTCGCACAGTTACCCCTGTGGGATAGGCAGCAATGTTTTTAAGGAATTGACGAACCATTTCTAACGGGTAGAATGTTCCAGCAAGACCCATTAGAATTTCGCATGCCTCATGGGGCATAATGCGTTTTTCGGCACTGTGGTCTGATGTAAACTTATCATAGAAGTCCGCGATCGCTACAATCTGGGCCAAAGGGTGGATTTCCCCTTCTTTGAGGTACCGAGGATAACCTGTGCCATTCAAATGCTCATGATGCTGAAAAGCAATGTGGGCAATGATCAAGTTAAGTTCTTTTCGTTTCTTGAGATCCTCAAAGCCGAGAGTCGTATGCGTTTTGAGAAGTTCTTGTTCTGCAGGAGTAAAATCATGGTCTAAATTAAATAGCTTAGGATGAAGTCGCACCTTACCAATATCGTGCAATATCGCGCCGATGGCTAAGGTCTCTAGCTTTTCTCGATCAAAAAAAAGTGCCTTCCCTAAAACCGTTGAAAGAACACAGACATTTACGGAATGAGCAAACATCTGGTTGTCTTTGCTACGCATATCCATCATATCTACTAAGATTTCTTTCTTGAATAAAATTTCTTCAACAATATTATTGATAACCCTTTTTAACTCAAAGCCATCAAAATTTTTTCCAAGCCGAACAGAATGCGTACTCTTCTCTAGTATTGCCATAGCGTCGCGACGATGTTCTTCACTGATAACATCTTCAACAATAACATCATTAAAACGGTCATCTTCAATATAAAGAATGGAAATTCCCATGTCCCGTAATTTCGCAATAAATAGTGAGGTGAGTTTAACTCCTTTTCCCAATAGGATTCTGCCAGAACTAGAAAAAATGGTTTTACCTAAAATATCCCCAATCTTTAAGGAATTAACACTTACTTGCCGCACTAAAGGTTGCTCCTTCCTGTTGAAGCGCAATTTCACTTTCAGATATAATATCACAGATATAATATCATATTTGATTTAATCCTAAATCCAAAACTTTTTTTGTTTTTTCTCACCCCATTACCAGTATGATGACGGATTCGTTGTTAGGGAGTATACTTAAATATAGCAAGTTTTATAAGTTAGGGGTTACCATTTTGCTCGATCTTTTAATTATCTGTACTTTTGGTTTTCTGGCTGCTGCTGTCGACGCAATTGCCGGTGGAGGAGGACTCATTAGTCTACCTGCCTTACTGATGGTCGGTGTGCCTCCCCATCTTGCCCTTGGAACTAATAAATTTGCAGCATCCTTGGCCTCTTTAAACAGTTCCATAACATTTGCCCGTTCTGGGAAAGTTCATTTTCCACTGGTAAGGTGGCAAATTCCCTTTACTTTAAGCGGTGCATTCCTTGGTGTTTGGGCAGTTCTCAGTGTCAGCTCTGCCTTTTTAAACAAAGCAGTCTTAGTATTAATTCTATTAGTTGGAATCTATACTATGGTACATAAAACCTTAGGGATGGAAAATAAATTCAAGGGACTGGATTCTAGTAATATTGTTTTAGGGTGTCTGTTTGCTCTTGCCTTAGGATTTTATGACGGATTTTTCGGTCCAGGAACTGGATCTTTCCTCATCTTTTCATTCATTGCTCTCTTCGGCTTCGACTTTGTTGTTGCATCAGCGAATTCTAAAGTATTAAATTTTACAAGCAATTTTGCCTCACTCCTCCTCTTTGCCTGGAATGGAAAGATTCTCTTGTCCTATGGAATCCCGATGGCAATATTCATGATTTTAGGCTCCTACATTGGAACAAGGCTTGCCATTCGACGTGGAGCGGAACTCGTCAAGCCCATCTTTATCATCATGTCGTTATTAGTGGCGGCAAAACTAATTTATCATTATTTATGATCCTATTCATATGCATAACTGGACAAACAGAAACTTAATAATATTACACCCTGTAAATCACAGCAAATAGATTAACTCCCTAAAAGGAGGTTACTAAGCCTCCTTTTAGGGAGTCTTCATAAGGCGCCCTAAAAACTTTCCTTACTCAATTACTGTGAGTGTACCTTTGATTACTTAAGAATTCTATTTAGGGTCATCGCTCCAGTCATCAGGATGATTCGGATAACCATTTGGTTTCAACAGTACAGGGTGGAAATCATCTGCTAAACCAAATAGTTGTATTCTTAGCCAATTCGATCCAGTACGTGCACTGATAAACAGGTATCCTTGGGTATCATTCTGAAAGCGAAAATCGAGTATACCATAGGACACTGTCGCATCTTGCCTCTTTAATACATAGGATACGGGCAAGGAATGAGTATGTCTCTCTACAATAGGTAATCGAGCCTGTTGTGCGGCTTGAAAGAGCGTACTGGAGTCTTGGCATATCCCTCCTCCATCCCCTTTGATCACGGTCTGATCCACAAAAATAGATGCTGGCAAATATCCGGCAGCCTCTGTACGTTCCCCGACAACATCATTAAACGAAAACACTTGACCTGGTGGAATTAAATGATTATCCAAAGCCATGGCAGCTAATCGTAAATTTCTTGTTCTTGGCACATCCTGAGAACTAAAATACGTCGTGTAATCTCCAATAATATCCTTAATTTTCGCCAAGTCAACTTTATCTGGCTGAACAGGAACATCTTTTACAACAAGTTCAATTCTTTTCTGTTCATGCTCACTCAAGATTTTTTGCCAAGAAGCCTCAGTATCCAACTCTTTGCCAACTTGACCATCATTCTTAACTAATCGGCCCTTCGAATAAGTAATTGTGGCCGAAATCATAGGCTTATTAATATGTGTACTTAACGCTTGCAACTGGTAAAATATATCCTCTTTATTTAGTCCAAACTCGCTAAACGTAATGACTTTGGAGGAATGTGTTAGACTCTGAAGTATATCGGTAAACCAAAAACCAGTTGGTACCTGAAACTCTTGATCTAACAATTTTTCGATTTCCTCATATGAACGATCCATTTTTAAAGGATAATCTTGATCTTCAAAGGATACCGAGTTCGGAATTCTTGCTTTTAATTGAGAGAATACCTGAATTCTACTCATTCCGGAATAGTCTTGTCCCCAAATAATCAAACCTGAGGGCGCGCAATCGTAAGCTTTACCATATGCGACGGCACTCCCTAACCCTAGAGTAACGCAAAATTGCAATAGTAATGCACCAATAAGTAGCCTTGTCTTTATCATATAATATACTCAAAACTCCTAATTTTTCTGTAAATGAGAAGTTACTTCCATCAAGGTACTCCTAGTCGTTATGTGAGTCACAATATCTGGCGTAATGTGTTCTCCTGCGTGTAATACTTCTGCATTATCTAAAACAATATCTTTTTCCACCTTTTTACCGATAAAAAATTGCAGTTGTCGCTGTTCAAAAAGGTTAAAGCCTGATTCAGTTTCGTCAAGTGAAACTACTTCTTTGATAGAGTCTACTTCTAATGTAAAGTCTGCATCTTCAGTTAAAACCGATACTTCCGGCGTCTGAAGCTGATTTTCACTATCGGGTTCCATAATTTGGTGTTTTGGCACTGTGGGTAAGCCCTCAATAATCAGTAATTCTTTGCCTAAAGTAATGATTTGCTCTGCCTCAACTTGATGCATTTGACCCTGAGATTCAAAAAGACATGCAGCGATTAGACCTGTTTCCTCATCAATGAGTATTTCTGTCACCTCTCCGATGAGTTGTCCCTTTTTGGTTAAAACCTTTGTTTCTAGAACACGTGTGTCTTGCTTCAATAAATTCTGTGCATCAATATTTTGACCTACATCTTGAATCACTCCAGGGTGAGGGATCGTGATCGCAAACTCCCCAACACCTAGAATATCCTTGAAGGAGATAACTTTTGCTCCCAAATAATCAGTGGGTTGATCAACGATCATAAAATCCAATGTTTTCTCCTGCGGATTTAGAACGAGATCCTTTACTACTCCTACTTGAGTTCCGTCCGAAATACTGATAATACGCAATCCGATAATTTCCCTTGTTGGCTTCATTAGCGAACTAGCCCCCCTATTATTCAAACATTTTATGAAGATCTTCTTTTGTCATCCAAACATCAAACTGATTACGAAGTTGGCTATTGAATTTTGGTAAGTACTTTTGGACATATACTTTCAACTGAGTTAGCGCATAATCATACTCCCCCAGATTGTTCCAAAGCCAATAACAGTCAATAATTAAATAGAACGCCAAATCAGGCATCGGATCAAGTGATAATGCCCGAGAAAAATAGGATGCCGCCTGTTCAAAGTTCTCTGAATATTTTTCTTTGAACCCCAAATCAATAAGTTCATCGATCGACATTACGCTAAGAATTTCCACTGTCTCAACTGTTTCCACTGTCTCAACTGATTCCACTGCTTCAACTGCTTCCACTGCCTCAACTGTTTCCACTGCCTCAACTGTTTCCACTGCCTCAACTGTTTCCACTGCCTCAACTGTTTCCACTGCCTCAACTGTTTCCACTGCCTCAACTGTTTCCACTGCCTCAACTGTTTCCACTGCCTCAACTGTT
>Ga0209347_1002489_pt1 | contig 24217 bp, 14 predicted proteins | sample AutmiccommuBRH23_FD_187382 | JGI IMG/M metagenome (GOLD analysis project Ga0209347, IMG submission 187382) | Deep subsurface microbial communities from Mt. Terri, Switzerland - Autotrophic microbial communities BRH/23 (SPAdes) (version 2) | ecosystem: Environmental > Aquatic > Deep subsurface >...
CGAGCGCCAAGGCCTGCGGGAGGCGATCCGCGAGCTGAGCGACTGGCCGGAGCTACGAGCCGTCGTTCTCACTGGCGACGGCCATACCTTCGCGGCCGGCGCCGACATCCGCGAGTTCGACGACGAACCCCAGCCACCGCACCTGCCGGAGGTGGTGAACGCCATCGAGGCCTCGCCGGTGCCGTGGTTCGCCGCAGTCAACGGCGCCGCGCTTGGCGCCGGCCTTGAGCTCGCGCTCGCCTGCGACAAACGCATTGCAGCGGCCGGCGCCACACTCGGGTTGCCCGAGGTGAAGCTCGGCGTGGTGCCCGGCGCCGGCGGAACGCAGCGCCTGCCGCGGCTCATCGGCTTCGCAGCGGCCGTCGCCATGATCTCTGAAGGCGCCACCCTGCGCGCTGACGAGGCCCTTAAGCTGGGGCTCGTGAACGAGGTTGCAGACGATCCGATAGCGCGCGCGATCGAGATCGCCACGCGCGGGACCGCGACGGAGCGGCACCGGCTTTCCTGTGGGCCGCGCCCGGAATTCGATGCGACGATGTTGGATGCCGCCCGCAAGCGGGCACAGAAAAAGCTGCGCAACGAAACGGCGCCGCTTCGAGCCATTGAGCTCGTCGAACTCACGACTCGCACTGATTTCGCCGAAGGCTCGCAGGCCGAGCGGGCCGCATTCCTCACGCTCCGGCAGTCGCCAGAGGCCAGAGCCTTGCGGAACATTTTCTTCGCCGAGCGTGGTGCCCGCGCTCCGCGTGAACTGGCGTCTGTTGCTCCCATCGACATCAAGCGATGCATCGTTGTCGGCGGCGGAACCATGGGGTCAGGGATTGCGTATGCCCTCCTGCGCGCCGGCATTGCTGTCGCCCTGATCGAGACGGACGAAGCCGCAAGAGCGCGCGCGAAGGCCAACCTCGATAAGCTGATCGATGATGGCGTGCGGCGCGGATCTGTGAGCCGTGAGCAAGCTGACGCGCTCGCAAGCCGGCTCACGCTCCACACCCGATACGAGGAAGCGGGCGGAGCCGATCTCGCGATCGAGGCGGCCTACGAGAACATGACCGTCAAGAAGGAGATATTTGCCAAGCTCGACGCGGTCATGCCGCCCGACGCTATCATCGCCACGAATACGTCCTATCTGGACGTGAACGAGATTGCAGGCTCCATTTCGCGTCCCACAAGCGTCGTGGGGCTGCACTTCTTCAGCCCGCCACATATCATGCAACTCATGGAGGTGGTGCAGGCCGATGCGACCTCCGACGTGGCGCTCGCGACCGCATTCTCGCTGGCTGCCAAGCTCAAGAAGCTGCCGGTGCTGGCCGGCGTCTGCGACGGCTTCATCGGAAATCGGATTCTCGTCCGCTATCGCGAAATCGCGGACATGATCCTGATGGATGGCGGGCTGCCTTGGGACGTCGACGAGGCCATGGTCGAGTTCGGCTATCCTATGGGGCCCTACGAAGCGCAAGATCTCGCGGGATTGGATATCGCGCACGCCCAACGGCAACGCCAAGCCGCGACACGCGACCCGGCGCGGCGCTATATCCCCATTGGCGACCGGATGATTGCGGAAGGGCGGCTCGGCAAGAAAACCGGCGTCGGCTGGTACCGCTACCCGGGCAATGGCGGCGCTGTCATCGATCCGTTGCTCGAAGACCTCATCGTCGAGGAGGCGCGCTTCGCCAAGGTCGAGCGGAGGCCGTTCGCGAAGGACGAGATACAGCGCCGGCTACTCGCCGCCATGATCAACGAGGCTGCCGACATCCTGCACGACGGCATCGCGCGCCGTGCAAGCGACATCGATCTAGTCACGGTGCACGGCTACGGCTTCCCGCGCTGGCGCGGCGGATTGATGCATTTCGCGCAGCAGTACGGGTTCGGCAACGTTGTCGCAGACATCCAATCCTTCGCGCCCGAAGACCCCGTAGTGTGGCGGCCCGGAGCAGGCCTTCTTGCACTTGCCGGCGGTGCGTGACGGTGGGCGCCGTCCGCTCCCCGAAGCATTTCACCAGCCGCTCCGCACACGGCGTCGACTGAGAGAGCGTGCTCACCAAGCCGGCGGCGCACGCGTATCGCGGGCCGGCCGGCACCGACGCGGCTGCTCCGGCCGCGCCATATCAAAAGACCCGAGCGGCAACAGGAGGACAACGGAATGGTTGCCAGCGATGGCTGGCGTCACTGCCTTGTTTTTCCAACACAACGCAGGGGTGGCGCAACATGATGCCCGAACGGCAATTCAACATCATTTCGGACCAATTCTTCAACATCTACTCGGAACAAAGAACAACACAAGCTCAGAACAAAACAACTACCAACATGCTTCCTGAACAGTGTGTTGGATAGACCACAAAATGCATGAATTATCCTTTCTGCATTCCGTTTCTACTTAAATCTACGCCTGAATTTCAATACTCATACAGACATAATATAAACCGCGGAAAGGAACACCGTGATGGAACCCCGGATGAAGGTGCGGCGGGCGAGGAAATGGAAGCGCGCAGCATATCAAGCAACGGCTTTGGCACTTTCCTGCTGCTTCTATGCTGGCGTGGACGGCAGCGCGCATGCGACGGAAAACGGCGCAACGCAGTGGCCGGTTGGCGTGCAGACCGTCGTGCCGGCCGTGCTGCCGGCCCCGGGAGAGACCGCGTTCTATAACTACACGCTCTACTATCACGCCGACAGCTACAAAGGTCCCAACGGACAGGACGCGATCCCTGGCTTCGACCTCTCCGTCTTTGCCGATGCAGCCCGCGTCGTCCACACATGGAAGCCCAAGCTGGGCCAGCTCAACATGAGCTCAGGCGTCATTCTGGCCGGCAACAACATCGACCTCATCGCCGGGGGCGCGAGCGATTCCACCTTCGGCCTCAACTTCCTTTATCTCACCCCCTTATACCTCACCTACAATACGCCGACGCTGCACCTGCTATTCGGCCCGAGCGTTTTCATTCCGGTCGGCCAATACAGCGTCAATAACCTGGCCAATCCGACAAACAACTACTACAGCTTTCACCAGGAGCTTGCTGTCACCTATTTCCCGACAAAAACGCTGGAGATTTCCGCGCAGGGCGGATTCACGTTAAACGGCGAGAATCCCGACACCGACTACCTGTCAGGCGACACCTTCGATGTCGACTGGGGGGTCAACTGGGCGCCGTTCTCGTCGATGCCCAACGTGTTCATCGGTCTCAATGGCTTCTACGTCCAGCAGTTCACCGACGACGAGATCAATGGCGCCACGGTCGGCCCCAACGGCAACCGGCTCCAGAAAGTCGCTCTGGGCGCGCAGCTGATCTACTACTTCTCGCCGAAGGCAGGCATCCTTGCCAAATATCAACGCGAATTCGACACCGAGAACGGCCCTGAGGGCGACCGGTATTGGATCCAGTTCGTCACTCCCGTCGGCGCACACTGAAGCGATCAGTGACGTCATCGTGCGAAGCCGGGTGGGTCGCCCCACCCGGCTTTGCGTTTCACTGATCTCATTGTCGGAATTGTCGGGCTGCTAGAGCGTCAACGCTGCACCGCATCGCCGCCCTCGGCTGCAGACCTACCATCGGTGGCCGCCCCCGGTCAGTGCCTCACACGCGCTCAAGTGCGACGGCAACACCCTGACCGACCCCCACACACAGCGTCACGAGAGCGAAGCGCTCGCTGCTCTTCTGCAATGTGCGTGCAGCGGTAAGCGCGATGCGTGCCCCGCTCATGCCGAGAGGATGACCGAGTGCGATGCCGCCGCCATGCCGGTTGACCCGCTCCTCTTTGGGGTCGACGCCCAGCTGGCGCAGACAGGCGATCACCTGGCTTGCGAAGGCCTCGTTGATCTCAATCACGGCAAAGTCGTCCATCTTCATCCCGAGTCGCTGCAGAAGGCGCTGCGAGGCGGGAACAGGGCCGATACCCATCACCCGCGGATCAACGCCGGCAGAAGCCATCCCCAGGATGCGGGCGATCGGCGTCAGCCCCCGCCGCGCAGCCTGCTGCTCGGAGGCGATGAACATGGCGGCCGCCCCGTCATTGACACCGGATGCATTGCCCGCGGTTACGGTTCCGGGATTGCGGAATGGCGTCCTCAATTTGCCGAGAGTGTCGAGCGTGGTCTCGGGGCGAGGGTGCTCGTCTGCAGCGAAGGTAAATGGCTTGCCCTTGGCGGTGCTCGCCTCCACGGCCACGATCTCGCCGGCGAAGAAGCCCTCCGCTTGCGCCTTGGCCGCACGCACCTGACTCTGCAATGCGTACTGGTCCTGATCCTCGCGGCTTACATTGAACGTCTCGGCGACGTTCTCGCCGGTCTCCGGCATGGAATCGACGCCGTATTGCGACTTGATCAGAGGATTGATGAAGCGCCAGCCGATCGTCGTGTCCTCGATCTGGCCACTGCGCGAAAAGGCATTCTCAGCCTTCCCCATGACGAACGGCGCACGCGTCATGGATTCCACCCCACCGGCAATGACGAGGCCCGCTTCTCCGGTGCGCACCGCGCGCGCCGCCTGGCCAACGGCCTCGAGCCCGGAGGCACACAGTCGGTTGACCGTGACACCCGGTACCGTGGGCGGCAGACCGGCAAGCAGCAGCGCCATCCGAGCAACGTCGCGATTGTCCTCCCCGGCCTGGTTGGCGCAGCCCAGGATGACCTCGTCAACCGCTTCCCGGTCGAGCGTCGGATTGGCAGCGAGCAGCGCCGTTATCGGGATGGCGGCCAGGTCGTCGGCACGAACATGAGCAAGCGCACCGCCAAAGCGCCCAATGGGCGTGCGTATGGCGTCACAGAGAAAGGCTTCTTGCATCGGCTCATTCATGCGCAACCTCGTTGCGGAGCTCGAGCGCGCGCAAGACCTCGGCTCGCACGTGGAGTTTCATGCTGCGGTTCCACGCCGAGGCATTGTCGCCACCCGCACACCGCGGCTTGACCGATTATCGGTCGCTGTGTACGATATTCGCATCATCAGCGAAAGGCCGGTTCATGGTCAAGAGGAAAGCTGCGCCGGCAACGCCGGCACGCGAGCTCGATCGCTTCACCGGCGATCCCGACTTCATGCTGTCGCTCGGCCGCGGTCTCCTCGTCCTGCGTGCTTTTGAGATCGAGCCGCGTCTCACCGCCAGTCGCGTTGCAAAGCTCACTGGATTGCCGCGCCCGACGGCGCGCCGCTGCCTCTACACTCTAGAGCAGTTGGGCTATCTGGCCGCCGAGGATGGCGCATGGATTCCGCAGCCGCGATTGCTCGCGCTGGCCCAGTCCTACCTGACGTCTACGGGCTTCCTGGAGGCAGTGCGCAGACATCTCGAACTACTGCGCGATGAAGTGCATGAATCCTGCTCGTTGGGCGTCCTCGACGGCGGCGACGTCGTCTATGTCGCCCGCGCGGAGACGAAGCGCATTATTTCCATCGGGCTGCACGTGGGCAGTCGTCTGCCCGCCTATTGCACCTCGATGGGACGGGTACTGCTCGCCGATCTCGGTGACGATGAGCAGCTCTCCCATCTGCGCGCCGGCCCCTTCCCAGCCCGGACGCGCTTCACGCGGACCACCGCCACAGCGCTGCGCCGAGAGTTGAAGCACGTGGCGGCCGCCGGATACGCGTTGGTCGACCAGGAATTGGAAATCGGGCTGAGATCGATTGCAGTTCCGGTCTTGGGTTCATCAGGCCGGGCGGTTGCTGCTCTCAATGTCGGAGTTCCCAACAGCTACGAGTGCTCGGCTCTCGTAACCGACATTCTTCCGCACTTGCGGACCAGCGCGGAAAAGTTGCGCGAGATTGCCACGCTGCCACTCTGACCACGCCGGGTGTGATGAAGAGTGACGATTGTCGTCGCGTCAGTGGTCTAGAGCGACAAGCCTGTGAGTTTGCAGGGGTGCTATGGTCTCGTAGGGACTGCCAATCTCCGGCGAAGGCAGAGACATAGCTCTCCATGACATCAACCCGGCGAGCATCGTCTGAAAGTATACAATGAACGAACCCGCTCGCGCGGGAGTGCGCTGCGCGCAAGGAGCGGAGCCGGCGGCTTAGGATGCGCTAACCAACTGATCGGCGCGCGGTAACGGGGCGGGCGCTCCGTCTTGAGGATCGAGGGGTCTAGCACTCCAACCTCAAGACAGGAGACCCCGATGAGCACCCCCTATCCGAAGGAGCCCATCAGCCCGTTGCGCGCCCGCATGATCGAGGACATGCGCGTGCGCGGTTTCTCTCCCGCCACCCAACGCGGCTACATCCGCGGCGTCAAGATGCTCGCAGCCTTTCTCGGCTGCTCCCCCGATACCGCGACAGCGGAAGACCTGCGTACCTTCCAACGGCATTTGGCAGCCACGGGGGTGACCCCTGGCGTGCAGAACATGACGGTGTCAGCGTTACGCTTCTTCTTCCGGTTCACCGTCGACAAGCCGGAGACGACGCGGCACCTCGTCTACACCCACGAGCCGCGGAAGCTTCCTCGCGTGCTCTCGTCGGAAGAGATCGGCTGGCTGCTGGCGGCGGCATCGGAGCCGAAGGACAAGGCGATGCTGAGCGTTGCGTATGGCGCCGGCTTGCGCGCCATGGAGGTGGTGGCGCTCAGGGTCTCCGATATCGACAGCAAGCGGATGCTGCTCCGGGTCGGCAACGGGAAGGGCGGCAAGGACCGCTACGTCATGCTCTCGCCGACGCTGCTCGAAGCTCTGCGCGACTGGTACCGGATTGCTCGCCCGCGCGTCTTCCTGTTCCCCGGCCGCGATAAGATCGGACCGATGACGACGCGGCAGTTCCATCGCATCTGCAAAGGGGCTGCCGAGCGCGCGGGCCTGCCGAAGTGGGTCGGACCGCACACGCTGAGGCACTCCTTCGCGACGCACCTGCTCGAGAACGACCTCGACGTGCGCGTCATTCAGGTGCTGCTCGGCCACGCGCAGCTGGACACGACCGCCCGCTATACGCAGGTGGCGACCAGCGTCATCCGGCGCGTGATGAGCCCGATCGACCGGCTCATGCCGCTCGACGCACCGCCCGATGCTCCGCCGCAGGACGACCCGCCGCCGGCATAGCGGCAGGCGTCATTGGCTCGTCCAGCTCTGGAGGTCGCGGACATCTTCCGCGACCACGGCGCCGCCTGGCGTGACGCCAACGCGGGCCATGTGAGCCTCGGCCAGATGAAGGTGATGTCGGCCATCGAGCGCTGTCGCACCGCAGCGCTCGGCGGGCACGTCGCGCGCTGTGAGAACGCGGCTTGTGGGCACACCGTGATCGCCTACAACAGCTGCCGCAACCGGCATTGCCCGAAGTGCCAGGGGGCAGCGGCGCGCGAGTGGATGGAAGCGAGGGCGGCCGAGCTGCTTCCCGTTCCCTATTTCCATGTCGTGTTCACGCTGCCGACGGTCATCGCCGACATCGCCTACCAGAACAAGGCGGTGATCTACGACCTGCTGTTCAAGGTCTCTGCCGAGACGATGACGACCATCGCCACCGACCCGAGGTACCTGGGCGCGAAGATTGCCATCACCTCGGTGCTGCACACCTGGGGATCGGCGATGACGCATCATCCGCACGTGCACATGATCGTGCCGGGCGGCGGCATCGCTCTCGATGGCTCAGGCTGGATCGCCAAGCGGCCCAACTTCCTTCTGCCCGTCATGGTGCTGTCGAAGCTGTTCCGCCGCCTCATGCTCGAGCGGCTGACGACGGCGCACGCCGAGGGCTTGTTGAGCTTTCACGGTGCGCACGCGCACCTCGCTGACGCTGGCTCGTTCGCTGCCTATCTGGCGCCGCTGAAGAAGACGCGCTGGTTCGTCTACGCCAAGCGTCCGTTCGCTGGGCCCAGGGCCGTGCTCGCCTACCTGTCGCGCTACACCCATCGCGTCGCGATATCGAACCGCCGGCTGATTGCGGCCGACGGCAAGACCGTCACGTTCAAGGTGAAGGACTACCGGGTCGAAGGCGCCGGCCACTACACGACGATGACGCTCGATACCCACGAGTTCATTCGCCGCTTCCTCCTGCACGTGCTGCCGAAGGGCTTTCACCGCATCCGCCACTACGGCCTGCTGGCGAGCGGCGTGAAGGCGGAGCACCTCGCCAGGATGCGCGCTCTGCTCGACGTAGCGCCGCCGGATCAGCCGCAGCCCGAAGGCATCGACGGCGATGCCGGCGACGTGCTGCCAATACCGTGCCCGTGCTGCGGTGGCCGCATGCTCATCATCGAGCGCTTCGAGGCGGGCTGCCAGCCGCGTCATCGTCCGGCGCCAGTCATCATCAGGATCGACACATCATGACCGCGAGCCGGCACACCGACCGCAGTACCGACGATCTCGTCCGCTGGCTCCGTACCGGCGGCCCCGGTGCTCGACGAGCATCAAGCGCCGAGCCTGCAAATGGCCGCTCGTTCCAGGACATTGCTCACGCTCCGAGCACGCAGACGGCTATTGAGAAGCTCGCGCCCGGTCATGATCCAAGGCGGTGCGCCACCGTCGGTCGTGCCCGAACACCACCGTCAGCGATCAATCGCCATAGCGCCTGAGGCGTCGGTGTGCCCACATCGCCGCGGGTTCCTTCACTGGAGCCTTTCCGACGACGGCCCAGGTGCACCCGGTCGCGTCCGTGAGGGCCGTCCTCCGAAACCCTTCACACGAACGGACATCGAAGGCGGACACCGCAACAGCGTCGCCAATTCTTAGTAGGATGAGCTCTGCCACCCCCGAAGCAGACATTGTGAGCAGTGTACTCGGTGCCTATCAGTGACGCAGCACTCACGTCCGCTCTTCGGTACGAGCGAAAGGTACCCGCAACAGCTGTCTACTCCGACAGCTCTGACGCACACGCGCCTGCAGTGCAACGGAGCAGATTATTGTGCATGCCATCCGGCTGGCGTGCGCTGTCCCAGCACGACCCGTCCGAGCGGAACCTTTTCGTCTAGCGCAAAGATCAGCCCGGCGTGCCGCGTCCTGAGGCCGAGCAGCTTTTTCACCTCTAGGACCACCGTCAACGACTTCCCATCGGGCGACAGCTCGGCAGCCTCTACGAAGCATTTTCCGAGGGTAGGTTTCATTACCTCGGCGATCTCGGGCCATAGGTGTGACGCGTCGGCACGTCGGGACTTCCCATCCAGCAGACATGTCAGCGCGCGCAGAACTGGCGCGCCTTGTCGGGCATCGTACTGACGATGAAACGGGATGCCGGATAGGCCGCAGATTTCTATGTCATCGGGATGAAACCAATCCCCGCTCCAGCGGCATTGCTGAGTTTCTGATGGGGTGCAGTCGAAACCATCGATAGATCGGTAGGCGTTTTCCTCCAGCAGCCGGGCACCAGATATGCTGCTTTCAACAAGGAAGCGTCGTAGGACCTTTGCACCTGACACAGTGCAGCGATCAAGTTCGCTAGGCAGAACCGCATCTCCCGAGTGCGTGCATTGCTCCAATACCCCCGGTGCGACCCATTGGCCCGTGACGCTGCATCTCTGCCCCTCATCGGACGCGACGGGCCTCTTTGTTACGAAGCAACTGAAGAATTCAGACTGGTGTCCTGTGCGCCCGGTCGGCGCCGAGGACATGACTTGATCCGCCCTGAACGACTTCCCAGAGACTTCGCTCTGCCGCAGTTCACTCGACAACGCTTCACACCCTGTGAATTCGCATCGTGCAAAATGTCGGCCCACTGCTCTCCGACCACTCACGTCTGAGGTCTTGAGTAGACGACGCTGCACCGGAGCTTTGGCGACAGAGCACATCTCAAGCTCAGATGGATGGGTGAGTGCTTCAGTCTCGTGGCACTTTTTGAGAACGCCGGGCGCGTACGTCTTTCCAGTAACGCTACAGGTCTCAGCCTCGATGGTCGCGATCGTCTGCCCAGTATCGAGACAGATGACAAATTCAGATTGATGGCCTTTACGCCCGGTTAGCGCTGACAGCTGCTCTTGATCCATCCGATACGGCCTAGATGAGAGCTCGCTCAATTTCAGCTCGGTCTTGAGGACCTCCGCGCCGGTAAAAGCGCACTTGGCAAAATGTTCGGCTTCGGCGTGAACGCCGGAGACCGAAGAGCAGTGCAACAGGTCGGTGATCACTTGCTTGCCGGTGATCTCGGAACGCATTACTTCGTCTATCAGCGCCAACTGTCCGGAGACAGAGCACCGCACTCCGTATTCAGAAGCAGCCAACCGACCCGACACGTCCGACACAACGAGGGCATCGCGGTTCAAGTGCTTGTGGCTAATTGAGCAGACGCCCATGCAGTCGGCAGGCAGTGGACGATCGAGACTTTCGCACCTTATCATCTCAGGCGTTTTTGAAAGCTCATCGATAGAAGGAACGGTGGCGACGACGCTCTCGTACTCTCGCCCTATCTCCTGTAATTTGTAGCGGCAGAGGAAGGTCAGCTCGCGTCGGGCAATGCCCTCGATCCCCACAGTCTCGAATTCCAGACGAGGCGTGAATTCATCGAAGAGCTTCTTCTTCTTCCTCTCGTCACCCTCTGCGGCCGCAACTTCGACAGCGCGGCGCTCTTCATAGAACCGAGAGAATTCCGCGATTGCATCATCCTCGGCTGCGGCTTGCGTAAGGGCGTCGGCCTTCAATCCTATGGTCCGGAGATCGGCAACTCTGTCAGGCAATGGTTCGAGCATTCCGCGGGCACTCCCCTCGACCGTTTCGCTGCATGGCACCGATACGAGCCGGTCATAGCTATCGTGTGCAACGGTCGCCCTCACCCTAACAAGGGCCTCTCCGTCAAATGTGCGGCTGGCGTCTGTCAATCGCTTCCCGACCTCAATGCCACCAAAGCTCCTGATCCAAGCGGACGCTTGAGTTGAGCCATGCTCTGAAGATTGGACATAGTGGTCTTCGATCTTGCACAATCCACTGTCGGTCAACTGCGTAACCAAGCGAGAAAATGACGGCGTCCCAGAGGCATACAGGATAGCGTTGTCCGGTGGATCACTCGCCTCTGGAAGTTTGATCAGCTCTATGGCTCCCTCGCGATCGACGCGAAGAACACCGGCGGCTATCTCGGCTACGGTGGCGCCGAACCTCTCAAAAGCTGCGCGAACGAAAGTCGCTAAGTTCATCGAGCGACGGGGAGCGGGCAGGGAAGGAGTTAAGGGTCCCTGATAGGCATGCCCATCCATGTCGCCGAGCATATCGTTGATGCTCTTTTCCTCGCGTTCCAAGCGCGCCTTCGCGTCGAGAATGCTTTGGGCTTGGAGCTCTGCCGCGATGCTAACATCTATGCCTTGCAAGGACTGCAGGACGAGTTTGCGGATCTGATGAGCGAAGCCATCGGCACCTTCATCATCCTCCTCCTCGTCCATGCCCGTGGCTTCAAGGAGAGCTTCGATATCGCCGATTGCGTGTGATGCCAGCTGAAGCTTCTCCATCAAGCGCCCGACTATCACCTGCTCGAACGTTCCCGCCAGGGTAATGTTATAAATGCAGACATTGGCGAACTTTGATTGGAGGCGTTGGATGCGGCCGATGCGTTGTTCAACGATCATTGGGTTCCACGGTAAGTCGTAGTTGACCAACACGTTTGCGGCCTGAAGGTTGACGCCTTCCGAACCCGCTTCCGTGGATACGATGACGTTGATCTTGGGAGGGCTCGCGCGGAACGTCGCGAGTGTGTCTTGGTTGCGATCCGCGGAGTCGCCGTTGATGGTCCCGACTGAGATGCCCCGCTCGGACAAGTACGTCTCTATTGTTGTTTGCGTTTCCTTTCGCGTCGTGAACACCACCATGCGCCAGTCATCGGGCATCTCTGCTCGCAGTTGTTCTGCCAGCGCACCGACGCCGATTATCTTGGCGCTAAGGTCCATGTGGTCGACGATGTGAGCCACTTCGCGTGCGGCGTCCGCTGGGAAGGTGCCTTTGCGGGCCATGTTCTCAAGCTGCCGCTTGAGCGCATGGGGACTGCTGACGAGCGCCTGCAGAATGCTGATTTGGGAAAGCGGATTGACGGTTTGGATAGGCTCGGCGATTGCCGCAATCAGCCGCAATTCGTGGGGAGTGGGCGGCACCGTGTGCATCCGCACTACGCGCTCGGGGAACTGCAGCTTTGCATCCCCGCGCCGCACGCGGGACATATAGCTATAAACGACCGATCGAAAATCGTCTTGTGCGGAAAGCTTAAGTTGGCGGGCAGTTTGTGCTGTATCGCCGACATATTTTCGCGTGAACATTCCTGGGCTGCCAAAAGGATTTTCGTGTCCTCGCGCGACAGTCAGCAGGTCGACTAGCGAATAGATATCCCACAGACGGTTCTGGATTGGCGTTGCCGTCAACATCAGCACGTATCGGAATAGCCGATCGGCCAACGCTTGCCTGAACCGTTTTGCAACTTGTGGGACAGTCGGCGTGCCGTAGAGATTTCGTAGCTTGTGAGCTTCGTCGAGGATGAGCATGTCGAAGCGATCACTAGGGATCTCTTCGAGATAGAGGCGTGCGGAGTGATAGGTCGTTACTATCGCGCCAGTATCCCACGGGGGCTGATAGGTGATGAGCTTTCGGCCGGAACAAGGTTCCGCTTTGATATCGAATTTGGTCTCCAATTCTTCGATCCACTGCGGGATCAGGAGCTTGGGACAGACTATCAAGAGACGCTGAACTCTGCCGCGCGATATTAGCTCGCTTACGATCAGGCCAGCGCTGATCGTCTTGCCGAGGCCGACATCATCAGCAAGTAATGTCACCGGAAGTCTTCGGCAGAAGGTGATCAAGTTTGTAACTTGGTGGTCGTAGGGTGTAAGTCCCTTGCCCTTCCAAGTAGGCTCCGATTTCAGGTCGGCCGCGCTGTCAATGACGATGGGCTCATCTAAGCTCCATTCGAGCGCTGCTTTGTAAAGACTGTAGTCTTCAGCGCTCTGTGTTCGTCGTAGTGGCCTTGTTCGCAGTAATGCTGCTGCCCCCGACATCGCAGTCTCCCACCCTAGTGTCGAAATAATTGCGGCGCCGCTCAATCTCCGCCCTGACGGCAAGAATATGAGCCCACGGTAGCGCAAGCAGATCGAACTTTGAATTGCCGGGATAGGGCAGGCCTGCAGGTGGCCGGGGATATACCGGAACTCCGGCGGGGGGGCGTCCTTGGCGCCTTCCGTGAGCTATGTCGGTCACGATATGACGTTGTGCCAACGAGTATCCGGTATCGCTTCACATTCGTTGTTTAACGCTCAATGCGAACTTGGAACTCTCTCGCTCCGCGCTTCTATGCAGGAGCGGAATTGAGTGATGCTGGTTTCAAGGGATGCTCATTGCTGAACATTGGGTCTGTTACCGAGCTACCAAGAGCCAGCATCCCAGTGCGTCAACTGCCAGAGATTCGGCGTATTGGCTCGTATTCAGTCCTGATCCGCTCAAGACGTGCGCCTTTCTCATCGAGCCCCCATCGCCGGTTGAAAAAGAACTCGAGTGCTTTCCGAGTCTCTACGCGCAACAGCTCGCCTTCAAACCCATATTCACGCCGAACTACGCGAGCTTGTTGATCGGAGAGAACTGATTTCGGGCGCAGCCAGATGATTGCACGAGTGTTCCAACTTTCATCTTCTGGCAGCGGCTCAGCCAAGAGCTTGTCCTCGAACGAGCTGTCAGGCTCGATTCGGATTGGGTGGTAGTGTCGGTATTCCCGGTGTTTGAAGCTATAGGCCCGCAGGTGAACGGTTTCGCCGTCCGATGTGAAGCGGGTCGGGGCGATCCACTGTCCCTCGTCTGCACCGGATGACATCGACGTATAACGGACGTTGAGGGCCTTTGCGGATCGGATCGCTTGATAGAGGCGCGCGATCGTCTTCGGATCGGCCTTTCGTTCAGGTATTGGAAGCGATGACGGCGGCGCTTCCTGTTCCTCGTCGACCAGTATGTCGAATGCTTCCGCAAGACTGGAGGGCGCCAGCGGCTTGTGCCTCGGCGCGGCGATGTAGGTCTTGCGCGTTGAGTCGTAGGTGGGTGGCGTTGTGCGCGAGAGGTCCAGATAAACGCGGAAGTCGAGTGCCGCCTGGGCCGTCGAGATTCCGAAGCGCTCTACCAGGTCCCGGCGGTTCGCCATTCCCCGCCAGGTGAGGCAACGGTCAAGGAAGATCACGCGCGCTCTCTGAGCGTGCTTGAGGTCGTCGAGGGTCATGAGTGCAGGGGTATCTTGACCCCTGACGATTTGTCTATATAAAAATTATACGAGCAAAAATTATACGGGTTTTTGCCATGAGGGTTCTCCACACAGCGGACCTGCACCTGGGGCGTCAGTTCAACGGGATCCCTCTCGATGAGGACCATGAGGTGATCCTTGATCAGATTGCTCGCGCACTTGTCGATCATCGCGCCGATGTCCTCGTTATTGCTGGCGATATCTATGATCGGGCCGCACCGCCTGCGACAGCCGTGCGCCAGTTCAACACCTTTCTTTTGCGGGTCGCGTCGGAGACCGACGCAGCCGTAGTGATGATCGCAGGCAATCACGATTCCGGGGATCGAATCGCTTCGATGTCGATCATGACGGACACGCGGCGTGCTCTCATTCGCGGGGCAGTCAGTGCAGACGAGAAACCGCTTTTTCTGGCGGATGAGTACGGGAGCGTTGCCTTCTCCGCTCTACCGTTTACGTACGAGTACGCGGCCCGCGAGTGCTTCGCCGATGAGACAATGCAGACGCCGGAAGATGTCTTGGCAGCACAAGTTGCTGCTGCCCGGCGCAATGTTCCAGAAGGAACCCGCTGGGTGATCGCCGCCCACGCCTTCGTCTCGGGCGCGCATGGGAGCGACAGCGAGCGGCCTCTGGTCCGGGTTGGTGGGGTCGAGACGGTCCGACCAGAGATCTTCGACGGCGCACAATACGTCGCTTTGGGGCATTTGCATCGCCCGCAGACCGCGGGTGCCCCACACATTCGGTATTCGGGATCGCCGCTCGCCTTTAGCTTCGACGAGGCAGACTCGGTCAAGTCGATGAGCCTCGTGGAAATCGATGGCGCGGGCAAAACGACTGTCGAGACCATCCCGTTCAAGCCGCTGCGTGGCGTAAGCATTCTCAAGGGGAAGCACGCCGAACTGCTGCTGGCTGAGTCCTCGACCGATTTCGTGAAGGCTGTTCTCACCGACAATGCGCCAGTTATCGATGGCATGAAACGACTGCGCGATGTGTTCCCGAACGCATGCGATCTCACGTACGAGCGGAATGAGCGCGCGCCCGAAATCAATTCGCTCGATGCGCGAACCACTAAGGTCACCAACCCGCTTGAGGTAGTAGGCGGCTTCTTGGAACTCGTGAGAGACGAGCGTATCACCGACGACGAACTGAAGATTGTCGCCTCGGCGCTGCATGACGTTCGGCAGGGGGAGGACGCAGCATGAGACCTGTGCGGCTGACGATGCGGGCCTTCGGACCCTTACCCGAGCCGGTCTGACCGTAGATTCCGAAAAGTCCAGCCTCGACCGCATCACGGAAGTCGATGACTACGCGTTGCGGATAGGCGACAATCTTCAGTGCGTTGACTTTTGCGCTCTTTGGTCAACCTGCGAAGACCGACCAGGATGCACCGTCGCTGCGTTCAGATCATGCGGACTCCGCCGTTCAGACGGAGGTCGAACTCGTTTTCGACCTCGGCGAGCGACGCTTCGTGGTCCTGCGACGGCCGGACCAGATGCGCCCGAAACAACGCGGAGACGGCGAGACCCGCAGCGCCCATGAAGCCTTCCTGTTTGATGCGACCGGCATGGCGCCTGATGACATCAAAGAGGATCAGCGCGGCAAGATCATCGCCGAGAAGAAAGTGCGCGACGTCGATGCGGCTATCTCGGAAATGCTGGGCTATGGCCCTGAGCAGTTCCGGCAGATCATTCTCTTGCCACAGGGCCGGTTCGAGATGTTTCTTTCCGCCAAGACGAAGGAGCGCCTCGACATCTTGCGCGACCTATTCGACGTTTCGATCTACCGGAGCCTCGCGGTAAAGCTGAAGGCGGACGCTGAAGCCACGGAGCGAAATGTGCGCCAGGAGCGCGAGGTCTGTGCGCGAGAGCTTGCTAGGTCCGGCTTCGAAAGCACGGACGCGCTAACAACCGGGATCGCCGACGCCGAAGCACGTCATGCGGAAACGCTGGAGCGCGAGAAAAGCGCACGCACTGCATTCGAGGCCGCCCAGGGCGAGCTTCGAGAAGCCGAGAACACGGAGACACGATTCAAGGCCGCGGAGGACGCGAAAGCCGCCTTCGCCGAGCTTCTGACTGGCAAGGCGGACATCGATGCGCTTGCCGACCGCGCAGCTCGGGCGGAGCGTGCGCGGTCGCTGCTCGATCCGGAAGCTAACCTCAACGAGACCGCCAAGGACACCCGCGAGGCCGAAGAAGCGCTGAAGGAAGCTCGGGCAGTGGCCGAGACGGCCGGGAAGAAGACCGATGCGGCCGCCGAAGCGTTGCAGGAGGAGAACGATCGGGCCGGCGAGATCGAGGCTTTGCGCCGGCAGGTCGACGAACTCGACCGGCACAAGCAGACCCTCAAGAAATCAGCGGGCATCACCGAAGTGGTCGGAGAGGCTAAAGCGGCAGAGCGGGAGTCAGCAAGAAAGAACGAGGATGCCCAGGAACGCTTTATAGCCCTTCAGGGGAAATGGCGCGAAAAGGCCGAGGCGCTGAAAGCGGCCCGCCAGACCGAGGCGCGGCGACAGGACATCTCCGCCCGCCTCGCCGCCCTCAAGCTATCTCTCGCAGCAGCCGAAGCCTTCGAAAAGGCCGAAAAGAATGTCCTGACCGCACGAGTCGAGGTCGGGAAGCTGACCTCCGAGAACGAGACAGCGACGCGCCGCGCTGAAGAGGCTCTGAGCAGGTTTGAGAAAGCCGAGAGGAGCCTTTCCGCGGCTCAGGCGCTACATCTCGCCTCGAAACTCGAGGCGGGCGAGCCGTGTCCAGTCTGTGGCGCAACCGAGCACCCGGCGCCTGCAACGCGTGCGAGCGAACATGTTGAAAGCGACAAGGCATTCCGCGAGGCCAAAGCCGCCTGGCCGCAGGCGGACGCGGCTGCGCAGGCGGCGAAGAATGAACTGAGCAAGGCCGAGAGCCGCCTTGAGGAGAGGCTGGATCGTTTGTCCAGCCTCGATCGGCCAAAGGAGGGTGCTACCGCGACCCGAGAAAGTGCCCATGCCGAGCAAGAAGCGCTCGACAAGCTTGGGCCCGAAACGGACATCGGCGAGGCAGAAGCTGAGATCGAGCGACTGAGCGATGAGATCGACACGCTTGAGAAAGAGCGCAGCTCACTTCGCGACGACCTTGTCGAACTGCAAAAGCAAACTGCAGCGAAGAAGGCGCAACTTGACGAGATGCTCTCGACGGTGCCTGAGCCTCTGCGCGACCGAGATGCCCTGGCGGCCTCCACGACTAGCGCGTCGCAGGCGCTGACCGAACGCCAGGCGGCGAAGGCGGCTGCTGAAAAGGCTGCGACAGAAATGCGAGAAGCAGCGCTGGAGGCAATAAAGGACCTTCAGGCAGCCGAGACTGCCCTTGCGACCTGCCGGGAGCGTCACCGCAAGGCGGCAGAGACCTTCCGGTCACGGCTGGAAGAGGCGAGGTTCACCGAGGAGAGCTACCAAGCGCTCAAGCCGGCCATCGCGACTATAGAGGAGGACCGCAACCGGATCGACGACTATCGCCGCAAGCTCGGAACTGCCGAAGATGCGGCGAAGAAAGCGGTTGAAGCCATCGGCGAACAGGTCCGCCCCGATCTGCAAGGCATAGGTGCAAAGCGGAGGGAGGCTGAACAAGTGCTGGCCGAGGCCACAGATCAGCGCTCAGGAGCGGGCCACCGTCTGGATCATCTGAAAAAGCTCCGCAATGAGTTATCAGCGACCCTGAGAAAACTCGACGAGGCGGAGGCTGCCTCGGGACCTCTTCGCAATCTGGCGGCGCTCGTGAACGGGGACAACCCACAGAAGCTGGACCTCGAGACCTTTGCGATCGGCGCGATGTTCGATCAGGTGCTCGAGGCCGCGAACTTACGACTCGGCCCCATGACGTCCAATCGCTACCGGTTGGAGCGCGATCTCGAAGCTGCTGGTCGCGGGCGGCGTGGACTCGGGATCCAGGTCTTTGACATCCACACCGGGAAGGCTCGGCCGACGACGACGCTTTCGGGCGGAGAGACTTTCATCGCGGCACTCTCCCTTGCCCTCGGTCTGGCGGACGTTGTCGAAAGTGCGAGCGGCAAGGTCCGACTCGACACAATATTCATCGACGAGGGGTTCGGCAGTCTCGACACCGAAAATGGAGCAGGAACGCTCGACCAAGTTCTCCAGGTGTTGAATTCGCTGGTCAGTCAGAACCGTGCGGTCGGGCTCATCTCACACGTCCCGCTTGTGCAAGAAGCTATTCCGAATGGGTTCTACGTCAGGAAGCACCTCGCCGGAAGCAGCGTAGAAGCGAGAGGGCTGGTCTGATGCAACCGGTTTTCTCAGCCGCTCTCCCCACACGCGGCGTCTCCAGCTGGCCGCGTTACAACCGTGCATCATTTTTGACGTGCCTTAGGTATTCATGCGGCGACACCAACAAACGCAAGCTATGATGATGAGGCAAGAAATTCCGGATTTGTTTGTTCAGATTCCGAGGAGACAAAATGATTGCTTATCGAGATTGGGACCGTGACAGTGGTATTGTTGGCTATGAGTACGGCTCTGACTGGATTGAGGTCGAGTTCCGAAGCGGCGCGCAACGCTTCTACAAATACACACACGTCAGTGCCGGACAATATCATGTTGAACAGATGAAGATCTTGGCGGACAATGGCGATGGGTTGAACGCCTACATAAACAAGCACGTTGCCAAGAGTTACGAAACGAAGAGGTGATTCTAGCGCGCTGGCAGTGCTTAGGTTCCTTCGACTAAGATATTTATCAGGGCATATTCAAACCAGCACGAGGCGTACCGCGACGACTGAGGTCAACTCGCTAAGCAACACCCAGCCTATCCAGGGGCCATCGCGAACGAGCGGCGGCTATCTCCCCAAATGCGGACTGCTGATAGAGAGTGTCAAACGCCCTCGGACCAGAACGCATCGATGTCCGCATTTGTATGAGCGCGTGTGAAAACTCTGCCGATCCAGCGAAGCATTGTACGATTCCCCGGAGGCTTTGCGGGAGGGTCGGATGGGGCGGTTTATCGAGGGCGCGGATCGGCGGCAGGCAACGCTGCTGCCGGACACGATCGAGGACTATGTGGGCGAGGAGAACCCGGTTCGGGTTATCGATGCCTTCGTCGAGATGCTCGACCTCGCGGCGCTTGGCTTCGAAGGCGTCATTCCTGAGGAGACGGGCCGGCCGAGCTATCACCCGGCGACGATGCTCAAGATCTACGTCTATGGCTATCTCAACCAGGTACAGTCATCGCGCGGCCTTGAACGCGAGTGCCACCGGAACCTAGAGCTGATCTGGCTCACCGGCCGTTTGGCACCGGACTTCAAGACGATCGCTGACTTCCGCCGCGACAATGGTTCTGCCATCCGTCGAGTCTGCGCACAATTCGTCGCGTTGTGCCGCAACCTGCATCTCCTCGACGTTGCTTCGGTCGCCATCGATGGCAGCAAATTCAAGGCAGTGAACCACCGCGAGAAGAACTTCACGCACGACCGGTTAGCGCGACGGATGGCAGCCATCGAAGGCACCATTGACCGCTATCTCGCCGAGCTCGATCGCGCCGACCGCCAGCATGACGTAACCGGCGTCCCGGTGCCGGCGGCCAATGTCGAGCGCCTGAAGCGTGGCATCGATACGCTGAAGCAGAAGCTGAAAAGCTTGGCAGCGCTGGAAGGGCAGATGCGTGCCTCTGGCGAGAAGCAGATCTCGCTGACCGATCCAGACGCGAGAGCCATGACCTCGCAGAGCCACAGTGCCTACGTTGTCGGCTATAACGTGCAGAGTGTCGTCGACACCCAGAACCACATTATTGTTGCCCACGAAGTCAGCAACGTCGGCATCGACAAGAGCTTTCTGTCGTCAATGGCGGGAAAGGCCCGCGATGCGCTCAATGCCGATGTGGTCGAGGTCCTTGCCGACCGGGGCTACTTCAAGAGCGAGGAAATCGCTGCCTGCGAGGAAGCCGGCATCGCAGCCTATGTGCCAAAGCCGTTGACGTCGAATGCACGGGCGGAGGGTCGGTTCGACCGCCGCGACTTCGTCTTCAACCGCGACAGCAACAGCTACGTCTGCCCGGCCGGTGAAGACCTAACCTATCGCATGACGACCACGAAGGACGGCAAGATCATGCACAGCTACTGGGCCAGCGTGTGCGGGACCTGCGCGCTGAAACAGCATTGCACGACAAGCCTGCAAAGACGCGTCGCTCGGTGGGAGCACGAGGACGTTCTCGAGCGCGCGCAGGAACGGCTGGACAAAAGGCCCGATGCGATGATCGTGCGGCGATCGACGGTCGAGCACCCATTCGCCAGCATCAAGGCCTGGATGGGGGCGACGCACTTCAAGATGAAGACGCTGAAGCACGTCGCGACCGAGATGGCGTTGCACGTGCTGGCCTACAATCTGAAGCGGGTGATGGCGATCCTCGGAGTGGGAGAGTTGCTGAGGGCGATGTGATAGGCAAGTCACCTGGTGCATCACGAGCGCCATGGTGCTCGCCGCTGGTTCTCACACGGGCTCGTATAAACTCGCCCTATTGGGAGCCCAGTGGATGCCGGAGCTACCCGATGTCCGCACTAAGCGAGATGCAGTCTTCCCAGTCCCATACTCAGGCTCAAAGGGAATCCCCACTATCCGCACTTCTTTAGCTTTGAGTGTCTGTTGACCGCCCGCCCCAGTGTCGAACGCGATACAGAAAACTTGTCCGCGACCTCTCGGACCGATCCGCCGGCACTAGCTAGCGATCTGCGGGCGGCAGCTACCTGAGTTGTCGAAAGTTTGCTCGGCCTTCCAAGCACCGCTCCTCGCGCCCGTGCCGCAGCCATCCCGGCTCGCGTTCTCTCGCTGATGAGCGCTCGTTCGAACTCTGCCAAGGCGCCCATCACATGGAATAGCAGCCGGCCGGCGGCCGTTCCGGTGTCTATGGCCTCCGAGAGGCTGCGAAACGCCACGCCTCGCGCATCCAACTCCGATATTAGTGAGATTAGGTGGGATAGGCTGCGCCCGAGCCGGTCGAGCTTCCAGGCGACTAACGTGTCGCCCTCCTTCAAGATGCCGAGCGCATCTTCCAACGCCGGTCGGTTCGCCCGCGCACCGGAGGCGTAGTCGACGAAGATCCGCTCGCAGCCGGCGCGCTCAAGGGCATCAAACTGAAGAGCCGGGTTCTGCTCGTCCGTCGATACGCGGGCGTACCCGATCATCATGCACTCACCAAGCCCCAGACTTGTATCCACGCCCGGCCGAGCCAAACGTGATCGTCAGGGCACTCAGTGCGTATCAAAAAGGGTCCTTTTTTCTTGATTGGCCAGCGGCGCTGCAAGCGTAGCGCGCACCTGGGTAAATCCAGCATAGCGCGCACTAACCACGCGGCAAGATCAGACGCAACGAAATGCACCCTTTATGAGCAAGACAATTCCCGCATCCAAACAGCCCGTCGGCATACCGCCGTCTCAACCAACTGCCTGGCTAACATCGCGTGTAACACTCGTTTTCGCACGCTAAGCAATATGTCTCTGTTTCAACGGTTTACGACTCAAACTCATCTAGGTTCGAGTCCTCCCCGGGGCACCAACGTGGTGCAGCCTAAGTCATTGAAAAAAACAATAAATCGAAACATCTTCGTGGTGAGGCGGGGCTAAGAGAGTCTATTATTATAACATCTACGGCAACATGGCCCGCATAGGAAGTGGTCTGCCGCCGTCAACGGAGAAGGCCCATGTCGTCCCAGCGGGCGGCCCGCCCACACAAGCGAGATGGGTTTTGGTACCTAATCCGACGGGTACCGGCACAATACGCCGCACTAGACCGGCGCGGCATCGTGCGCGTCTCTACCGGCCTTCGCGTCAGCGATGACCCGCGCGCCATCACGGCGCGACAGGTGGTGCTCCGCCTCGATGACGAGCTCAACGAATATTGGCGCGATCTTGCCGCCGGACGTGATCCCGACGCCAAGAAGCGGGCCGCCTCAACCGAGCAAACGGCAAACCAGTACGGCTTCCCTCATATCGAGTTGAAAGACCTAAACGCCGGTCCACTCATCGAGCTGGTCAACCGCCTCCTGACCATGGAGTCGATGAACCCTGCCCAGCGAGAAGAAGTTCTACTGACCCTCTTGGGCCATTACCCCAAGCCTCTCGACAGCACACTGCTGTCCGAAATGCCCGACATCTACCAATCCATCCAGACCACTGTGCTCATGCCCAACTCACCGGAGCAGATCCACAAATGGCGCCAGTTCCGCGACTACGCAGTGACCACGTTCATCGACATCATTGGCGGCGACAAGAAGCTCGTTGATCTCACCTCAGACGATGTCGACAAGGTACGCGATCACTGGATAAAGCTCATTCTAGTCGGCCAAGTGACTATCGACACCGCGAACAAGTACATCGGCCAGGTGGCAGCGATGTTCCGCGAGATTAACTACCAGAAGAAACTCAGGCTGGAGGATCCCTTCGCCCGCTCTCACATCGACGGCTGAGAGGACAGTGTCCCGCTCAAGATCCACGCGCAGCTATGTCGGGAAGGGAAATGAGTTGATCACACAGCCTCGCATAGACAGAGGCATCAAGGGGGCCTGTAACAGCTTGCTCGAGTTCGAAGGCCATTACTGGTCGGTTGAATGAAAATCGATTCGCGCATGAAAATCTCAGGCACGAAGTCGCCGTCCTAACGCAAATGTGAATCCGAACCACATCCCCCTATCTACGCCCATCTACCCTTACGTCCGCCGCCTCATGATTTCTCATTGCGCAATCTCTGCGCAAGCGCACTGTCGCAACAGATCAAACGACGCGACGGGCGATGAAGTGACCTCACGATCGAAAGCAGCGATATCTTCCAGACTGCCGGTGAGACGCGGTCTCGATGAAAGCGAGGCGGCAGTCTACCTGTCGCTCTCACCCAGTTTTTTCCGCAAGTTGGTACAGTCTCGCGTCATGCCAAAGCCGCGGCTTGCTGGGGGGCGGCGCATCTGGGACGTTGATGAGCTGGATCTCGCATTCAAGAGCCTTCCACGCGAGGACGGCGAGACCTCCTCTGGCCTCGCGGAGACGACGACTGATAGCTGGGCGGATTTTGAATGAGCGCCAAGAAGCTCAAGCATGTGGAGCGATACACGGACCGGCACGGCCGGGTGCGTTTCTACTTCCGTCGTGGCAAGGGCAAGCGCACATCATTGCCGGGGGAGCCGGGCAGTGAAAAGTTCATTGCAGCGTATGAGGAGGCACTCGAGGAAGAGCTGCGCCAAAGCGACAGGAAGATGCGTGGAGCGCCCGGCACATTCGATCGGCTCGTGCAGGAATACTATGAGAGCCCCGACTATCTGCGTCTCGCTATGCAGACACAGATGACATACCGGAGCGTAATTGAACGGTTCATAAGCGAAGAGAAGGTCGGTCATCGACTCGTTCGCGAAATGACACGCCAACATGTCCAGAAGATCATTGCGCGCCGCGCCGCGTCGCCGGGCGCCGCCAATCAGCTTCTGAAGAAGCTAAAGGTCCTGCTTCATTTCGCCATCGACAACGGGTGGCGCACAGACGACCCCACCATTCGCATCAAGAAGTTCCCGGAAGGGGAATTCCACACCTGGACCGACGCTGAGATCGCGAAGTTCGAACAAACTTGGCCGATCGGAACCCGGGAACGGCTCGCCCTTGCGTTGTTCCTTTATACGGGCCAGCGCGCGTCCGACGTCGCCAAGATATCGTGGTCGGAGGTGAGCGAGGATGGCATCTGGGTGGTCCAGCGCAAGACGAAGGCCAAGCTACTCGTGCCATTGCATCCTGAGCTGTACGACATCCTCGCTGCGTCTGACCGGCGCGAGGGCGCGATTCTCGAGACGGCCTTTGGGCGCCCTTTCTCGTCCAAGGGCATCAGCAATTTCATGGCCGAACGGATTGGCAAGGCTGGCCTGCCGGATCGCTGCGTAACTCATGGCCTGCGCAAAGCGGCGGCCCGCCGGTTAGCTGAAGCGGGCTGCTCTGCGAACGAGATCGCGGCCATCACTGGCCACGCCAGTCTTGAGGAGGTTGCACGCTACACCCGAGCCGCAGAGCAGAGGAAATTGGCCCGCTCTGCCATGGACCGGCTGGTGCGCGAACGCACGACGGCACCCTTTCCGCGGCACTCTAAAGGTTTGGGAATGGAGGGGCCCGGTTTGGGCAAAATT
>Ga0209347_1002492_pt1 | contig 24181 bp, 21 predicted proteins | sample AutmiccommuBRH23_FD_187382 | JGI IMG/M metagenome (GOLD analysis project Ga0209347, IMG submission 187382) | Deep subsurface microbial communities from Mt. Terri, Switzerland - Autotrophic microbial communities BRH/23 (SPAdes) (version 2) | ecosystem: Environmental > Aquatic > Deep subsurface >...
TCGGAATCCCTGGTGGTACGGCTGGGGCATTCACTACACCCCGCGGGGGTGGCTCTACAACATCTCGGGATTCGACGCGGTGGAGCTCACCCTGAAGGACGAAAAGACGCTGCGGATCGGAAGCGACGAGCCCGACGCGCTCTGCGCCGCGATCCGCGCGCGAATCGGCCGGTCCTCGTAGGAACCGGCTGCGCCGGTCTGGTGTAGGGACCGGCTGCGCCGGTCCGGTCCCGCGGAGCGGGACGGTGAGGGCGGAATCGCAAGAAGTCAGATCAAACCGCGGGCACGCCGCTCGCGGCTCGCCTGGAGCCGTTCGTGGCGGCGCCGGTCTTCCGCCGGCCCATCTCGTCGCTCGAGGTTTCTGGCAGTGTTGATCAGCCCCGTGTGGCTGAACGCCTGAGGGAAGTTGCCGAGCATCCTCCCCGCGGCCGAGTCGTACTCTTCGGAGAGCAGCCCGACGTCGTTGCGCAACGCGAGCAATTTCTCGAACAGCTCGCGAGCTTCGTCCCACTTTCCCTGAAGGGCCAGGTTGTCGACGAACCAGAAGCTGCAGAGAAGAAACGTTCCTTCGCCGGGGGGAAGACCGTCCACGCCGGGGGTCGTCGGATAGCGATCCACGAACCCGTTCTCGTCCTGGAGCCGCTCGCGGATCAGCTCGACCGTGCCGACGATCCGCGGATCGTCCGCCGGGAGAAATCCGACCGGAGCGAGCATGAGCAGACTGGCATCGGGGTCCTTCGATCCGTAGTACTGGACGAAGGCGCCGAGCTCCTCGTCGAATCCTTCGCGGCACACCTGCTCGTGGATCTCCTGCCGCGTTTTTCGCCAGAGGTCCGCCGGCCCTCCCAGCCCGAACTCCTCGACCGCGGCCACCGCGCGGTCGAATGCTACCCACGCCATCACCTTGGAGTGGACGAAGTGGCGCCGCGGGCCGCGCACTTCCCAGATCCCCTCATCCGGCTCGCGCCAGACGGTGCCGAGATACTCCATCATCGCAATCTGTACGCGCCAGCTGTTCTCCTCGGGCGGAAGCCCGGCGCGGCGCGCCAGGTGAAGCGCGTCCATGACCTCGCCGTACACGTCCAGCTGGAACTGCCGATAGGCCCCGTTTCCGATTCGAACCGGCGTGGAGGCTTCGTAGCCGGGAAGCCATCCGATCTCTAGCTCCGTGAGCCGCCGCTCCCCTCCGAGTCCGTACATGATCTGCAGCTCCGAGGGATCTCCCGCAACCGAATGGACGAGCCATTCGCGCCATGCCCGGGCTTCGGAGGTGTAGCCACCGATCATCAGCGAGTAGAGGGTGAAGGTCGCGTCCCGAAGCCAGCAGTAGCGGTAATCCCAGTTGCGGACGCCGCCGATCTTCTCCGGCAGAGATGTCGTCGCGGCAGCCACCAGCCCGCCGGTGGGAGCGTAGGTCATCGCCTTGAGCGTGATCAGAGAGCGGACGACCGCCTCCCTCCACGGTCCCTGGTAAGCGCACTCCCCCACCCACTCCCGCCAGAACGCCTCTGTTGAAACGAGGCTTTCGAAGGCATCTCTCATCCCCGGCTCGGCTCCGTACGTGGAGCGCCAGGTGAGATCGAAAGGGAGGCGATCTCCGGCACGAACCCGGAAGCGCGCCGCGGTGTGCTGGTTCTCCCCTTCGAGCTCGACCGGCGCCGTCACGTGCAACGTGTCGGGCCCGGCAACGGCGGTGATCCCATGTCCGGTCGCGCGCACCCAGGGGACGATCGATCCGTAATCGAAGCGGATCACCAGATCCATCCGCATCTCCACTTCGCCCTCGATCCCTTCCACGATTCGAACGATGTCGACCGCGTCGGTCCGGGGCGGCATGAAGTCGATCAGGCGCGCACGGCCGGTCGGAGTGACGAACTCCGTCTCGAGGATCAGGGTCTCCCCCTGATAGCGCCGGCGGATCGCCGTCGGCTCCTCGACCGGTGCGATCTGCCATCGCCCATGCTCCGGAGTGCCGAGCAGAGCGGCAAAACAGGCAGGAGAGTCGAATCGGGGAACGCAGAGCCAGTCGATCGAGCCGTTCTTCGCGACCAGGGCGCATGTCTGCAGATCGCCGAGAAGGGCGTAGTCTTCGATTTTCGACGGCATCCTCCCCGATATAACTTGATTCCATGGTTGGACGCAAACCGGCCAGAGTTTTCGACGAGCCCTTTATGATGGCCGGCATGCCGGAAGCATCCCGGGCCTATCTCGCTCTTGGAGACTCCTACACAGTGGGCGAAGGTGTCGAGCCTTCGGAGACCTGGCCATTCGTGCTGGTTCGCCTTCTCGAGAGACTAGGGCACTGCGTCGACGGTCCGACGGTTGTCGCTCGGACCGGATGGACCACGGACGAGCTGCTGGAAGTGGCCGAGGGGACGACCTTTCCCCCGAGTCCCGCCCTCGTAACGCTGATGGTGGGGGTGAACGACCAGTATCGTGGCCGGCCGGTCAGCGAGGTGCGGGCAGGGTTTGGGCGCCTTCTCGAGATGGTGATGCAACGCGCCCCTTCCTCCCGGCTGCTCGTCCTCTCGATTCCCGACTGGGGCGTGACCCCTTTCGCTTCAGGACGGGATCCGGGCGCCATTGCGGCGGCGGTCGATGCCTTCAACGACGAAGAAAGGGGACTCGTGTATGCCGCCGGGGCCCGTTGGCTGGACATCACGCCGCTGTCGCGGGAGGCAGCGTCCAATTCTGACCTCGTAGCGGGAGACGGCCTTCATTTTTCGCCCCTCGCTCATCGGCTGGTCGCGGAGACTGCTCTCGAGCCCGCTCTGGAGATCCTCGCCTGCCAAAGGCCCCCCGGAAGGATTTAGGGCGGGGGGCGGTTCTGCATAACTCATAGAGTCAGCAACACCATCGAAGAGATCGCAAAGGAGTGAATGAATGAAACCACTGTTGTCATTGGCAGCGATTCTGGTTCTGCTCGCCGCTTGCAGCGGGGACGGCACGCAGACGACCCAGACGATCGCCACCCCCGAACAGTCGGCCAGCACGCCGGCTCCACAGACTGAGGCGCCGCAGACGACGACGACGTTCTCGACCCCGGCACCAACCGCAACACCCGCGACGGAGGCAGAGGTCTATCGGATGACCGCGACCGAGCTCAAGCAGCGTGTCGATGCGGGCGAAGTGGTCGTCGTCGATGTCCGCAGCCGCGTCGCCTACGCGACCGAGCATGCGCGCGGATCGGTGAACATCCCGCTCGAAGAGATCGGCATGCGGTCGGCAGAGCTGCCGACTGACAAGTGGCTCGTTACGTACTGCACGTGACCGGCTGAACAGACAAGCGCCCGTGCGGCGTTTATCCTCTCTCAGCGCGGTTTCCAGAACACGGCAGCTCTTCTCGGCGGACTTCAGGCCTGGCGCGAAGCCGGTCTTCCGATGTCCACCGGCATGAACCCGTAATCACTCACTCCAGCACAACAAGAAAGCCCGGCGCACGCCGGGCTTTTTTTGTGTCCGGTCTCTCCGGACGCGACTTGGGAGAGTCGATTACTCGGGCGCTTCGTCCTTCCGAATCAGCTCGACGTCGATGAAGATCTCGACGTCATCGCCGACGGTGACTCCTCCCGCTTCCAGCGCGCGATTCCACGTGAGGCCGAAGTCCTTTCGATTCACGCGCGTCGTCGCGCTGGCGCCGGACCTCCATGCTTTGCCGACCCGAATCGGAGCGGCTGGCGGCTCGACGAGCAGGACGACCTCTTTCGTCACGCCATGCATCGTCAGGTCTCCCGTCATCCGGTAGCCGTCGCCGTCCTTTGCGATCTTCTTCGACTTGAACGTGATCGCAGGGTACTTCTCGACCTCGAAAAAGTCGGCCGAGCGGAGGTGATCGTCTCGTTTGGCGTTGCCCGTGTTGATCGAGCTCGCGTCGATTGTGACATCGACCTGAGCGCTCGCCGGATTCGAGAGGTCTCCGGTCACCGTGCCGCTGACCTTGTCGAACGATCCGCGGACCTTGGAGACCATCATGTGACGGACGGAAAAGCCGGCGCTCGAATGCGCGCCGTCGATGACCCACGTCGCGGTCTCGGCGGAGAGGGGAAGAGCGAGAAGAACCGCAACAGCGGCGAAAACAACGAGTCGTCGAGTCATGAAAGCCCTTTCGTGGTGCCAGTAGTTTCGAGTTACGAATGGGAGAACAACCTTAATGCTAAACTGCCTCATCTTTAGTTACAATTGTGGAACCGCTGCGATTCCGCCCCGACTCCCCTGCTACCATTCCGCTGCAACCCATGCTGATTCCGCGCTTTACTACCGAGGAGCTCGCTTACCTCTCTGAACGAGAGGCGCTCCGCCGTCACTTCGCTTTCCGAAATCTGAGCAGACTTCGCTGGCTTTCGGCCATCGCGGTCTTCGTCGCATTCGGAGCGATGCTGGCTTCCACAGAAGTCGGACTCGGAGTCGTCGGCATTCCCCACTTCTTCATCGTCATCGCGTTCGCGATTGCCTTCCGGCAGGCGCTGAGCCCGGGATCGCGGTTCCGTGCTCTCGATGCGCTCGGCCACTCGGTTCACGGCAACGCGCGATTCACCACGATGATCTTCTTCCTCGTGGAGATTGCCGCGTACGTTACCCTCTCGCCGCGCGACGAGGCCGGCACCGTCGTGGTCGCCGTCATCGCTGCCTGGCTGCTGGTCCTTCCGCGTCTCTCTCTCGGAAACACGGCCCTGCTCTATGGCTGGCTCGCATTGGCGTTGATCGTCGAGTCGATCTTCAGCGGGCGAAACGCGGACGCAGCGGCGCCCGGCCTGATCGCCGCCATGGTCAACATCGCTCTCGCTCTCCCGGTGGCTCTCTGGCTGAGCCGCAGGGCGCGACGCAGCTTCCTCGACGCGTGGAAGACCGCCAAGATCGGCGCGGTCGATCAGCTCCGGATGAAGGAGGAGCTGGAGTTCGCGAGAGAGATTCAGCTCTCGATGCTGCCGATGAGCTCACCCGCCACGGAATGGCTCGATATCGCCAGCCTCTCGTTGCCGGCCACCGAGGTCGGCGGTGACTACTACGACTATTTTCCGATCGATCGCGACCGTCTTCTGGTGGTGATCGGCGACGTGGCGGGGCACGGACTCGCCAGCGGCATCGTCCTCTCCGGCATCCGAGCAGGCATTTCTCTGCTGGCCGAGGAGGTGATCGCTCCATTGGCTCTGATCCAGCGGCTCGACAGGATGGTCCGGAACACGTCACGTCACCGGATGCTGGTGACCTTGCAGCTGATCCTCCTGGACCGATCGAACATGACCGCCAGAATCGCCAGCGCCGGCCACCCCCCACTCCTGCTCCGGCGAGACAGCGAGGTCTCGAGCTACGAGACGGCGTCCCTCCCCCTGGGAACGAAACTCTCTCCCGTCTGGACCGAGCGAGAGATTGCGATCCGCCCCGGCGATACCCTGGTCATGCAGACCGACGGTCTGTACGAGGCCACGGACGCCGATGGAGCGCTTTACGGGTTCGAGCGCCTGGAGGAGGTTCTCCATCGATCCGGTGAAACTCCGGGAGAGGTCAGGGACGCCATCCTTCGGGATCTCTGGTCGTTCCGGGGAGAAGAACGGCAGACCGACGACGTTACGATCGTGGTCCTCCGAGTGCGGGATCAGGAGCGGTAGCGGAGATCGATAACCTTCCGCACGACGTCTTTCGCGACGTCCGGAAGCGACTGCACCCGCGCCCACATCCCCTCGACCGCCTGCGATTCGCCTCCGTGGCGGAAACACTCGCCGCAGCGCGGCAGATTGGTGAAGTCGCGGCGCTGAAACGCTTCCTGCATCAGCCGGAAGCGATCGCTCTCGAGGATCTCAGTGAGCGACTGAGTCTTGAGATCTCCCATTACCTGGTCGGCGTGCGCGTCGTAGCAGCAGTGGGTCACACGGCCGTCGGCGAAGATCACGACCCAGGTGAAGAAGCTGCCCTGGACGCAGCCGTAGAACTTCCCGTGGAGATCCGTTTCTTCATTGACGTCGAGGGCCTCGCAGGTCTTCTCGATCACCCGTGCGTTGCGGAAGCGGCCGAGGTCGAAGAGCTTGTTGAAATCATCGACCGTTTCGTCCTGGGTCTGGCGCGACCGCATCTTCTGGATCTCGATCCGGATCGGATGACCGTCGGCCTGGACCAGAAACTGCCGCGTGAGCTCGACGAGCTTGTCGAAATCGCCGCCAGTGCGCAGTTGCGGATAGACCCGCGGATTGATTGAGTCGACGCAGATCCGCAGCCGCCGGAGGTTCGCGTCGAGCAGCTTCGCACCGACGGCCTCCGTGAGCACCAGCCCGTTCGTCGACACCGAGGCCTCGGGGAAGAGCCGGATCGCGTCGTCGATCCGGGGATAGAGGAGCGGCTCCCCCATCTCGTGCAGCCACTTGAGCTTGAAGCCGAGGCCGTGGAGCTCCTTCTCGGCCTTCTCGACCAGGCTCCACTCCATGTCCTCGTACGGCCGGCGAAGCACCGGCAGCGGGCACATGCCGCAGCGCAGATTGCACTTCGAGGTGAGCTCGAGGCCCACCTTCATCCGCTTCGGATTGATTCGATAGTGACCGGCTTTCATTTCGAGGAGCTCTCGCCTCCTGCAGCGATGGCTTTCATCGCGGAACCGTATTGGAGCCAGGAATATTTGCCTGCGCTTTCCCGGGCGGCAGCCTCCATCGCGGTCCGGTCGGCTTCGGTGAAGAATCGATCGACCGCGGCGGCCAGCGCAGCCGGATCTTCAGGGGGGACGAGGAACCCGTCCTGACCCTCCCGGACGATCTCGGGAAGGCCACCGACGGCCGAGGCGATCACCGGCCTGCCGAAGTGGAAGGCGGTCAGCGCGACTCCGCTCTGGGCCTCGGTCCGGTAGGGGGCGACGACCACGTCGGCCGCGCCGAACCAGAGAGCGATCTCGTCGTCCGGGATGAACCGCGGGTCGATACGCAGGCTGGATTCGATTCCTTCCTCGCGGGCGATCTTCCGGTAGGAGTCCAGCTCGTCCCACCAGAACTCCCCCGCCACGGCGAGGATGGCCCGGCTCCGAACCTTGTTCCATGCCCTCATTGCGATGTCCAGACCCTTGAACGGCCGAACGTGCCCGAAGAAAAGCGCGATCCGATCGTCGTGGTCGAATCCCAGCTTCGCCCTCGCTTCAGTGCGGGAAATGATTCCGGTTCCGAGCTCGTGAACCGGGAGGAAGAGGCGGTGAATCGGAGGAACGCTCCTCCCCGATCGCTGGCGCGCCAGGTCCTCCTCGCTCTTCGCATGAACGATGATCGCGTCGGCCAGCTCGATCGCCTGCCGGCCGAGCAGCCGCTTCCACCAGGACGTCTCCTTCTCGCCGACGTTGTGACACTGAAACAGCACGCGGGTCTGCGGATCGATCAGGTTGCGAAGGACGATGTAGGGCAGCGCCCAGACCCAGATCCACCAGACGAAGACCACCACATCCGGCTGCCACCGACGGATCGCGGCGGCCTCCATCATCCACGAGAACGGATTGAGCACGTCGAGCGCGAACCGCGCTCCGGCCGGGGTTCGCGACTGCAGCGAGTCATCGATTTCTTCCCCTCCCGGATAAAAGCGTTTCGGATACTGCCGGCGGAAGGAGCTGATCATCACGTCGCAATCGCGCCCCAGCTCCTCCGCGAGGCGCGTGGTGCAGTAGGAGATCCCGGCGCGGTAGGGATACACCGGGCCGACGATCGCGATGCGCGGCCGGCGCCGATGTTCCGCGTGCGGTACGGCGACGGTCACGCTCAGGCCGCCGAGAAGAAGTTCACGACCGTCGACGCGAGCCAGTCGGCGTACGTTTTCGGCTGGAAGACGAGCGAGGAGGACATGAAGCAGGAGTGCGTGCACCAGCACTCCTTCGCCGCGATTGACTTCCGCTGGCGGTCGGCCTCCTCGGAAGTCCAGAGCGCGTCGAAGTCGTAATTGACGTCGCGGAGATTGCCCACCGGCTCGCGAAGCTCGCAAAGACGGACTTCGCCACGCGCGTCGATCACTCCCGAAATCGTCCCGGCGAAGCAGGGTCGCACCTGGGTTTCCTGCTCCAGAGCCGCGAGCTCCATGCGCCGCGAGTAGATCTTCACGAAACGGAGGAAGTCGTCGTAGTGATGAAAGGAGTTCCAGTACTTCTCCAGCATCGGCAGCACCTCGCGATAGCGCTCGGTCGTGATGGGCTGGATGTTCTTGTCGGGCTGATCGCCTCGCAGCATCTCGAAGGAATGGAAGGAGATCTCCGGGAAGGTCTCCTTTACCGAGGTGGTGATGAACTCGAGATCGTCGGCGTTGTAGGTGCACAAGCACGTGTGCACGTTCACCGTGAGGTTGTCGAACCGCTTCTTGAGCGGAATCAGCTTCGCGTAGGTCTTCTTGAGCTTCTCGTAGTTGCCCGGGACGCCTCGCAGCCAGTCGTGCTTCTCGCCGATGTGATCGAGGGAGAGATTCACGGCGATCTGGGTCGTCGGGCACTTCTCGAGGACCGCGGTGACCGAGCGCTCGATCAGATCGGAAGTGATTCCGCCGGTCGGGATGGTGATCTGCCGCGCGTGGTTGACCTTCGAGAGGTGCTCGCAGATCTCGGGGAGGTCGCGGCGGAGGAAGGGCTCGCCGCCCGACATGACGACGAACAACAGGTCGCCGACGGAGTCGAGGCTCTTCTTGATCTCCTCGAGCGAGAGCTCGTGCTCCTTGTTCTTCCGGAGCTGCTCCCAGTTGAAGCAGGTCCGGCAGAACGAGTTGCAGTCATAGGTCAGCCCGAGGATGACGTAGACCGGCTTCATCCCGCGTCTGGAGACCAGGTATTTGAGGTACTGCACCTTGTCGGTGAATTTCATCGGCTCTCGTTGGCTAACGCTCTGATCCTTGAGGGCATTTCGTCACTCTCTCCCTCCGGCCAGCCCCAGGATCATCCCGCTCACGATCCCGAGGAAATAGGTGCTGTGATGGACGAGGAACGCCACGGGAATCAGCGGCCAGAACAGCATGGGAAGTCGCGTCGAGGGGATGGCGAGGGCCACTGTGGTGAGGGCGTAGAGGAGCAGCAAAGCGGCCGCGAGCGGCGGCGCCACGAGCAGGACGGCCAGAAACAGGATGCCGCTCCCGAGGAGAGCCGCAACGGCAGGCGTCCGATACTCGCTCCCCCCTCGAACCATCCTCTGCCCCGTCTTGAGCCGGTACCGCCAGCGCTGCCTGATGTAGGCGCGCGGAAAGGAGCGCCTTCGGTGATGGACCACGATTCGGTCGTGGTATTGCACGACGCCGAGCCTCGCGATCCTCCGAAGGAGGTCGGTGTCTTCGCCGATGTAGCCGATCGACTCATCGAACCCGCCAAGCTCCCGGAAAGCCGCCGCCCGGACGAAGAGATTCACCAGCGCGAGATCCCAGGGCTTCTTCACCGGGAACACGCCGGGACGCGATTCGTGAGCGACGATCCCGCTTCCGATCCACCGGGTCGACAGGAGCGTGTCCGAGATCAGCTCGGACACCGTCGAATCCTCCGGGGCGGGGTCCGGGCCGCCGACCGCTACCACCTCCGGGTGAGCGTCCAGCCACGAAACGCCGGATTCGATCCATGACGATGCAGCAAAGGCGTCGTCGTCGATGAAGGCCAGGATCTCCCCTGTGGCGACCGCGGCCGCGGCGTTCCTCCGGATCGCTGGATTGCGATCGGCGAGGAGAACGAGCCGGATTCGGGGGTCGTCGCCGAGCCCTGGATCCGCCGCCGAGACGACGATCAGCTCGAAAGGGACGGTGGTCTTCTGGCCGAGTACCGAGGCGACGGCCTTGCGGGCGTCTGCGCCGGGGCGGTCCATTGGCATGATCACGGAGACTCGTATCGGTTGCTGCATCGGTTCGAGCGAGAGTTTAGAATGAATTCATCGCTGCCGCCTGGCAGCTCCACAACCGACAGGCCGAAGGGCCGTCGCGCCCCGGAGAGATGCCGCTTCGGCGCGGCAGAAGACACCGAATTGAAACTCGTCATCCAGATTCCTGCCTTCAACGAAGAGAAGACGATTGCCGAAACGATCCGTGCGCTTCCCCGGACGATCGAGGGAGTCGACTCGGTCGAAGTCCTCGTCATCGACGACGGAAGCAGCGACGCTACCGTGGAGATGGCGCGAGGCGCCGGCGCGGAGCACGTCGTCCAGCTGCTGACGCATCGAGGGCTTGCCCAGGCGTTCCTCGCCGGCATCGATGCCTCGCTGCGGCTGGGGGCGGACATCATCGTCAACACCGACGCCGACAACCAGTACCTGGCGAGCGACATCCCGAAGCTCATCGCTCCGATCCTCGAAGGGAAGGCGGAGCTCGTGATCGGAGACCGGGACGTGCGACGAAGCGCGTTCATGGGGCCGCTCAAGCGGGCGCTCCAGCGCCTCGGCAGCTGGGCCGTTGGACGCGCTGCCGGACTCGACCTCCCCGACGTCACCAGCGGATTCCGCGCCTTTTCCCGCGAGGCCGCGTTTCAGATCAACGTCTTCAACCCGTTCACCTACACCCTCGAGACCATCATCCAGGCCGGAAACCGGAACCTCGGCGTCCAGTCGGTGAAAATCGGGACGAACCCGCCGACGCGCCCTTCCCGTCTGTACAGCGGAATGATGCGCTACGTCCGGAAGTCAGGCGTGACCATCTTCCGGGTCTACGCACTCTACAAGCCGCTCAAGACTTTCTTCGCCATCGGAGCCCTTCTTTTCCTGATCGGCTTCGCTCTCGGCCTTCGCTTTCTCTGGTTCTACCTCACGGACGGCTCGGCCGGACACATCCAGTCCCTGATCCTCGCCGCGGTCCTGCTGATCATCGGCTTTCAGACCGCGCTGATCGGGTTGGTGGCCGACCTGATCTCGGTGAACCGGCGGCTCAGCGAGGAGGTGCTCATCCGGCTCCGGAAACTCGATCCGCAGATGGGCTCATCGAAGCGCCCGCGGCGCCGGGAGCGAGGCGAAAAGGGGCGGCCAGCGTCGAAGGAGGCGCAGGTCGAGGCTCCCCAGTGGGTCTGGCTGTTCGACGAGTCCAAGTTCGAGGGGGAGCTCGAGGAGTCGGTCGAGAAGGTCGCCGCCGCTGAGGCTTCACCGGCTGCCGAGCCGCCGAAGCGGCGACGGAGGCGGCGTCGATCGGGCCCCCGTCCCGGCATCGAGGGGCGCGATCACAAGCATCACGCGCGTCTGGACAAGGAGCGTGATTCGGTGCCCAGTCGAGACGACGATCCAGTGTAGGGACGGGGATGCAGAGGCGGAGGAAAGGATCCTCCCCACCGTGGCAGAGGATCTTTTCCTCTGCCGCTTTCAACCTCGATGGATGCGGGTCGAGCGGCAGTAGGCGGTGACGAAGGCGAGGCTAGCCTGCATGGCGAAGCGGAGCTCGGGGCTCGAGCCGGCGAAGGGGTGCGTCGCTCCGAGCGTGTGCGTCCCGTTCGCGATCAGCACCAGTGAGGAGTTTTTTCCGCGGGAGGCGAGCATTTCGGCTTCGGTCGGAGGGACGATCTCATCGGCGAGCCCGTGAACGTGGAGCGCCGGCACCTTCAGCCGGGCCACGGCTGCGAGAATGTCGAGCTTCTCTCCCGCAGACTCGAGGTCGTCGAGCGCGCGGGTTGAGAGCCGCATCATCTGTCCTGTCCTGGTGTTGGGGACGTCGAGATGGCCGCGATGACGCCACTCTTTCTTCGTCGCCTCGTCCCACCGATCGGCCCGGGCGATGGAGCTCCAGGTGATCACGCCGCGCACTTCCGGAGCGTCGGGCGCCGCGAGGAGCGCGATTCCACCTCCACGCGAGTGCCCCAGCAGGAAGACGGGCAGCCCCGCCAGAGTGTCTTGGGACGCCACCCAGCCGAGAACGCTCTTCAGGTCGGCGAGCTCGATCGAGTAGGTGTCGTCCGCGAAGAGATCGAGCCGGTCGAATTCGCCGGGCCGCTCTCCGATCCCGTTTCTCGACATCTCGAAGCGCACCACGGCTGCAACGGAGCCGCGAAACCGCTCACCGATCCAGGGAAAGAATCCCCAGTCCTTGAAGCCCTTGAACCCATGAACGATGACGACGACCGATCGCGGAGCCTCGGGAAGGTCGACGATGCCCCGGATCGGGAGATTCTCGGTTGACTGGATCTGGAACTGCTCTCTCATTCGATTGCGGCTCGATGCGGGCCCTGCAGGTGTTCGCGCCCGACCGCCCCGCCCCCATGCAATCGCGGTGCTGACTCCGCCTCAGACGTTGAAACGAAACAGGATCACGTCGCCGTCCTGCACCTGGTACTCCTTCCCCTCGCTGCGGATCTTTCCCGCCGCCCGTGCGGCGGTTTCCGAGGGAAACTCGACGTATGTGTCGCAGTGAATGGTCTCGGCGCGGATGAACCCCCGCTCGAAATCGCTGTGGATCTTGCCGGCGGCCTGCGGCGCCTTGGTCCCCCGGTTGATCGTCCACGCCCGCGCCTCTTTGGGACCGACCGTGAAGAAGGTCTCGAAATCGAGAAGCCGGTAGGCAGCCCGGATCAGAGTCTGGAGGCCAGGCTCTTCGAGGCCCATCTCGCGGAGAAACTCCTCGCGGTCAGCCGGCTCGAGCTCCACGATCTGCGCCTCGAGGTCTCCCGCGAGAACGACGACCTCGCCACCCTTCTCCGCCGCGGCTTTCCGCACTGCGGCCAGAGCGGGTGACTCGGTTCCCAGCGCGTCTTCCGACACGTTCGCGACGTAGAGAACCGGCTTCATCGTCAGGAGATTGATCTCCTGGATCACCTCGAGCTCCTCGTCGGAGAAGTCGACGGCCCGGAGGGGGTTCCCGGCGTCAATAGCCGACACGGCCTTCTCCAGGGAGCGCTGGATGAGCTGAGCGTCCTTCTGGCCGGCGCGCGCCAGCTTGCCGACGCGGTCCATCCGGCGGGTTACCGCCTCGAGGTCCGCAAGGAGGAGCTCGGTCTCGATGATCTCGATGTCGCGGGCCGGATCGACCGTATGCTCGACGTGAATCACGTCCGGGTCGTCGAAGCAGCGGACCACATGCAGCAGAGCCTCGGTCTCACGAATGTTGGCCAGGAACTGGTTCCCGAGCCCCTCACCCTTGCTCGCGCCTCGAACCAGACCCGCGATGTCGACGACCCGCAGATCGGTGTAGATCGTATCGAGACTCCGGGCCGTCTTCGCCAGCTTGTCCAGCCGCCGGTCGACGACGGGGACCACGCCCACGTTCGGCTCGATCGTGCAGAAAGGATAGTTGGCGCTCTGCGCGCCTGCCGCGGTTAACGCGTTGAAAATGGTGGACTTGCCTACGTTGGGCAGCCCGACGATACCTACGCTGAGACCCATGCCTGGTCGGTTCCTCTTGAGTGAAATCGGCGACTGACCCGTCGCCCGCGGGTGGGAGCGGTGTGAGTAACAAGGCCCGGGTCAAATGTCATCCCGGGGGGTCTCGTAGGGACCGGCTGCGCCGGTCCGGTCCCGCTGAGCGGGACGGTGAGGGGGCTTGGATGCTCACCCAAGTGTGCGCGCGACGAGGGACGTCAAAATCCGAGGTTCTCGTTGGCCGGGGGCCATGCGTTCAGGTGGTGACATCCTGAGGTCTTGAGATTTTCGGTCGAATTTCATTCTGCGTCTCTCGCCCGATCCCACCCTCGTCGCTTCGCGACCGGACCGGCGCAGCCGGTCCCTACCGTCAGCGCCCGACTGCGTTCATCGCCAGGTGAGCGGCGCCGATGAGGCCGACGCGGGCGTTGGTGATCAGGTCGACCGGGCATTCGAGAACGAGGTCGCGGAACCGCCCCTTGTCGGCGAAGGCCTTCATGAATACGCCGTCGGCCAGCCGCTCGGCGTTCTTCGCGGCGATGCCGCCGGCGAGAAAGACACCTCCCCGCGCGAGGCACTTGAGGGCGAGATTTCCTGCTTCGGCTCCATAGGCAGAGAGAAAAACGTCGAATGCGGCCCGCGCCAGGGGATTCCCCTCCGCGTCGAAGTGGGCGATCAGCGCGGGAAGGTCATCCTCCGAAGCCCCGGACGTGAAATCGTGAGTCGCGAGCTCCGGCCGCGAGTCGCGCAGGGAGGAGAGGATGTTGACCAGCCCTGGACCGGAGACGACACGCTCCCAGCTCACATGGCCGTAACGCGCCCGTAGCCTGGTGAGCAGCAGGTCCTGGGTCGGATCCGCCGGCGCGAAGTCGACGTGCCCTCCCTCGGAGGGAATCACGATCCATCCAGCAGCTGAGGGAACCACCATCGCCTCCCCCAACCCGGTCCCGGCGCCGAGGATGGCGATGGGGGCCGAAGTGTCGCGCTTTCCCTCGTGGATGGAGCGAAGGTCGCGCGGGTTGAGGTGAGGAACGCCGGCGGCGACGGCGTAGAAGTCGTTGACGAGGATCACCCTCCGCATGCCGAACTCGGCGGCGATCGAATCGGCGTCGATCACCCATGGGAGGTTCGTGACCCTCGCGGAACGATGGACCACCGGGCCGGCGACGGCGAAGCAGGCCACGTCTGCCGGTCCGGCGACGGCGGTGAATTCGCGCAGCATGCTCTCGAAAGTCGGATAGAGCTCGCTCTCGTACCTTCGCTCCGCTTTCGATTCCATCCCTTCCGGGCCGGCCTCGATCAATTCGATGAGAGTCTTGGTGCCGCCGACGTCGGCAGCCATCAGGCGCACGGTCACCTTCCCCCCCGCGCCTCTCTGAGCGACTGGTCGGGATCCCACGCATCGCGGTCGGCGAACCACCAGGTCTCGCCCCCTCCGCGCGTTGCGAGAGCGATCGGAAGATCGGCGCCCGCCTGGACTTCCTCGATCACCGCCCGCTTGGAAGCTCCCGAAGCGAGGACCCAGCGGAGCGCGGCGTTCTGGAGGACGGGAAGCGTCACGGTGAGGCGAGTCGTCCCGAGCTGCGGAACCTCGACCGGCACCGCCCACCGTTCGCGTTCATCGAGGGCGGTCGTGCCGGGAAACAGCGACGCGGTGTGGCCGTCCTCGCCGACTCCGAGAATGAAGAGATCGATCGGGCGATCGCCCAGAGTCTCGCGCAGGTCAGCCTCGAACTCGCTGGCGACCCTGTGGGGATGTCCCAGGTCGGTACGGAACCTGATGAACCGGTGCTTCTCGGGGATTCCATGCTGAAAGAGGGTCTCCTGGACCAGGCGCGCGTTCGACTGAGGGTCGTAGGGAGGAACGAGCCGCTCATCGCCGAGAACCCAGACGACTTCCGCCTCCTGGATTCGCCCGCGGCGGAAGCCCGAGCCGAGGAGCTCGTACGCCCGGCGGGGCGTGGAGCCTCCGGACAGGCCGACGACGCTCCGCGTGCGCTTCTCGATCTGGCGAATGAGCTCGTCCGCGATCCCGGTCGCGAGATCCTCCGAGCTCTCGAAAACCCTGAGGTTCATCTCATCCTCCGCAACAACGCCGCCGCTTCACCGAAGGCACGCTCGCAGATCGCGTCCCGCTCCCCGTGCGCGAGGGCTCGCCTCACGAGGTGATCGGTCTTTTTCGAATAGAGCCGCACTGCGGCCGGCGCCGCGCCGGGGACTCCGCGCGAGAAGGCCTGCACGGCGCCTTCACACCGAAGAACCCGAAGGGCCGCATCATCGCCGAGATCAATCTCGATCTCCATCAGGGCTCCGGACTTCTCATCGGTTTTCACCGGGTCGAGAGCCACATCGCATCGCTCGTCACCCATCCCGTTTCGCATCTGACCCAGCATCCATCCAGCGAACAAAAGCGCTGCGGATCGATCTCCGAAAGACTCGTCCGCTGATGCACCATATCGAATTCTGATCGATTTCATTCCGGGAATGAGCGCCCTCATCGGAGGCGGATCAAAGGCCAGCGCGGTAACCCTTCGCCACTCCTCGATGCGCATCCACTGAAGATCGGTCAGTCCGCGGCGAGAGCTCGAGGCGATCCCCGACGCCATTTCGAAATCGGCCTGCTCTTCGAACGTGCCCGAATCCAGGATCGCGAGGTCGGCCAGGCCCTTCGTCAGATGGGCCAGGCTGCCGTCGGGGACGCCTCGAACCCACCAGACGGCTACCGGCATGTCGGAAAGGAGAAGCGCGCGGATCAGAGACGGGACGTCCTTCACCCGCTCCCCTCCCGCAACGATCGTGACCTCCTCCGAGCACATCTGGGAGCCGGCGCCGACCAGGTGACAGTGAGCGCTGATCCAGGAATCGAGCCTCGCAGCGGACGCCGGGTCGCTCTCGACGAGCAGGCTCCGGTGCGGAACGACCTCGCTGACGACCGAGAGCACCTGCCCTGCGTCCGCACGATCCCGCTCCTCGCGCGCGATTGCAATCACGTTCCAGAGAGCGGCGCGGGTCACCGCCTCCGCGCTCTCGCTCCCTTCGGCTCGCCAAAGCTCAGCCAGATTCCTCTCGATCTCCGCCACATCGACCGCCATGGCCGATCCCCTGAGCGCCTGTTGCGCCGCATCCATCACGGCCTCCTCCACTCTCGCCCATCCCGCCGGATCAGCTCATCCGCCAGGTCGGGCCCCCAGGTACCGGCCTCGTAGGGAGCGGGAGAGCCGTTCGCGGCCCACGCTTCGAGCAGCGGGTCGAGCCAGCGCCAGGCCCACTCGACCTCATCCCGCCGAGCGAACAGCGTGGCGTCTCCAGCCATGGTGTCGAGAAGCAGCCGCTCGTACGCCTCGGGAGGCTCCGCGCCGAACGAGCTCGCATGGCGGAACTCCATCGTGACCGGATGGCTTCGCATCGACGGGCCCGGAATCTTCGACTCGAAGCGAAGCGAGATCCCTTCGTCCGGTTGAATCCTGATCGCCAGGACGTTCGGTCTCATCTCGATCCCCTCGCTCTTGCGGAAAAGAGGATGCGGGGCCGGGCGGAAGTGGATCGATACCGTGGTCGCGCGCTTCGGCAGCCGCTTGCCGGCCCGGAGGTAGAACGGAACACCGGCCCACCGCCAGTTGTCGACCCAGGTCCGGATCGCCGCGAACGTCTCGGTGCGCGAGTCGTCCGGCACGCCGGTTTCGGCGTGGTAGCCGGCAACCCCCTGACCACCCACCGAGCCATCGATGTACTGCCCGCGGACTGCCACGGAAGACGGGTCGGCGGGAAACTCACGCAGCGCCGTGAACACTTTCACCTTCTCGTCACGCACAGCGTCGGCCGAATAGATTGCGGGGGGCTCCATCGCCACGAGGGCGAGAAGCTGCAGCATGTGGTTCTGAACCATGTCGCGAGCCATGCCGGCGGAATCGAAATATCCTCCGCGGTCCTCGACCCCGATCGACTCGGACACTGTCAGCTGGACATGGTCGATGAACTGCCGGTTCCAGAACGGCTCGAAGATCCCGTTCGCGAAGCGAAGGACGAGAATGTTCTGGACCGTCTCCTTGCCGAGGTAGTGGTCGATCCTGAATACCTGGCGCTCCCGGAAGATCGAGGTGGCGATGGCGTTCAGCTCGCGGGCGCTGGCCAGGTCGCGCCCGAAAGGCTTCTCGATGATGATCCGCGTGGCCGGCGCACCCGACTCGGGATCATTCACGAAGCCTTTCGCGCCGAGCTTCTGCGCGAGCCCCGGGAAGAGGCGCGGCGGGATCGCCAGGTAGTAGATCCGCCTCCCGCCGGTTCCGCGTTCCGCATCCAGCTTCTCGCAGAGCTCCTTCAGCTGGGTGAACGTGGTTTCGTCGTCGAACCCTCCGGAGAGGTAGTGGAGTCCCTCCGCGAAGGTTTCCCAGATCGCATCGGTCACGGGCGAGCGGCGCGCGTGCTCGTCGCACGCCTGACGCATCTCGGCGCGGAACTCTTCGGTGCTCCATTCCTTCCGGGCGACGCCGATGATGGTCTGGCCCGCCGGGAGCAGCCCGTCGTGCGCCAGCGAGTAGAGGGCTGGAAGGAGCTTCCGCTGCGTCAGGTCGCCTGATGCGCCGAAAATCACGAGAATCGAAGGGGCGGGCGTCCGCTCGTCGAGCAGATCCTCCCGAAAGACGTTTTCCGGTTCGGAAGTCATGACGTGGTCACAAGACGCATGCGGAACTCCTGCCGGTGACTTCCCCCACGAGCCGTAAGCCTCTCAGTGGGCTTCGTCGGCGTGGGCCTTGGCGGGGGGGCTGCTTTCCTTGCTGAGCGGCTCGAGCCGGTCGTCTTCCGCCCCCACCGCATGAAGGAATCTCTCCGTGACGATTCTCTCGGTCTCGATCCGGGATCGCGACGACGATAGGTCGACATTGCCTCCTGCCCGCATACCGTGGCCGCCCCCCTTGCCGATCCCCTCGAGGACTTCCTGCATCAGCTCACCGGCGGAGGCTTCGGGGTCATTGGTGCGCATCGAAAGGTACATCCGGAGCTCGAAGTAGCCGAAGGCGAGGCTCCATCGGACTCCCTCCATCCGCACCGCGAAATCAGCCATTTCCGGGACGAAATCGGGATTGCTGACGTTGCCCACGGGGCAGACGGCGACGGTGCGGCCAACCAGGATCGCGTCGAGTGCGCCGCCCAGCTGCGCGTAGTACTGCCGGCTCAGGGACGGCTTGGCGATCGCCGCCAGCTTGGTCGCGTCCGAGAGCGGCACCAGATGATGGTAGGCCTCCAGATCGAGCGGGTGCACCTCGCGCCCGAGATCCTGGGTCTCGCTTCGGATCCCATAGAGAAGCGCCGTCGCGAGATCGGTGGGGATCTCGATGTCCGAGCGAATCAGGTAGTGCGTCATCAGCGTCGCCGACGCTCCGAGATCGTCGCTCACCTCGTAGAACGGGACCTGCTTGGTTGCCTCCCGGAGAGGGTGGTGATCGATCACGATGTCGACCCGCCGGCTTTCCGGAAGCGCGGTGTTGCCGGTGTAAGGTTGCGCGTCCATCAGCGCGATGTAGGGGTACTCGTCGAGATTGAGCCGGGTCAGGTGGTGAATGGGGAGATCGAGAACGCGGACCATGGCCCGGTTCTCCGCGCGTCCGATGATGCCGCTGTATCCGACGGTCGCGCGAATGCCGCGCCGGGTCTCGAGGAGGAGCTTCATCGCCGCGGCGCTGGCGAGCGCGTCCGGGTCAGGATTGTCGTGAGTCATGACCAGCATCTTGCCGGCGTCCAGCGGCAGAGACAGCAGCCGTTCCAGAGATTTGTCGATAGAGGCTCGATCCACTTGTGTCTGCTCCGATGTCAGCCCGGTGAAGAGTCCTCGGGCCGTACGGTGATGCGGAGAGAAGCGCCCGCCGAAACCATTGTTCGACGCTTACCTCTCGCCATCCTTCTTCGAGACTGCCGGGCGCTCCTGAACTGCCGCCTATCCTAAACCAAAGAGGCTCGGCGCCGCTCGCGGGCAATCATCTCCCTTGAATCAGGCCGGACGACAGTGCCATGCTACCCACCTGCCGGATACGATTCGCTCCGGAATCCGCCAGCGGCTGGGACCGCGGCGAGAACAGGAAACGAGGTTTCCATGGATAGCCATCCGCGTGTTGCCGTGGTTCGAGGGCTTCGAACCCCCTTTGCCAAGTCCGGGACTGTTTATGCCCATCTGGAAACGCTCGACCTCGGCAGGATCGTCGTCAGCGAGCTGGTGACGCGATCCGGAATCGACCCGAAGACCGTCGATGAAGTGATCTTCGGGACGGTCATCCCTTCCGTGAAAGCGCCCAACCTCGCGCGCGAGATCGTTCTCGGCACTGGAATTCCGCCGAGCGTCTCCGCGTACACGGTCAGCCGCGCGTGCGCCACCTCGAACCAGGCCATCACCAACGGAGCGGATCAGATCTACCGCGGTTACGCCGAGACGGTCATCGCGGGGGGAGCCGAGTCCCTCTCGAACGTTCCCATACTCTTCTCCCGCGAGTTCTCGGACGCGCTCATCAAGGCGAGCAAGTCGAAGTCGATCGGCGCGAAGCTGGGCGCCTTCAGTGCCGTTCGCCCCAAAGACCTCGCGCCGGATGCCCCCGCGATCGCCGAGTCTTCCACCGGCCTGACCATGGGCCAGTCCGCCGAAAAGATGGCGAAGGAGAACGGGATCACGCGCGAAGCCCAGGACGAGTTCGCGATGCAGAGCCATCACCGCGCCGCAGCCGCCTTCGAATCGGGGCGATTCGCCGACGAGGTGATGACGGTGCTCGTCCCCCCTCGCTACGAAACAGTGGTCGAGCGCGACAACATCATCCGTGCCGACACGAGCCTGGACGCGCTGGCGAAGCTCAAGCCGGTGTTCGACCGCAAGTACGGGACGATCACCGCAGGAAACGCTTCCCCTCTCACCGACGGCGCGGCCGCGGTGATTCTGATGTCGGAAGATCGCGCGCGCTCGCTCGGCATCAAGCCGATTGGCTTCATCCGCAGTTACGCATATGCGGCGCTCGATCCCTTCGATCAGCTCCTGCAGGGACCCTCCTTCGCTCTCCCGATCGCCCTCGACCGCGCCAAAGTCAAGCTCTCGGACATCGGCGTCATCGAGATGCACGAGGCGTTCGCCGCGCAGGTGCTCTCCAACATCCAGTGGATCGGCTCGAAGAAGTTCGCGCAGGACCGGCTAGGCCGCTCCGAGGCGATCGGCGAGATCGATCCCACCAGGATCAATCGGACCGGAGGATCGATCGCCATCGGGCATCCGTTCGGAGCCACTGGAGCGAGAATCGTCACCACCGTGTGCAACGAGCTGCAGCGGACCGGAGAACAGTACGGACTGGTCACCGTCTGCGCAGCCGGAGCCCTCGGCTTCGCGATGGTCCTCGAGCGCGAATGAGTCTTCCCCTCGACGGAATCGTCGTCCTCGACTTCACGCGCCACCTCCCGGGACCGTATGCGACCGACATCCTCCGGCGCCTCGGCGCCCGCGTGCTCAAGGTCGAGCCTCCGGATGGCGACCCGACCCGATGGCTCCCCCCTTTCGACCGCGAGCACGGCGCGCTTTTCAAGCTGATCAACGGCGGGAAGGAGAGCGTCGTCGTCGACCTCAAGAAGCCGGAGGGACGAGAGTTCATCCACGCCCTGGTCCCTTTCACCGACATCGTGGTGGAGTCGTACCGGCCGGGCGTCGCCACCCGCTTCGGCATCGATGCCGGCGCGCTGCGCGCGATCAACCCGAGACTGATCTACTGCTCGGTCAGCGGATTCGGAGGCGGACGGGAGCGGAGCGCGCACGACCTGAATTTCGTCGCCCTCTCCGGGCTTCTCGACCTCCAGCGCGATCCGAGTGGCACTCCCGTTCTCCCCGCCACGCAAATCGGCGACATGAGCGGCGCGCTGTACGCGGCTCTCCTGATCCTCGCCGCTCTTCACGGGCGCGACCGCACGGGAGAAGGCGCTGCTCTCGACGTCTCCATGGCCGCGGCGGCGCGCGCCATCATGCCTACAGCCGAGGCGCTCTATCGCGGTTCCCACCACACGCCGGAAACCTTCTGGCTCACCGGCGGCCTCCCGAATTACGCGCTCTACCGGACTCGGGATGGCGGATTCCTCGCGGTGGCCCCTCTCGAGCCGCATTTCTGGGAGAGCTTCTGCAACGCGATCGGCCACCCCGAGCTCGTTCCACTCCAGTTCGATGTCGCAGCGCGGGAGCGGGTGACGCAAACGATCGCGGAGACGATCGAGAGCCGTGACCGCTCCGAATGGGAGCGGGTCTTCGAGGGAGTGGACGCCTGCGTCGAGCCGGTCCTGACCATCGAGGAGTCGCACCGCCGGTTCGGCGACCCACTCGTCAACGGTCCGCTTCAGACCAACTATCCGACCGGCTCTCTGGACCCGCCCGCCCTGGGCAGCGCGTTCGAGGCCGCCGCCGATCTGGCGGGGTTGAGCGCCGACGAGCGGAAAAGGCGGCGCAAAGGAGGCGCCTTCGAGCCCGGAAGCCGCCTCAAGCAGTTCTTCCGCCGCTCGGTCCTCAAGCTCGGGGAATGGTGAACGCTTCGCGACCGGACCGGTGCAGCCGGTCCCTACGGGATCCGCCGTACTTCGATGCCTCAGGATCACGGCTGGGGGCCGCCGTTGCTCTTACTTCTGCCTTCTGCCTTCTGACTTCTGCCTTGCTTTTACTTGCCTCCGATTGCGGTTATCGGAGACACTGCGACCGTGACCCCGCACCTGTTCAGCCGGATTCTCGTGCCGGTCGATCTCTCCTCCTTCTCGGCGAGCGCCGTGGCCTACGCCGCGCGGCTGGCGGGATCGGGAGGTTCGCTCACCCTGCTCACCGTCATCAGCGACGTGCTCCCCTACTTTGACTTCTTCCCCATCGAGTACCCCTCGACCGATTACTTCGAAGCGATGAAGGAAAAAGCGGAGACCGAGCTCCGCACCCTGGCGACCGAGCACGCACCCGAGGCGTCGGTCAACGTCGTGGTCCGGCGCGGGTATCCCGCGGCCGAGATCATCCAGATGGCGGCTGACGAAAAGGCCGAGCTGATCGTCATGGCGACGCACGGCCACTCCGGCCTCGAGCACGCACTTCTCGGGAGCATCACCGAAAAAGTCCTTCGAAAGGCGCACTGTCCCGTGCTCGTGGTCCGTTGATTTGGAAAACCTGATTCCCTCCCTCCTCGTCTCTTTCCTGCTCACCGCCTCGCTGGTTTTCGCAAACGAGCGCTACGGGCTCCTGAGCTCCGACCGTTTCCCCACTCCGGGGGCAAAGTGGTTCGCCTATGTCTGGCTCTGGGGTTTCGTCACCGTCGTCACGGCTCTCGTGATGCAGTCGTCGACCGCCTCGGGGCAGGTCGACACGGCGAACATCCCCTTCTGGTCGCTCTTCATGCTCCACGTCCTGCTGATGGTCTTTCTGATCGGATGGTGGGTGGTGGCAGGGCGACCCCCGGTTTCGGAGTACATGAACCTCTCGCGCCGAGATTTCGCGCAGAATGCCGCCATCGGAGTGGCGGTAGGTGTCGGAGGCTGGATTCTCACGATCGCGATCGCCTTAGGCGTCGGATCGGCCCTCATGGCGATGGGGCTGATGCCCGAAGATGCGGAGCCCTCGCCGATGATTCCGTGGATGGCCGCCCTTCCGATCTGGAAGAAGGCGCTGATCGTCTTTTCGGCGATGACCGTGGAGGAGTTCTTTTTCCGCGGCTGGCTGCAGAGGCGGATCGGCCTGATTCTTTCGACGATCCTCTTCGCGATCGCGCACGCAGGGTACGGTCAGCCTTTCCTGCTGGTGGGCGTGACGATCGTCTCGCTGGTGATCGGATACACGTTCTACCGGACGCGCAACCTCTGGCCCTGCATCATCGCGCACGGCGTGTTCGACGCGATCCAGCTGTTCGTGATCGTCCCGATCGTGCTCCAGGTCGCCGGCAAGGGGTAGCGGGAGGGGGCACCTCGTAGGGACCGGCTGCGCCGGTCCGGTCGCGAAGCGACGGTGATGGGGGGGGCGCCGCCCTACTGCTCGCTGACCACGACCCCTTCGCCCTCGAAGCGGATCTTGAATCCTTTGCCGACCCCGCCGCCGATCATGATGTCGCTCAGCTCGTCCTCGTCCATGACGGTCGGGATCAGGTTCCCCGTCCAGGCGACGAGGGCGTTCGAGGAGATCGAGAGCGGGAACTCCGGAGTCACGCGCATGGTCAGCGGCTCGATCGAGGTCGAGATCGCGAGCGAGCCCTTTCCGAAGATCTTCACCGTATCGAGCTTCTTCTGGTAGTTGCTCTCGTAGATCGGCTCGACGCGGTACGCGAGTGTATCTTCGAGCGCGAGCAGATTCGACCCTTCCACGAAGATGAACTCGTCGTTCAGATCGAGCAGGAAGGTCTTGCTGGCCTTCTCGAAGACGAAGAGTTTCCCGCCCCCCTGCGCCCGGACCAGAGTCGCCGCCGTCGTCCCGAGCAGACCGCTTTCTGCAGAGAACTTGAGGTTGCCGGAGTAGCTCGAGATCGTTCCGCGCTTCACGTGAACGCTGCGTCGGAAATTGATCTCGAGGAACCCGTTCTCGTGCAGCACGAACGTGCGCGAAGCGCCTTCGATCTTGCGGCCGAGGTCGAGCCTCTTCTCTTCTCCCAGCTGAGTCTCGTCGACGGCTTCCTGGAGCTTCCGCGCCGCCGTCTGGGCCGCAACCTCCGGAAAGGGGTCGGGCTCGGGCTGGGCCGGCGGGGTTGCGAGCGATCCCGGGAGAGTGGTGATCGGCGGAGGTGCTGGACGCGCGGGTCCCGGTCGCGCCGCCGGCGCTGGTGAAGGAGCCGGAGGGCGGGGTGCTGGCGGAAGCTCTTTCGCGGCGGGACTCGCCTTCAGATCCTGCTCGACTTCGCGAGCGACTTTCTCCGCGCCGGCGAAGCGCAGATGTTCGATGGCGAGACCGAGCTTGTTCCGGCGGCGATACAGCAGCCCGA
>Ga0209347_1002493_pt1 | contig 24181 bp, 28 predicted proteins | sample AutmiccommuBRH23_FD_187382 | JGI IMG/M metagenome (GOLD analysis project Ga0209347, IMG submission 187382) | Deep subsurface microbial communities from Mt. Terri, Switzerland - Autotrophic microbial communities BRH/23 (SPAdes) (version 2) | ecosystem: Environmental > Aquatic > Deep subsurface >...
GGCCAGCAGCCGGATCGGGGCGTCGTCGCGGAACCACCGCAGCACCAGCTTCGCCTGCGTGCGCACCGTGCCCACGCGTCGCCCGGCGCGGGTGCCGATCTCGCGCCGGTGCGCGCGCAGCAACGCAGTCACATGAAGCAGCGTTTCCTCGGGGACGTCGCAGATGGCAGAATAGGTGAACACGTGGGGTCCTCTTGCAGCGGAACGGCTTTCTTGGTCGAAACCGATCCTTGAGCAGGGACCCCACGTCCTGCTCTCACGACACGCCGAAAACTCCAGTCACACCAACCTCACACGCCCCAAGTGAGAAAACCTCATTGTTAAACGACTCGCCGAGAAATAGCGTTGCGCACAGCGTGCCGAATATCGGAACCGCGAACATCATAATCGTCGCAGTGGATGCGGGCACCGAACGCAGCCCGCGATAATAGAATAGATAGGCGACGGCCGTCGGCCCGACAGCGAGATAGACTACGTTGAGCCAGGCGGTTTCCGACACTGCTGCCCAGTCGGCGTCGGGAAGCGCAGGAAGCGCAAACACTAGCAAGGCCAGCGCTCCGACCACCGTACCGCACGTCGTCGCCCGCAGCGGATCGACTTCGACGAGTACCCTTTTCGAAATGATGGTGTAGGCCGACCAGGAAACGGCACCGAGCAGGAAAATGAAGTCGCCGCCCAATCGCGTTCCGGTCAAACCACCGCGCGCTCCTTCAACGCTCAAGAAAAATGCAGCGGCACCGGCGACCGCCAGCACGAGGCCCAAAATCCGCTGCCTCGATGCCGTTTCTCTCCCGGCGAGGACCAGGTACGCCGTCGTCAATACCGGGCTCATGACTGGCACGATAAACGCACCGTCGAGAGACGGCGCCACGGAAAGTCCCCAAAAGAAGAACAAGTTATAGGCGAAGACGCCGAGCAGTCCGACAAGACCCGACCGAGTCGCGTCTTTCAGGCTGATCTTCTTTCCTCGATTTCCGACAATCGCGACCAGCAGCAACAAAGCGACCGCACCACCGCCGAAACGCAAAACGGCGGCGACGGAATGCGGCAGTTCGCCGACGACGAATTTCGAGCTGGCGAACGCGCTCCCGAATAACGCCATCGTTGACAACAGATAAAAGTACGGGACATAGTCTTGCGCGCCGGCCGACGCACTGCTATTGACATCAGTCGTCATCTGGTTCGATTCGGTCGTCGTGGATGATGGCAAACCCGAGTATCAGGGGTGCATGCGGGAACCCTTGACGATCTTGTCGACGACATTCTTTCCGGCGTACATGCCGATACCAACGAGGCCGAGCTGGTCGGTGGTCACGGCCCGCACCGCGGCGCGATTATCGACGTCGTTGTTCGTTGCGAACAGATCGGAGGTGAAGATAGAGATCGGCAGCTCACGGCCGGTGGCGCGCGCATGCGCCGTCAGCAAGATTTCCTTGGAGCCTTGGAACACCAGGACCGGCTGGCGGAACACGGCGAGGTACTCGGTCTCGTCGGCATCCACGTAGGGCTCACCTATGAGTTCCGGGTTCGCAGCCGCGATCCCACTCACGAGGAACGCGGTGACGTTGAGCCGCTGCCAGCCCTCAAGGTCGTCCCGCAGCAAGACGGCGATCTTGGTGTCGAATCGTCTTGGCGCATCGTTATTCTCCACGATTGACGATGCTGCCCCATCCGGGCCGAGCGCGTCTTGTACGTTCCTGACCGCTACGGTGACCGCAGTAGGCTCTACCCGTGGATAGCGGATCCGAGGTCAGCGCCTGGCGACCACGCGTTGCGGGGATCGAAGAGGTATTCCATGCCCGCTTCGTCGATCACGCCTATCCGCCGCACACCCATGACACCTGGACGTTGTTGATCGTCGATGCCGGCACGATTCGCTACCAGCTCGGCGGCAACGAGCACGGTTCGATGGAAGAGTCCGTCACCCTGCTCCCGCCGCAGATCCCGCACGACGGGCGCACGGCCAGCGCCGGCGGCTTCAGCAAACGCGTCCTGTACCTGGGCGCTGACGTGTTGCACGGCATCGGACCAGCGGTCGACGGGCCCACCCTTCGTGACGGCCTGCTGCGCGACCGCGTCAACCGCTTGCACCGGACGCTGTTGGTTCCCGGCGACGAGCTCGAGGCCGAAAGCCGGCTGGCGTTCATCGTCGAACGGTTGCAGAACCATCTGCGGCATCTGCCACCGGTTTCACCGGCCTTCCCTGCCGGGCCGCTCGCACGGCGGCTGCGCGAACTGATCGACGCCGACCTCACGACCGGGATCACGCTGAACAAGGCCGGCACCGTGCTGCACGCCCACCCGACCCACCTGGTGCGCACGTTCAGCCGGGAGTTCGGCATCGCCCCGCACCAGTACCTCACCGGCCGCCGGATCGACCTCGCGCGCCGGCATCTACTCGACGGACAGCGCCCGAGCGACATCGCCACGATGGTCGGATTTCACGACCAAGCGCACCTGAACCGCCATTTCAAACGCATGATCGGGACGACGCCGGCGAAGTTCGCGTGCAGCGGTTCGGCTACACGGGGACCGGCGACGAGTGCTGGTTGAGTGCTTCGGCGATGCGGCCGATGGCTTCGGTGACGACGGCCTCGTCGGCCGACAGGCTGAGCCGAATGCATTGACGCGCATGGGTTTCGAGTTCTCCGGACCCGACCGGTAGAGCGGAGCGAGGTGTAGCGGCATGGCCGTCGACGAAGAAACTGGCGCCCGGAACGATGCACACCTTCCTGGATTTCAGCGACTGATAGAAGGCGTCCCCGTCGAACCACTCGTCGCGAATCCACAGCCAGCAGAACATGCCGCCGGTGCTGGTGTGCAGGTGCCAGTCCAACTCGGTGCCGAGGCTGGCGTCGAGCAGCTTCTCGGCGATGGCGCGCTTCACCTCGTAGTGCGCGGTGATCGACTGCTCGACCATCGCGTCGATGCGACGTGTCGCCAGCGCCGAGGCCACGGTCGCTTGCACGAGCTGCGGCGCATGCAACACGGAGTTGGACATGAACGAACTCATCGGCGCGATCAGGTGTTTGGGCCCGATCCCGAAGCCCAGCCGCTCGCCCGGCAGGCCGGCCTTCGAAAGTGTGAAGCAATTGACGACGTTGTCGTGGAATACCGGCGGCGCGACGCTACGGGTGACGCCGGGGAACGGCGACCCATAGGCATGATCGACGATGAGCGGAACCCCACGCGCGCAAGCGATGTCAATCAGCCCGTCACGCTCGGACACCGTCATGGCCCGCCCGCTCGGATTGCACGGATCCGACAACAGGATCGCGCCGATCCGCTCGGTGCGCTGCAGGGCGTCGAAGTCGAAGGCGTAGCGGAAGCGCCGGCCGTCGAGCATCTCGATGCGCGGTTCGATGCCGACGATCCCGTCCTGGGCGAGGCTGAGGCTTTGGTAGCCGGTGTAATCGGGCACCGACGGCAACGCGAGCCGGGCGTGGCCCTCAGCCGTCGGACCAGTGAAAACCGTCGTGGCAATGAAGCACAGCATCTGATTGCCGGGTGCGACGAGGATGTTGTCGGGTTCGAGTCCCCAGCCGAACTTCTCGCCGAAGTAGTCGATGATCGCGTCGATGAGCACGACGCTCCCGCGGGTCGGGCCGTAGCGGGTGGCGGCGTCGGTGAACCGCTCCTCGACGTTGGCCAGTGTGAGCTCGCGCCAGGCTTGCGTGACTTCGGAGATCTGCGCGGGGTTGCCGACGCCGAGATTGAGCCACTCGGAACGATCGGCACCGGAGGTCGCGGCCTGAATGTCATCGAGGATGCGACGAACGCCCGAGACGGTGCTCATCTTGGCGCCGAAGTTCGAAAGCTGCATGGGATTCCTCACCTGATGGAAGGGACGGGCGCCAACAACGCAAGCAAGTCGGGAGGTCCGTCGAGAACGTTGAAATGGCGGCTGGGCAGAACCGTGAGCGGGTAGGCGCTCTTGCTGATCCCGCGGCGAACCTCGGTGTGGCGTGGCAGATCACTCGACATCATCAGGATTGCGGCGGCGATGTCGACGTTGTACGTGCTGCGCAGGTCGTCCAGCATTCTCATGCTGGCCAGCGAACGCCCACCGAGGGCGAAGAGGTCGTCATCGGCACCGACCGCGGCAACCCCGACAGGGGTGACTCACAGGCCGGTGATCTTGTCACAGCCTCGATCACCGCGACGATGACGGCGTCTTCGTTGTCTGCCAGGTAGTGGTGCCGGCCCGGGAATATTCTAGTGTGGAAACCCGCCGTTGTGGCGTCCGCCCAATGCTCGAGGTCGGCGACCGGGCAGGTCTCGTCGTCGTCGCCGCCGAACGCAGTGATCGGAGATCGCAAGGGCACCAACGTCTTCGGGCGATGTGCATCGAGCAGTCGCAGATCCGACCGCAGCGGCGGCAAGATGAGCGGCCAGAGCTTCCGGTGGTCGTACACCTCGGTTGCGCCGCCGAGTTCGCGGATCGCGGCGACGAGCTTTTCGTCGTCGAGCAGCTGGTTGGTCTCGCCGTCGCGGCGATGCGGTGCGGTGCGAGCTGAGACGAAGATGTGCTTCGCCGGAGTCTCGAGGCGCTGCGCGACTTCGTAGGCTGCGGCCGAACCCATGCTGTGCCCGAACATCGAGATCGGCAGGTCGGTGAACGGTTCGAGTTCTTTGGCGATCGCGTCGGCCATGGTGTCCATATCCTCGATGCACGGCTCCGAGATCCGGTCCTGCCGGCCCGGATACTGCACGACGATGGGCTCGATGCCCGCGGCGAGCCGGTCCGGCCAGCGCGCGAAAGCCTGCGCGGTGCCACCGGCATGGGGCAGCAGAATCAGTCGTTGCTCGGCGCCGTCGACGGGCCGCCTGCGCAACCAGGTGCCCATCAGCTCGTCTTTTCCAGGGTGGGCAACCAGGCCTCACGGGACTTCTCGAACTGGTCGATCTCGTCGCCGTGCGTCATCGTCAAAGTGATGTCGTCGAGGCCCTCGAGCAGCCGCCATCGGGTGTAGTCATCGATGTCGAACGGCAGCACGACGTCACCCGCGGTAACCGTGCGCGAGTGGAGGTCGACGGTCAGTTCCATGCCCGGCTGCGCGCCGATCAATTCCCAGAGCCTGTCAATGTCGGCCTGGGTCATCTGGCCGGCCAGCAGCCCGCCCTTACCCGCGTTGCTGCGGAAGATGTCGGCGAATCGCGACGCGAGCACAACCCGAAAACCGTAGTCCGACAATCCCCATACCGCGTGCTCACGCGAGGAGCCGGTTCCGAAATCCGGACCGGCCACCAAGATGCTGCCGGCTCGATAGGGCTCCTGCTCGAGGACGAAGCTCGGGTCGGTGCGCCAGGCCGCGAACAATGCGTCCTCGAAACCGGTGCGGGTGACCCGCTTCAGGTACAGCGCGGGCAGGATCTGGTCGGTATCGACGTTGTTTCGCCGCAACGGAACAGCAATACCCGTGTGAACCTCGAACGCCTTCACCGATCTGCTCCTTCGAGATCGGCGGGCGCGGCGAACCGGCCCTGGACAGCGGTGGCCGCGGCGACCGGCGGCGATACCAGATGGGTGCGCCCGCCCGGGCCTTGGCGGCCCTCGAAGTTGCGGTTCGACGTCGATGCCGAACGCTTCCCCGACGGGAGTTTGTCTGGATTCATCGCCAGACACATCGAGCAGCCGGGGTGGCGCCATTGTGCGCCGGCGGCGGTAAAGATGTCATGCAGTCCTTCAGATTCCGCTTGCGCTCGTACGCTCATCGAACCCGGCACGATCAGCATCTGGACGCTCTCGGCGACCCGGCGGCCGCGCAGCACGTCGGCGACCTCGCGCAGATCCTCGATGCGGCCGTTGGTGCAGGAGCCGACGAACACGGTGTCGACCGGGATGTCACGCATGGTGGTGCCGGGCGCTAAGCCCATGTAGCGCAACGCATTTGCCGCGGCTTGGCTCTGCGCCTCATCGGCGATGTCGGCGGGATTGGGAATGCTGCCGTCGAGTGCGATGCCCTGGCCCGGGTTCGTGCCCCAGGTGACGAATGGCGCCAACGTCGCCGCGTCGATGACGGCCTCCTTGTCGAACTCTGCGCCTTCGTCGGTCTGCAACTCGTTCCAGTAGGCGAGCGCGGTATCCCACATTTCGCCCTGCGGCGCGTGCTGGCGGCCCCGCAGATAGTCGAACGTCGTCTGGTCCGGCGCGATCATGCCGGCGCGCGCGCCCGCCTCGATCGACATGTTGCACACCGTCATTCGGGCTTCCATCGACAGCGCGCGAATGGCCGCGCCGCGGAACTCGAGGACGTAGCCCTGCCCGCCTCCGGTCCCGATCTTCGCGATGATGGCGAGCACGAGGTCCTTGCTCGTAACACCAACGGGCAGTGCACCGTCCACGGTTATCGCCATCGTCTTGAACGGCCGCAGCGCCAGGGTTTGCGTCGCCAGCACGTGCTCGACCTCGCTGGTGCCGATACCGAAGGCCAGCGCGCCGAATGCGCCGTGTGTGGAGGTATGGCTGTCGCCGCAGACCACCGTCATGCCCGGTTGCGTCAGCCCCAACTGCGGGCCGACGACGTGCACGATGCCCTGGTCCTTGTCACCCATGCGGTGCAGCCGAACGCCGAAATCTGCGCAGTTCTTGCGCAACGTGTTCACCTGCGTGGCCGACACCGGATCGGCGATGGGCTTTTCGACGTCGGTCGTCGGCACATTGTGATCTTCGGTCGCCATCGTCAGATCCGGCCGGCGCACTTGGCGCCCGGCCAGGCGCAGCCCGTCGAAGGCCTGCGGGCTGGTGACCTCGTGCACGAGGTGCAGGTCGATGTAGAGCAGGTCCGGCTCACCAGGTTTGCCTTGGACGACGACGTGAGCATCCCAAACACGTTCCGCGAGTGTACGTTTTACAGAGATTGCCGTCATGACAGTGCCGCGGCGATTCGGTCGCCGATCTGAGTGGTACTCGCGGGGTTCGTTCCCCGCGTCCGAAGGTCTCGTGCCACTACGGCGTCGATCTTGGCGGCCGATTCGGTGTCGCCCACGTGGTCGAGCATCAGTGCGACGGAGCGGATGGACGCGGTTGGGTCCGCCTTGGCTTGCCCGACGATGTCGGGGGCGCTGCCGTGCACCGGCTCGAACATGCTCGGGTTCGTGCGCGTCGCGTCAATGTTTCCGCTTGCGGCCAAACCGATTCCGCCCGACACCGCCGCCGCGAGATCGGTGACGATGTCGCCGAACAGGTTGTCGGTGACGACGACGTCGAAGCGGCCCGGATCGGTGATCAGGTGGATCATCGCAGCGTCGATGTGCTGATAGGCGACCTCGACATCCGGATACTCGGTGGCGACCTCGTCGACCGTGCGCTGCCACAGCGATCCCGCGTAGACGAGCACGTTCGTCTTGTGCAGCAGCGTCACATGACTACGCCTTGTCAGTGCCTTTTCAAGGGCGTACCGTACGACACGCTCGACGCCAAACCGCGTGTTGATGCTGGTCTCGATCGCGACCTCGTGTGGTGTGCCGACGCGGATCGAGCCCCCGGTGCTGGTGTACATACCCTCGGTGCCCTCGCGGATGACCAGCAGATCAACCGTCGCGGCCCGCAATGGGCCATCCACGCCGGCACTGAGTAGCGACGGGCGCATGTTGACGTGATGGTCGAGTTCGAAGCGAGCCTGCAGCAGCAGTCCGCGCTCAAGGATTCCCGGCGCGACCGACGGGTGCCCGATGGCACCCAGCAGGATCGCGTCATGTCCGCGCAGTTCACCGAGTACTGAATCCGGCAGCAGGTCGCCGGTTGCGAGGTAGCGCGCTGCACCGAGGTCGTAGTCGGTCAATTCAGCACCCGGCGCAACGATTTTCAGAACTTTGACGGCCTCGCCGATAACCTCGGGTCCGATGCCGTCGCCGGCGATTACCGCAACTTTCAAACTCATGAGTATTCCTGACCAGTGGTGACGACTATGTCGTCGCGGACGTCTTCGTGGCGGTCCCCGACGGTAAGGGTTCCACTCGGTTCGAACATGAGAATCGACGCGCGATGCGGCGCCATCGGCTTGTGTTCGGTTCCGCGCGGGACGACGAACACCGTGCCCTGCTCAAGCACCACCACGCGTTCGCCGGACTCGTCCCGCAAACCGATGCGCAATTCCCCGTCGAGCACCATGAAGAACTCGTCGGTGTTGTCGTGGGCGTGCCAGATGTACTCGCCGTCGAACTTGGCCACGCGTACGTCGTAGTCGTTGACACGCGTCACGATGCGCGGGCTCCACAGATCGTCGATCTGCGCCAACACCGTTTGCAGACCAATGGATTCACTCGTCATGCGACCGATCCTGGCAGACCGTCGCGCGCCGCGTAAGTCCGCACACGACGTCCTTTCTTCGTCCTCTTGCGAAGGGGGTGCGACCGGGACAACTACGGGACGGGGCCGGGATGGCGGCCCGCATGATCGTGGGCAGCATCACCGAAGGCGGGAGAGGAAGGGCTTTGCCATGACTGAGATCGCGCTATCCGCGGCCACACCACAACGGCGTCGACCTGCACTGGCGGCGCGGGACGGCCAACCGTGGTGGAACCGGCAACTAGGGTCGTCGATGCCGCTGCAGCGGTACGTCCGCAACGATGAGCGCGCGGTTCCGTCCGTGCGGACCTGGCCCACCCGGACCATCGATCATGCGCCCCTGTGGAGTTCGGTGGATCTGCGTGACGGCAACCAAGCGCTGCCGAACCCGATGGACCCGCAGCGCAAGGGGATGATGTTCGATCTGCTCGTCGAGATCGGATTCAAGGACATTGAGGTCGGCTATCCGTCCTCGAGTCAGGCCGATTTCGACTTCGTGCGTGGCCTGATCGAAGATGACCGGATTCCCGACGACGTCACGATCGGGGTGTTCACGCCCGCGAAGCCCGACTTGATCGACCGCACCTTCGAGGCGGTTCGCGGCGCCGACCGTGCCGTCGTGCACCTGTGCAATGCGACGGCGTGCCTATGGCGCGAAGTCGTTTTCGGTATGACGCCCGAGCAAGTCCGCCACATGGCCGACACCTCGGCCCGTCACATGATGCGGCGTGCAGATGATTCCCGGAACACGAACATCCGTTTCGAATACTCGCCGGAGACGTTCAACGTCACCGAGCCGGACTTCGCTTTGGAGGTGTCGATTTCGGTGGCCACCACTCTGGAGGCATCGCCGGATCGGCCATTGATCCTGAACCTGCCGACTACGGTCGAGACCGACTCCCCGAATGTCTTCGCCGACCAGATCGAATGGATGGATCGGCACCTCAACAACCGTGAGTCGATCATTCTGTCGGTGCACCCGCACAACGATCGCGGCACCGCGGTCGCCTCGGCCGAGCTGGCATTGATGAGTGGCGCCGACCGCGTTGAAGGCACCCTCTTCGGCAACGGAGAGCGCACCGGCAACGTCTGCCTGGCGACGCTGGCGCTGAATTTGTTCAGCCGGGGTATCGACCCGCAGCTCGACTTCTCCGATATCGACGACGTGCGCAACACCGTCGAATTCTGCAATCAGATGCCGGTGCACATGCGCCATCCGTATGTTGGCGACCTCGTCTACACCGCGTTCTCCGGTACGCATCAGGACGCGATCGCCAAGGGCATGAATGCGCTCGAACGCCAAGCCGACAAAGCCGGCGTCGCCGTCCGTGAGGTTCCGTGGGTCGTGCCCTACCTACCGATCGACCCAAAGGACGTCGGCCGCAGTTACGCGTCGGTCGTGCGGTTGAACAGTCAATCCGGCAAGGGCGGCATCGCGCACGTGCTGAAATCGCAGTACGGACTCGACCTGCCCGCACTGCTGCGTCGTCAGTTCGCCACCGTGGTGCAAAAGGCCGTCGATGCCAGCGGTGTCGAGCTGGATTCAGGTCGGCTGTGGGACGTGTTCGCCGACGAGTACCTCGATCTTAGTTCGCCGCTCGTGCTTGAGGAGTTCGCGGCCCAGCAGCGCAACGGCGGGGTCGAGGTGAATGTTCGGGCTATCCGTAATGACAGCAGCGTCGTGCAATTCACCGGAGCCGGCACGGACGCCGCCGCCGCGTTCGTCGACGGAATCGCCAGTGTTGGTTATGTTCTCGACCTTGGGAGTGTCGCGACGCATCCGATCGCGGACGGTAAGGGCCGCCATGTTGCCTACGCCGAACTGGTCGTCGGCGGCGAGACGGTTTTCGGCGTCGGCATGGACGATGCCCCCAGCGCGGCGGCGGTGCGCGCGTTGATCAGCGCGGTCAACCGCGCCGGCCTCGTGCCCGCCGGAGCGACGGTGGGCGTCCGATGACGCTGCACGGACAGAGCAGCGTGTTGCCCGAGCTGCCGATCGCGCACGCCGAGTTCGAGCGGCACGCCGCGGCGCACCCGAACCGGCTCGCGCTGAGCTACACGAAGCAACGCATTTCCTACGGCGAACTCGACGGCAAGGCCAACCGACTGGCGCACCTCCTGCGGGCACGCGGCATTGCCAAGGGGTCGGTCGTCGGATTGTGTCTGGACCGCGGACCCGAGCTCGTTCAATGGATTCTCGCGGTCCTGAAGACCGGCGCGGCGTACGTGCCGCTCGACACGACCTATCCGGCGGAACGGTTGCAGTCGAACATGTCGCAGCTGCCCGAGATGTCGCTGATTGCGGTATCGCCGGAAACCGTCGCATTGCTCGGTGCCGAGCACCCGGCGACGTTGAGCATCGCCGACCATGCCGCTGAACTCGACGCCGCGCCCAGTCATAAGCCCGACGTCACGATCGACCCGAGCGACCTCTGTTACGTGGTTTTCACGTCGGGTTCGACCGGGACGCCGAAGGCCGTCGCCGTTCGTCACGTCGGCTGGTACAACCTGATGAACTGGCAACGCATCGAATACCGACTCGACGCGCAGTCGAGCAATTTGATCGTCAGCTCGTTCGGCTTCGACATCACCCAGCGCAGCATCATGACCCCGCTGTTCTGCGGCGCCGCCCTGCATTTGCTGCCGAGCCGCAGTTTCGATCCGGCCATGGCCTACCGGCTGATCGCCGAGAACGGCGTGCAGACATTGCATTGCACGCCGAGCACGCTGTATTTGCTCGTCGACCGCGAAACCGACCGTGGTGGCACGTCGCTGCGCGACAACGTCCGATTCATGTTCATAGGTGGTGAGGCCCTGTCCGTCGCGCGAATCGCGGCGTGGGCGACCACCGAGGGCAATGACTGCACCCTGCTGCACCAGTACGGCGTGTCCGAATGCACCGACGTCGCGTCGTCGCATCCGCTCACCGATTTCCCGGCATACGCGAAGGGCTGCGTCCCCGTCGGAAAGCCGGTGTACAACACTACAATTCACCTGCTCGACGAGAATCTCGACGACGTGCCAGAGGGTGACATCGGCGAGGTCTGCATCTCCGGAGCCAGCGTGGGCGCGGGCTATCTCAACGCCCGGCCTGCCGACGCCGCTCGTTTCACCACCATCGTTCGCGGAACCGAAATGATCGCCGTCTACCGCACCGGGGACCGCGGCGGTTGCACCCCCGACGGCGAGCTGTTCATTTCGGGCCGGATGGATGCGCAGGTCAAGATCCGCGGCTCGCGTATCGACCTCGGCGATGTCGATGGTGCGGTGCGTAGCAGCGATCAGGTCCGCGATGCCGCCGTCGTCGCGATCGCGAACTCCGACGGAGAGCTGGAACTCGTCGCGTTCGTCATTCCCGCCGGCGAGAGTTTGGATGTCCGGGAGTTGCGCACCGAGCTGTATGCGAAGGTGCCCAAATCCATGGTGCCCGGCGAATTCGTCGAGGTTTCCGACTTCCCGCTGAATCCGAACGGGAAAGTCGATCGCAAGGCCCTGGCTAGCCACTGAAAACCCAAGAAGAGGAGCACAATCATGACTGAATCATTGGCCGTCACGCCTCAGGACCAGATCGCGGCGAACGCCGTCGTCCCCGAGGACATCAGAGCCCAGATCGAGCAGTTCACCCAGGACGGGTTCCTCGGTCCGATCAAGCTGTACGAGCCCGAAGAGGCCGAGGCGCTGATCCGCGAAATCCGGATCCGCAACTTCGACGGCTCCAAGGCGCTATACCAGAACAGCGTCAACTACGACCGGCACTTCGACATCCCCGAACTCGGTCGGCACATCATGCACCCGACCATCCTGAAGTACATCACCGCGATCCTAGGATCGGACGTACTCAGTTGGCGTACCGAATGGTTCCCGAAGTTCCCGGGCGCCAAGGCTACCGAATGGCACCAGGTGCGTGACTACAGCTACGCCAACGGCGTGCCGCAGCTCGAGCCCACCGAGTCGGACTGGAACGCGTTCATCGACATCACCGTCTGGACCACGTTCACCCCAGCCACCAAGGAAGCCGCGTGCATGCGGTTCGTCCGCGGCTCGCACCGGCACCGCATCTTCGACGAGCACAAGCCCACCGACGCCGGCCGTGGCCAGGCCTACGACTTCGAGAAGCGCGCCGAGACCGGCTTCTTCGGTTACGACTTCGCCGACTTCAAAATCGACCCGGACTGGACCCCGGCCGCCGCGGACGTCGTCGAGTTCGAGATGCAGCCCGGTCAGGCGGTCATCTTCACCGCGTCCTGCGTGCACGGCTCCCTGCCGAACACTACCGAGCGAGAAACCCGTTTCGCCATCGCCGGCCGCTACGTCCCGACCCACGTGCGCGTGTATCCGAATCAGACCAGCTTCACCGCCCACGGCGCGACGTTCGACCTGGAGAACTACGGCTGCGTCCTCGTCGCCGGCGAGAACACCTACGACCACAACCGCCTGCGGTCGACCACTAACCACGGCGAACCGTTCGCATTCTGAGTTCTGGAAAGGCAACAGTCATGCAGAGCAAGATTCACGAAATCTGGGCCCGCGAGCTCAAGCTCACCGACTTCACGGACACCGACGACTTCTTCACCCTCGGGGGCCACTCACTCATCATGGCCAAGATCCAGGACGCCATCCTGGACGAATTCTCCATCGAGGTTCCCATGGACGAGCTGTTCCGCCGCCCCAATGTGGAGGCCATCTCCGCCCACCTAGAGAGCCTGAACGCAGCCGTGTGAGACGCCACGAAGGGACGTCGTAATTTCGGTGATCCAGCGGGTCCCAGGAACAGTAGGTAGACGTTCGGCGCTCACGCGTCGTTGTGGCGTCGGTTGAGTTCGAGGAAACCCGGCACCGTCTTCGGCCGACCCCACGCGCCCTAGACGCTGGGGTCGTTCCTGCGGGAGTTCGCCTTCGGCCACGTCCGCCAACTCGACGCCCTCGCATCCCGCCTACTGGCGCGACTGGCCGAACGCACGCCGGTGCTGGAGGGGATCGACGGCACCGTCATGGTCGACCTGGACGACACCATCATCGAAGTCCACGGATACGCCGACCACCACATCGGCAGGATCAACGACGTCACAACACCGCGTGGTCGTCATCCCGAGAGACGCTCAACAATCGCCACGGTCACCACCGGCCACGGCGCACCGGTGATCACCGGCCAGCGCCTGCGCAAGGGCTCCTGCGGCTCGCCGCGTGGGGCGGCCCGGATCATCGGCGACACCCTGGCCATCGTGACACGTCTGCGCAGCAGCGACGCCACCGGCACGCCGCTGCTCGGGCAGACTTCGCGTTCTACGGCCGTCCCACCGTCGCCGCGATCGGTCACCAGGCGTGGACGGCCATCGAGTACACCGACGCCGTCTACGACGAGGCTGCCCAACGGTGGATCTCGCGCGCCGAGGTCGCCTAAATCGCGTTCACCGCGTTCAGCTCCCGCAAGGCCACCGAGCACGTCCCGGGCAGGTTGGTGGTCCGACGCATCCCCGACCTCAACCACCACAGCGGCGACGGGCAGGCCACCCTGTTCGACACCTGGCGTTTTCACGCGTTCTTCACACCGACCTGGATACCGTCACCGCCGACAAGATCCACCGCGGGCACGCGATCATCGAGGCGGTCCACGCCGACCTCAAGGACTCCGCCCTGGCGCATCTGCCCCCGGGACGGTTCAACGCCAACGCCAACGCCGCCTGGCTGGTGTGCGCGGTGATGGCGTTCAACCTCACCCGCGCCGCGACCACCATCACCGGCCAGGGCCCGCACCGCCACCATCCGACGGACTCTGGTCACCGTCCCCGCCCGGATCGCGTCCTCGGCTCGACACCTCACCGTGCACCTACCACGCGGCTGGCCCTGGGAAACAGCGTGGAACACCCTGTTCGACGGTGCGTTTGGTCGTAACACGCTGATCCTGGCCTAACCCGAGCGCCGCCGCCAGCCCTCGACACGAAAGACCAAGTGGAACAACCCGACATCGAGGTCGGGCGGTCACCCACGCCCACCCCGGCCACGCACCCCGGTTCAAGGCGCACAATCGAAATCAACTTCACCCCGACAACCGATCGGTGGATCGAGGCTAAGCGTAGGCTAAGCGCCGTGCCGGGGTGCAGGTAGATTCCCACCCCGGCAACCTCAAGTGCTACTGCCGCCTGCACCCCCGACTACGGCGACGACCCACCACCCTTCTGATGGAATGCAAGCCGTGGGTGACTTACGTTTCGTCGAGGTCGGCCAGGATGACCCCTTGGCCGCGCCGCTGATCGATGAGCTCGCGGTCGAGTACGCCGATCGTTACGGCGGAACCCGGGACCGAGTGCATGAGTGGTTGCGCGGATACCCCGGCGCTGAGTTCGCGGCCCCGGGCGGTGGCCTGCTGATCGGCCTGCTCGGCGGCCGACCCGTAACCGGTGGCGCGTTCCGGCGATTCGACGACGCAACCGCCGAACTCAAGCGGATCTGGACCGACCGCCGTCACCGGCGCCGCGGCCACGCTCGCGCACTGGTGGCACACCTGGAAGCTGAGATCGCCGCGCGGGGCTACTCGCGGATCTACCTGACAACGGGCGATCGCCAGCCCGAGGCCGAGGCGCTCTACCTGTCGATGGGATACACCCGCTTGGCCGAACCACTGCCCGCCGAAGGCGAGGTCTATCCGATCGCCTTCGTCAAGGAGATCGGCCTATAGGCTTGCCGATGTGTCGCAGGCGACCGTTGGCTGGTTGATGCTGGCCGCTGCCGCACTGATTTTCGTATTCGGCGGCGTGTCCCGTCTGGTCGTCGGCCGCCGCCGTGAGACCAAGACTGTCCGCGGACTGGTGCACGCTTTCCGGCGCACCGGCATCGGGCGGGTGCTGTTCGGGCGGTTCGAGGGCGACGTGCTCGACGACGAACTCGACACGATGATCCTGATGCCGGCGATCGTCATCGCGTGTGGCCTCATCCTCACGGCGCTGTTCCTGCTGGGCTACGACACGTTGGCCTGATTCACGGCGCAGCCGTGGCGGCCTGAGCCTGAGCGACTGCATCCCGGACCGGGCCCCGCCAGACCGGACCGTGACCCGGCAGCATCACCTCGGCGTCGATCGTGGCCAACGTCGCCAGGCTGCGCCTGCAGGCATCCTCGTCGTGGTTGAACACCGACGGCAGCAGCTGCGGTCCGCGGCGGGGTGCCACGGGGTGGTCGGTGACCAGTGCGTCGCCGCTGACCAACACCCCGTCGACGACGTAGGAGCAGTGTCCGCCGGTGTGCCCCGGCGTCGCGATCGCTGTGGGTGCCCCGGGCAGGTGCGCCGCGACGTCATCGGTCAGCGGCGCGGCGGTCGGGATGCCGACGTGGGTCAGTGCCCCCTTGCGGATGATCGCCACCGACCACTTGAGCCACCTGGGCTGCCAGGCGTGAGCGGCCACCTTCACCGGGGACGCCTGTTCGAGGTACTCCCGCTTCGAGTGACCGACCTCGTCGGCGTGGCAGTACACCGGGGTGGCGTACGTCTCGGCGAACCAGATGGCGGTCCCGAGATGGTCGATGTGGGCGTGGGTCAACAGGATTGCGCGCACGTCCTGCACGCCGAAGCCGAGCTGGCGCAGCGATTCGAGCACGTCGGCACGGCTTCCGGGAAACCCGGCATCGATCAGCATCACCCCGTCGTCACCGGCGACCAGGGTCCAGTTCACCAGGTCGGTCTGCGCGAAGTGGACACGGTCGGTGATTGCCGTGAGAACCGGTGCCATCACGCGAGTGTAGAAAGAAGTCACGCGGACGTGAGGAGCAAGAGGGACAATGGCTGAACTGAAACTGGGCTACAAGGCGTCTGCAGAGCAGTTCGCACCCCGCGAACTCGTCGAACTCGCCGTCGCGGCCGAAGCGCACGGCATGGACAGCGCGACGGTCAGCGACCACTTCCAGCCCTGGCGCCACGAGGGCGGCCACGCGCCGTTCTCGTTGGCCTGGATGACAGCCGTCGGCGAGCGCACCGAGAGACTGCAACTGGGCACGTCGGTGCTGACGCCCACATTCCGGTACAACCCGGCGGTCATCGCGCAGGCGTTCGCCACGATGGGCTGCCTGTACCCCGGCCGGATCTTCCTGGGCGTGGGAACCGGTGAGGCACTCAACGAGATCGCCACGGGGTACGAGGGCGAATGGCCCCAGTTCAAGGAGCGCTATGCGCGGCTTCGCGAGTCGGTGCGGCTGATGCGGGAGCTGTGGCTGGGCGACCGCGTCGACTTCGACGGCGAGTACTACAAGACCAAGGGCGCCTCGATCTACGACGTGCCCGAGGGCGGCATCCCGATCTACATCGCCGCGGGCGGACCGCAGGTGGCCAAGTACGCGGGCCGCGCAGGTGACGGTTTCATCTGCACGTCGGGCAAGGGCGAGGAACTGTACAAGGACAAGCTCATCCCGGCGATGCGGGAGGGTGCCGAGGCCGCGGACAAGAACCCCGACGACATCGACCGCATGATCGAGATCAAGATCTCCTACGACACCGATCCCGAATTGGCGCTGGAGAACACCCGGTTCTGGGCGCCCCTGTCGCTGACGGCCGAGCAGAAGCACAGCATCGACGACCCCATCGAGATGGAGAAGGCAGCCGACGCGCTGCCCATCGAGCAGGTCGCCAAGCGCTGGATCGTGGCGTCGGACCCCGACGAGGCCGTCGAGAAGGTCAAGGACTACGTGGGCTGGGGGCTCAACCACCTGGTCTTCCATGCGCCGGGCCACGACCAGAAGCGTTTCCTCGAACTGTTCCAGCGAGACCTGGAGCCCAGGCTGCGGCGCCTGGCCTGACGCGCCGAAACCCGCGAGATGATCCGGATTCTCGCGACGGTGCTCGGGCTGCTGTCCCTGGCCGTCGCGGTCGCGGGGCTCGGCGCGCGGTACCTGCCGATCTCCGGACACCCCACCCTGATCGTCGCCGCGGCCGCACCCTACCTCGCCACGGCGGCACCGGCGGCGATGCTGTTGTTGCTTCTGGGCAGGCGATGGCTGCTGACCCTGCTGGCCGTGGCGGTGACCGTCGGGCTGGTCCTGGTCTACCTGCCGCGCTACCAGACACCTGCGGACTCGGAGACGGCGACGGTCGACATCCGGGTGCTGACCGCCAACCTCGGTATGGGACAAGCTGATCCAGCCACCCTGGTGACCCTTGCCCGCGACGCCGCCGACATCGTCGCCGTCCAGGAGATGACACAGGATGCGGCCGACGGGTTGGTCGAGGCGGGGATGGACGCCGAGTTCCCGTATCGCGTCGTGCTGCCCGCTGCGCTGGCGTCGGGCATCGGGATCTGGAGCAGGCACCCCATCGTGAACTCCGGGCGAATCGACGGCTACGCGCTGCCGATGCTGGGCACGCGGATCCGCATCCCCGGGGTGGTCGTCGACACCACGGTGCTGTCGATTCACCTTGCGGCGCCGTGGCCGCAGCCGATCGAGCAGTGGCTGCGCGACATCGCGTTGTTCCCCGGCACGCTGCGGGAGGTGCGCCGTGATGCCGGCGCGGGTGCGGTGATCGTCGCAGGCGACTTCAACGCCACCGCCGACATGGCGCCGTTCCGGCGGCTGCTCGACGAGGGATACGGCGATGCCGGCGCCGACGCCGGGGCGGGCCTTGCCCGTACCTATCCCGGCCGCGGGAGAAGGCCGCCGCTGATCGGCATCGACCACATCCTCGTCAAGAACGCCGAGGCGGCGTCGGCAGGCACGGTGGTGGTGCCGGGAGCCGACCACCGCGGTCTGGTCGTCACGGTGCGCGTGCCGGTGGACATGACGGCCAGTTGACAGGCAGGCTTTGACGCGTGCCCGACGAGCCTCGAACTCCGAAATCCGCAATCTATGTAGCTTCCCCCGAGGGTGACACCGGGAAATCGACCATCGCGTTGGGGATCCTGCATCGCCTCACGGCGACGGTCGCCAAGGTGGGGGTGTTCCGGCCGATCACGCGGGTTGCCGGGGAGCCGGATCAGCGCGACTACATCCTCGAGTTGCTGCTGGATCACACCACCGCCGGACTGCCGTACGAGGAGTGCGTCGGGGTCAGCTATCAGCAGTTGCACGACGCCCCGGACGCCGCGCTGGCCGACATCGTCGACCGCTTCCACCACGTGGCCGACCGGTGCGACGCGGTGCTGGTCGTCGGCAGTGACTACACCGACGTCGCGGCGCCGAGTGAGCTGTCCACCAACGCCAGGATCGCGGCCAACCTCGGCGCTCCGGTGGTGCTCGCCGTCAAGGCGAAGGGCCGCACACCCGACCAGGTCATGCAGGTGGTCGAGGTGTGCATGGACGAGATCGCCGCCCAGCACGCCTTTACCGCCGCGGTGGTGGTCAACCGGTGCGAGCCGGCCCGGATGGCCGACGTCGCCGCCGCGCTGCAGAAGATCGCGCCGCGAAGCTACGTACTGCCGGAGGAACCGCTGATGGTCGCGCCATCGGTCGCCGAGTTGCAGACCGCGGTCGACGGCACGGTGCTGCGCGGCGACCCTGCGCTGCTGACCCGTGAGGTGATGGACGTGCTGGTGGCAGGCATGACGGCCGAGCACGTGTTGGAGCGGCTGACCGAGGGCGTCGCGGTCGTCACGCCCGGCGACCGCTCCGACGTCGTCCTCGCGGTGCTCAGCGCCCATGCGGCAGAGGGTTTCCCGTCGTTGTCGTGCGTCATCCTCAACGGTGGTCTGCCGCTGCACCCGTCGATCGCCTCGTTGGTGTCCGGGCTGGGCCTGCGTCTTCCGATCGTCGAGACGGGGTTCGGCACCTTCGAGACGGCCAGCAGGGTGGCCGCGACCCGCGGCCGGGTGACGACACAATCCCATCGCAAGGTCGACACCGCCCTGGCGCTGATGGAAGCCCACGTCGATACCGCCGATCTGCTTGCGCAGCTGGCCATCTCGATGCCGTCGGTGGTGACCCCGCAGATGTTCACCTACCAGCTTCTCGACCGGGCGAGGTCGGACCGAAAACACATCGTGCTGCCCGAGGGCAACGACGACCGCATCCTCAAGGCAGCGGGCAGGCTGCTGCAGCGCTCCGTCGCCGACCTCACGATCCTCGGCGATGAGACCCAGGTCCGTTCTCGCGCAGCGGAACTCGGTGTCGATCTGTCGAAAGCGACGGTCCTCGACCCGCAGACCAGCGAGCTGTGCGGTCAGTTCGCCGAGCAGTACGCGGCGCTGCGCAGCCACAAGGGGGTCACCGTCGAACAGGCCCGCGAGATCATCCACGACGTCTCGTACTTCGGCACCATGCTGGTGCACAACGACATGGTCGACGGCATGGTATCGGGCGCGCGGCACACGACCGCGCACACCATCAGGCCGGCCTTCGAGATCATCAAGACCACGGCCGGTGTCTCCACCGTGTCCAGCATCTTCCTGATGTGTCTGGCCGACGAGGTGCTGGCCTACGGCGACTGCGCGATCGTCCCGGACCCCACCGCCGAACAGCTCGCCGACATCGCGATCTCCTCGGCACGCACGGCCGCGCAGTTCGGCATCACCCCCAGGGTGGCGATGCTCTCGTACTCGACCGGTACCTCCGGTTCCGGCGCCGACGTCGAGAAGGTCAGGAAGGCAACCGAATTGGTGCGATCGCGCGACCCCGAGCTGCTGGTTGAGGGTCCGATCCAGTACGACGCGGCGGTCGAGCCGTCGGTGGCGGCGACGAAGATGCCCGACTCCACGGTCGCCGGGCACGCCACCGTGCTGATCTTCCCCGACCTGAACACCGGCAACAACACCTACAAGGCCGTGCAGCGCAGTGCGGGCGCCATCGCGATCGGGCCGGTGCTGCAGGGGCTGAAGAAGCCCGTCAACGACCTGTCCCGGGGCGCGCTGGTCGAGGACATCGTCAACACCGTCGCGATCACGGCGATCCAGGCGCAGGGAGTGCGGTCATGACCCGCTCGGTGCTCGTGCTCAACACCGGGTCGTCGTCGGTGAAATTCGAGCTCCTGGAACCGGACTCGGGTGCCTCGCTGGCGGACGGCATCGTCGAGCGGATCGGTGAGGGGTCCTCGTCGGCAACCCTGTCCGCCGGGCAGGCCGCCGCGTCCCGAGACGAACCGGTGGCCGACCACGACGCCGCGCTGCGGACGGTGTTCGAGATGTTCGAGGAAGCGGGGGCCCGCCTCGAGGATCTCGGTCTGGAAGCGGTCGGGCACCGGGTGGTTCACGGCGGCCCCGACCTGTACCGGCCGACCGTGGTCGACGATGCGTTGATCGCCCGCCTCCGGGAGCTGGCTCCGCTTGCGCCGCTGCACAACCCGCCGGCGATCCTGGGCATCGAGGTGGCGCGCCGGGCCCTGCCCGACGTGCCGCACATCGCGGTGTTCGACACCGCGTTCTTCCATGACCTGCCCGCCGCGGCGGCCACCTACGCCATCGATCACGAGATCGCCGCCAAGTGGCACATCCGGCGGTACGGGTTTCACGGCACGTCGCACCAGTACGTCAGCGAGCAGGCGGCGGCCTTCCTCGGGGTGCCGGTGGGCTCGCTGAGCCAGATCGTGCTGCACCTCGGCAACGGGGCCTCGGCGTCGGCCATCGTCGGTGGCAGGCCGGTGGAGACCTCGATGGGGCTCACCCCGATGGAGGGTCTGGTGATGGGAACCCGTTCCGGGGATCTGGACCCCGGGGTGATCACCTATCTGTGGCGGACGGCGGGCATGAGCGTCGAGGACATCGAGTCGATGCTCAACCGGCGGTCGGGTGTGCGCGGCCTCGGTGGGGAGATCGATTTCCGGGTGCTCCATCAGCGGATCGAGTCCGGTTCCGGATCAGACCGGGCGGCAGCACAATTGGCCTACGACGTGTACATCCACCGGTTGCGCAAGTACATCGGCGCCTACTTCGCGGTGCTGGGGACCGCCGATGTCATCACGTTCACGGCGGGCGTCGGCGAGAACGACGCCGTGGTCCGCCGCGACGCGCTGTCGGGGCTCGCGTCGTTCGGCATCGAACTCGACGAGCACCTCAACGACAGCCCCGGCAGGGGAGCCAGGCGCATCTCGGCCGACGGGTCACCGACGACGGTGCTAGTTATTCCCACCAACGAGGAGCTTGCGATCGCTCGGGCGTGTGCGCAGGTACTTGCCGGCTGAGGTGCCTCGTGCCACGGGCAACTCGCGGTCCGGATCGCAGATTCGCAGCAGTCGCCAGACGTGGGGTCCCGCGAGTAGCGACCACTGGACCCCGGCGCGCGCACAGATGACGTTGATGTTGGACAATGCGGCAAACCCCGATGCCGCGAAGAACTCCACTGTCTGCAGGTCGAGGACCAGCCGACGGGAGCCGCAGATCCGCCGTTCGACGTAGCGGGCGAGCGCGCAGCTGTTCGTCGCGTCGATCTCGCCGTGGATGGTCACGAGAACCTGCGTCGGCGGGAGCTGGCATGCCGAGAAGGTGGCCCGGTGGTGCTCTTCGCGCAGGTCGAAGGACCGGGGATCGGGGCGGTACACCCGCTGCGTACTCGGTGCGGGCGATGATTCTGATGTGGACACGGTGGCCTCCCAGGATTAGGAACCGTCAGCCAAACTACGAGTTCGAACTGTCCGCTGCCGTCAGGGGATCAGGCCCTAGATTCTCAAAGCCGTCGCGGTGGTTGCTTGCGCATCCGTGCGCCGATGACGTCATATTTTCTGATTGTTCTGGCCGATCATGAACCAGGTTGGCTCACGATACTACGGAATCAGTGGCTTGACCAGAAGTTTGGGTCGATCTGGATCGAGACCCCTCACCTGCATGTTTGCTGGTCGCGAACACGCGGGTCGGCGAACGCCGGAGGGCGGTGCGGCAAATTTGACATCACAGCAACGGATTCCGCAGTTGCCGGGGCGTTGGCAAGAAACATCAAGCGTGTGATGATTTTGATCATGACGGCCTAACTCGACGGAAAAGTCGCCATCGTCACGGGCACCAGCAGAGGCGTCGGCGTCGGCATCGCCCACGAACTGCTCCGGGCGGGGGCCACCGTGATCGGCTGCTCACGCACCGCCCTCGACGCGATCCCCGGCGCCGACGCGGAACCCGGATGGGCCCGACGATCCGCCCAGATGGTGTGCGACCAAGGCGATTACCGCGCGATCGACGCGATGGTGACCCAGGTTGTCGAAACGTGCGGGTCGACATTCTCGTGAACAACGCCGGCGGCACCGTGCCCGCCCCGCACGCCGAGGACATCCCGGCGCTGGTCTCCCGCATCCAGGGTGCGCCGCCGTCCGACGATGATCTCGAGCGCACCGCGCTGTTCCATGCATTCGCGATACAGATGAACCTGATCAGCCCGCTGTGGTTCGCGATCCGCGTGTACCGGCAGATGCGCCAACAGGATGGCACCGGCTGCATCATCAACGTCTCCAGCGGTGCCTGACCCGGTCGCTGGCCGAGGAGTGGGGTCCACGGGCCCGGGTGAACTGCGTCGCGCTCGGACCCACGATCACCGAGAACTTCCGCTCGTTCGTGCCCAAAGACGACCCCACCGGCGCCACCTATTCCCGCGCGGTGCCCCTCAAGCGTGGCGGTGAGCCCGCCGAGGTCGGTCGGACGTGCGAATTTATCGCCTCCGGCGCAGCCGATTTCATCAACGGAACCACCATCGGGATCGATGGCGGGATGTTGCCGGGCGTGCTGTACGACGCGGGTTTGAGGACGATCACCGAGCTGTTGTGAGGAGGCCTGCCATGCGCAGGATCATTCAGTTCTCCACCGGTAACGTCGGGGTGCACGCGCTGCGCAGCATCATCGAGCGTCCGGATCTGGAACTGGTCGGGGTACACGCGAACACCCCCGACAAGGTCGGGCAGGACGCGGCCGGGTTGTGCGGACTGCCGACTCCGATCGGGATCACCGCGACCGACGACATCGACGCGCTGGTCGCCCCCGACCAGGCCGATGTGTGGCTGCGTGAACCGCTGGCGGCCGCATGCGCCGAGGGCGATTCCACGTTGTACATCAACGGCATCGACCCGGGTTTCTCCGGGGACACGCTGGTGTACACCACACTGAGCCTGGCTGCGCGGGCCACCGCCGTGACGGTGCAGGAGATCTTCGACTACGGGTCCTACGACGACGCCGAGTTCACCGGGGTGAGCTTCGGTTTCGGTGCGCTTCCCGAGCACACGCCGACCCTCTTCACCCCCGGGATTCTCACGTCGATGTGGGGTGCGCAGGTGCGCAGCCTGGCGGCCGATCTCGGTGTCGAGCCCGACGAGGTGCGGGAGCGTCATCGGAACTGGGTGACGCCGGAGCCGATCGACTGCACGATGATGCGGGTCGAACCCGGTCACGTCGCCGCGGTCATGTTCGGCGTCGACGGCCTGCGCGACGGCCGCGCCGTCATCACCATGGAACACGTCAACCGCCTGACCGACGCCGCGGCGCCCGACTGGCCCTACCCGCCCGACGGCTATCCCGGGGTGCACCGGGTGGTCGTCGACGGCAGCCCGGGAATCGAGATCAACACCCACGTGGGAACTTCGGGTATCGACCACAACCAGGGTGGGGTGATCGCCACCGCCGCGCGGGCGGTCAACGTCATCGAGGCGGTGTGCCGGGCGTCGATCGGCCTGCTGTCCGCACACGACCTACGCGCCACCGACCACGTCAACGGTGTCATGTGGTGACCGAATTGTTGGGCGCAAGCCTCGCCATTTATGGCGGGGTGAGCCCGTCCCGTCCGTCGCCGGGCGCCAGGCCGGTGGTCAGAGTGGCCGAGCTTGCTGGTCGATGTATTGCTTGGTGATCGACAGGGGTGCGCCTCCGCAGGAGACGGCGAAGTAGGACGGCGACCAGAGGTGGCCGCGCATGCGGGCACGCACACACGGGCCGGTGAATTCGCGCCGTACCGTGTAGGCGGTGCGGCCCTTGAGACGTTGGGCAGGAACGGATATGGCGAGTGTTGTCGGG
>Ga0209347_1002494_pt1 | contig 24180 bp, 19 predicted proteins | sample AutmiccommuBRH23_FD_187382 | JGI IMG/M metagenome (GOLD analysis project Ga0209347, IMG submission 187382) | Deep subsurface microbial communities from Mt. Terri, Switzerland - Autotrophic microbial communities BRH/23 (SPAdes) (version 2) | ecosystem: Environmental > Aquatic > Deep subsurface >...
ATGGCCATGGGCAGGGGCGCCGGCGACGGGTGCGGCTGCAGCCCCAGGGCATGGCGCGCCACCCGGCGACCCTGCTCCATGGCGGTCGAGGCCAAAGCCGGAGCGCCGGCCAGATCACCAATGATGTAGATGTGCGGTACCGGTGTCTGGTGCTGGTCATTGAGCCGCACCCAGCCGTTGTCATCGGCGGCGAGCCCGGCCCGCTCGATGGCCAGGTGTCCATAGTTCGGCTCGCGGCCTTGGGCATAGAGCAGGCAGTCCGCGTCGTACTCGGTCCCTTCGGCGGTGGCCACGTGCACGCGCTGGCCGCGCCGGTCGATGCGCTCGACGCGGGTGAGCATGCGCAGGCTGACCCCCATATCGCTCATGTGATCCATCAACCGCCCGGCGATGTCCTGGTCCAGATAGGCCAGAGGCTGCGCATGATGATCGATCAAGGTCACCCGCACCCCCAGGGGTGCGAACAGGGTAGCGAATTCGCAGGCGATGACGCCGCCGCCGACCACCAGCAGGCTTCCCGGGAGCCTGCGCATCTGCAGGATGGAGGTGGAGTCCAGCACCCGCTCCTTGTCGAATGGAACATGGGCGGGGCGACGCGGCCGCGATCCCGTCGCCAGGACGATAACCGCCGCCCGCAGCCGTTCTCGGCTGCCGGCGCGGGTCGTCACGCCAAGGGTGTGGGCGTCCTCGAAGGCCGCTTCGCCGGGCACGATGGTGATGCCGTGGCGCAGCAGCTCGCCCAACAGCACCGATTCCCTGTTGTCGATGATGGCGTCCTTGCGCCGGATCGCCTCGCTCAGGAAATCTGCCGACAGCTCCGGCTGGCGGTGCAGGGCCTCGCGCATGCCCTTGGCAGCGAACCGCGACACCAGGAAGGCGGCCTCGCGCAACGCCTTGCTGGGGATGGTGCCGGTCTGCAGGCTGACGCCGCCCAGGTAGGGCTTGCGCTCGATCAGCGCCACCCGCCGCCCCAGCTTGGCGGCGGTAATGGCCGCCGCCTGCCCGCCTGGGCCCGAACCCACCACCAGCAGATCGTACTCGGCCGTCATCGTTCTCCCTCGTCCAACCCCGGCGGATACGGCCCCCACAGTCACGTCTGCCGCGAAACGCAGAGGCCGCCAAGGCGCAAAGGACGCAAAGAAGGCTCAATTCGTCACTGCCTCGCGGCCGCTAGATCACGACTGCCGGATTCGGCCCCCTACCCCCACCGGCGTCGCATACGCACGCTCGAGCCACCGCCTTGCGCAGCCCAAACGATCCGCGCTCTGCGATCTCCGCGTCTCTGCGTCCTCCGCGTTCCCGGCCCGCGCCGAAAGAAGCGCCGCTCAACGCAACTCGGCCAACAGGCGGTCGATCATGGCGTCGGCCTGAGCCCCGTAGCCGCCGCCGAACAGGTTGAAGTGATTGAGGATGTGATACAGATTGTAGAGCGTCTTGCGGGTTCGGTAGCCGGCGTCCAGGGGCCAGGCATCCTGATAGGCACGCAGAAAGGCACCGCCGAAGCCCCCGAACAGCTCGGTCATGGCCAGGTCGGTTTCCCGGTCGCCGTAATAGGTGGCCGGATCGAAGATCACCGGCCGGCCGTGGTCGTCGCTCGCGGCGTTGCCGCCCCAGAGGTCTCCGTGCAGCAACGAGGGCTGGGGCCGATGGTCCGTGAAGAAGCCGGCCAGGCCCTCCATCAGCCGCGCCCCTTTTTCCAGGGCACGGGGGCCCAAGCCGCTGCGCCCGGCCAGGTCCAATTGTACGCCCAGGCGATGCTGCTGCCAGAACGCCACCCAATCGTTTTCCGGGGTGTTCACCTGGGGCGTGGAGCCGATGGTGTTGTCCCGATGCCAGCCGAAGCGCGTTCCCGTCACCCGGTGCAGCGCCGCCAACTCCGTCCCCAACGCCGCACCGTCGACGCGCCCGACCAGCGGGATGTACTCCAGAACCAGGTAGGCCGAAGGCCCGGCGACGCCGACAGTCACCGGAAGCGGCACGCGCATCGCCGCGGCGGCGGCCAGTTCCCCCAGCGCTTCGGCCTCCGCCTGGAACATCTCCAGTCCGAAGGCGCGGTTCACTTTGACGAAGAACTCCCGCCCGTCCCCGGACAGGCGATACGCCCGATTGATGCAGCCGCCGCCGATGGGGGACTTCGACGCGATTGAAAACGGCTTCCCCGTGGCCTCGCCGATCGCCTGCGCGATGTCATTCCATGGGTCCATGGGGCTACCCTAGCAAAGGGTCGCGGCGGTGGCACCCGTGTCCTGCCGCAGCCGCTACACGCCGGGGATGCAATGCGTCTTATGGCGATGTGTTAGGCCGCGACCAAGCTACCCACGCCGCGCCGCAGAGCGCCCAATCCGTATTTTCTGAACCCTTTGCGCCCGTTGCGCCTCCGCGTTCTTCGCGTTAATCGCCGTCGCCGAGTGACACGCCGAGCTCCCGAAAACGCTTGCGCAGGCGCTCGCCGAAGCCGAGCTCGTTGAACAGGCGGTTCAGGGCGCGCAGGTTCGGGCCGCGCCAGCGCAGGCGCTCGGGATCCACCTTCATCGGAATGTCGCCGTGAATGGTCGCGAGGCGCCGGGCGAGGAAGACCTGGGCACGGTATTCGTGCAGCCGTTGGCGGATGCGCGCGGCGCCGCGGATGCTGCGCGGCAGGTGATCCAATCGGGCGTAGAGCTCCTCCAGCGAGCCGGAGGAGTTGATCAGGGCGGCGGCAGTCTTGGGCCCGATGCCCGGGACCCCGGGGATGTCGTCGATCGGGTCGCCGCTCAGCGCCATATAGTCCACGACCTGGTCCGGGCGCACGCCGAGCGCGGCACGCACCTCGGCAGCGCCGATGCGCCGGTCCGCAGCGAAATCCCAATACACGTCGCCGTCACGCATCAGTTGCAGCAGGTCCTTATCCCTGGAGACGTAGACCATGGAAAAGCCGCGTGGGCGCATGCGGGTGGCGATGGTGCCGATGAGATCGTCGGCCTCGTAGCGACGGCTGGCGTACTCGGCCAGACCGGCGCCGCGGACCAGCCGCCGACACAGCCGGAACTGCCACAGGAGGTTGTCCGGCGGTTCGCCGCGGCTGCGCTTGTAACCCGGGAACATGCGGTTGCGAAACGAGCTGGTCAGGCTCTCGTCGAACAACACCGCGGCGTGCGTCGGGCGGACCTTCTCGAGAAACCCGGCGATGAAGGCACCGAATCCGTACACCGCGTTGACCTCATCGCCCGCGGGCGTAGCGATACTACCTGGCAGTGCATGCCACGCGCGGAACACGTAGATGCTGGCGTCGATCAGATACAGGAGGCGGCGCTGCCGCGCCGAACCCGCCACCTGCGTCAGGCGGCCCGCGCCAGGCGCTCGTGCAGCGGGCTGGTGCGGGGGAAGTGGGCCCGCAGAAACTCCATCTGGTCGGCCAGTACGCGGCGCCCCTGCAGATAGATGTATTCCGCATGGGTGGGCACGAAGGGAATGGCCAGCAATTGCATCCCCGCCTCTTCAGGGGTCCGCCCCGCCTTGTGGTTGTTACAGCGCTTGCAGGCCGCGACCACGTTGTTCCACAGGTCTGCACCACCCTGGCTCAAGGGGGTGACGTGATCCCGGGAGAGGTCGCGGGTCGCGAACCGTTCGCCGCAATACATGCACAAGTGACCGTCGCGGTTGAACAGTGCGGGGTTGTTCAAGGGCGGGACGTAGCGGTCCCTCGCCTTGGCCAAAGCATGGTTGTTGCCGTGGGTGGCGATGATGGAGTTAACGTCGACGACACTGCGACGACCCGTGCGGGCGTTGCAGCCGCCATGCACCCGATACAGCAACGAGCCGCAGGCATAGGCTACCTGCGCGAGATGATACAGGCGCACTGCATCCTGGTAACCGATCCACTCCAGCGGCATACCGGACACGTCGGTCCGTAAGACCTGGTGACTGAGGCTGTACACCGATTCTCCTCCTGGGAGAGCCCCGTGGAAGAACGTACTTCACTGTACGTCTCGAATCCGGATTATGCCGCTTTGGTTGCGTGGTTTGCGCCGCCGGCCGCATACCCCGCCCTGAGGCTACCATGGCGCCGCGGCGCTGGCCAGCAAGTGCGCGCGACCCCCCGCGCGGGCGCGCCCGCACGAGTCAGTAGCGGCACCTGGGCGCGGCCGTCGCGCAACTGAGTTCGAATGTCCGAATTGCTCATCGCGCGACCGGCAGCGTGAGTCTGCGACCGGGCGCTGCCGTATACACCCCCAGGCGAAATCCGCTAATATTGCTCGCTTTGTGGGGGCGACCAGAGACCCGCGGCGGCCGCGATCTCTGCGAAACGCCCGGCGCAACGCGGGCGGTCCTCCACGACGCGCTTTCCCAATCACGCAGAGGCGAACCCATTTCGCATCCGGAGAAATCCCAATGCCGACACGTGTGGCTGTACCCAAGGAAACCGTGGCCGGGGAACGGCGTGTTGCCCTCACCCCGGAGGTGGCGGAGAAGTTCCGCAAGGCGGGGGTCGAGGTGGTGATGCAGCGTGACGCCGGTGCCTCCAGTTTCTTCGGTGACGCTGAGTACGGCGCGGTTGAGGTCGCGGACTCCGCCGCCGCGCTCTTTGGCCAGGCCGATGTGGTCCTGAAGGTGCAGCCGCCCACGGAGGAAGAGATTGCGCAGCTCCGCGAGGGCGCGATCGTCGTTGGCTTCATGCAGCCGCACCGATTCCCGGAACGGGCCAGGCTCATGGCCGAGCGCAACATCACCGCCTTGGCCATGGAGCTGGTGCCGCGCATCTCTCGCGCCCAGTCCATGGATGCGCTGTCCTCTCAGGCCAACATCGCCGGCTACAAGGGCGCGCTCCTGGCCGCTAATCTGGCCGCCCAGTTCTTCCCCATGCTGACCACCGCCGCCGGCACCATCCGGCCCGCCAAGGTCCTGGTGCTGGGCGCCGGCGTCGCCGGGCTGCAGGCGATTGCCACCGCCCGCCGTCTCGGCGCCATCGTGCACGCCTACGACGTGCGCAAGGCCACCAAGGAGCAGGTGGAGTCCCTCGGCGGGCGCTTTCTCGAGCTGGCGGTGGACGCCGAGTCTCAGGGCGGCTACGCCCGCGAGCTCACCGACGAGGAGAAGCAGCAGGAACGGGACATGCTCACGCGCCAGATCGGCGAGTCGACCGCCGTCATCAGCACTGCGGCCATTCCCGGGCGACCGTCGCCGAAGCTGATCTCCAAGGAAATGGTGGAGGCCATGCGCGCAGGTGCGGTGGTCGTCGACCTGGCCGCCGAGGGTGGTGGCAACTGCGTGTTGTCGCAGCCCGGCGAGACCATCACCCACGACAACGGCGTCATCATCCACGCGCCCCTGAACGTGCCGAGCATGCTGCCCCTGCACGCCAGCGAGATGTACGCGCGCAATCTGTTCAACCTCATTCGGCCAATGATCGCGGAGGGCGGCGAGCTGGCGCCCGACTGGAATGACGAGGTGCTCGCCGGCAGCAGCCTCACCCGCGACGGCCGGATCCAACACGACCCGACCCGAAAGCTGGTGCAAGGAGAGTCGTCATGATCGAAGGCATCACCGCTCTGTACATCTTCATGCTCGCCGCCTTCACCGGCTACGAGGTCATCGGCCGCGTGCCGGTGATCCTGCACACACCGTTGATGTCCGGCTCGAACTTCGTGCACGGCATCGTGCTGGTGGGCGCCATGGTCGCCCTCGGCCACGCCGAGACCGGCGCCGAACAGGTCATCGGCTTCGTCGCCGTGCTGCTCGCTGTCATGAATGCGGTGGGCGGCTACGTGGTCACGGAGCGCATGCTCGAGATGTTCAAGAGCAGCAAGGAGAGCGGCGGATGAGCGCGCTGGTGCAGACCGTTTACTTTGTCGCCGCGGTGTTGTTCATCGTCGGCCTCAAGCGCATGAGTTCACCGAAGACTGCCCGCGGCGGCATCGTGTGGGCGGGCGCCGGCATGCTGGCCGCCACGCTCGCCACCTTCTTCACGCCAGGGCTGAGCAACTTCGGGCTGATGATCGCCGCCATCGTCATCGGCGGCGGCATCGCCTATGTTTCCGGCAAGCGCGTCGCCATGACCGACATGCCGCAGATGATCGCCCTCTACAACGGCATGGGCGGCGGTGCGGCCGCGGCCATTGCCGCCGTGGAGCTGATCAAGGGCATCGGCCACGACCCTGTGGTGCTGGTGCTCGCCGTGCTCGGCGCCCTCATCGGCGCCGTGTCATTCTCCGGCTCCCTGGTGGCGTTCGCCAAGCTCCAGGGTTGGATGAAACGCACCCTGCGCTTTCCCAGCCAGCAGGCGCTCAACCTCGGCGTGTTCGCGGCCACGGTGGTATTCGGCATCGTGCTCGCTGCCGTCACCCAGAGTCCTTGGGTCGTGGCGGTGTTCTTTATCCTGGCCCTCGCGGTCGGCGTGCTCATGACGCTGCCCATCGGCGGCGCCGACATGCCGGTGGTCATCTCCCTGTACAACGCACTGACCGGCCTGGCGGTCGCATTCGAAGGCTTTGTGCTCAACAACGCCGCCATGATCATCGCCGGTACGGTGGTGGGCGCCGCCGGCACCCTGCTCACCCAGCTCATGGCCCGGGCCATGAACCGGCCCATCTCGAACGTGCTGTTCGGGTCCTTCGGCGCGGTATCCGGCGTCGAAGAGGAGGCGGTGGAGGGGAGCCTCAAGCCGATCGACGCCGCCGATGTGGCGGTCATGATGGCCTACGCCAACAAGGTCGTGATCGTGCCCGGCTACGGGATGGCGGTCGCCCAGGCCCAGCACAAGATCTGGGAATTGGCCAAGCAGCTGATCGACCGGGGGGTGAAGGTGAGCTTCGCCATCCACCCGGTGGCCGGGCGCATGCCCGGGCACATGAATGTCCTGCTGGCCGAAGCCGGCGTCCCCTATGACCTGATCTTCGATCTGGAGGAGATCAATCCCGACTTCCCCAACGCCGATGTCGCTTTGGTGATCGGCGCCAATGACGTGGTCAACCCGGTCGCCCGGACCAATCCCGACAGCCCCATCTACGGCATGCCCATTCTGGATGTGGACAAGGCAAAGAACGTGGTGGTGATCAAACGCGGCAAAGGTGCCGGGTTCTCGGGGATCGAGAATGCCCTTTTCTACAAGGACAATACCCGCATGCTGTATGGCGACGGTCAGGACATGGCCACCAAGCTGATCCAGGCGGTCAAGAGTTTCTGACCCCTCGCGCCTCGCGCACGTGCGCACGTGAGCTGCCGCCACGGGATGGCACCGGCAGCCGCGCGCGCTGCACGGAATCCTTGAACTCGAAGCCGGGGGCCGGCGTTGTCGCGCGGCAGCCGCCGCCTATGCTGTTGGATATCGCACGGGGGTCGATCGCAGGCGCACACGCCGGCCGGAACATGACCCGCGCGGCAGAGTCCCACGGCCCCCTTCATGCATGCCAAGGAGGCCGTAATGAGCCGGAACGCTGAACACCCCGAATCGCTACCGCTCGATGACGAGGGCTTTGTCGCCGATCCCGACCGGTGGACGCATACCCTTGCCGAGGACCTCGCCCGGGAGCACGGGCTGGATGGCCTGAGCCCGGAACACTGGCGGTTGGTCCACTGGTTGCGCCGTCATTACTACGAGTTCGGCACCCCCCCTTCGGCCCACCAGGTCTGTCACGAGAACCAGCTGCCCCACGATTGTGTCGATCGGCTGTTCCACCGCGACCTGCTCGCCGCCTGGCGCATCGCCGGGCTCCCGAATCCCGGGGAGGAGGCCAAGGCGTATATGAAGGGAAGCATGTAAAAGTTGCAGCCCTGGCCCGAGCCGCCCGAGGTGCCCCCATTGGGATTTTCTTTACCCCGAAGGGCCTACAAACAAGCGCTTAGCCGCGCCACACCGTTTTGGTTATGCACAATCGTCCGAGCGACGGTACGCGCCGGGGAGCGCTGGCCGCCATTATCCTGACGATTCTGGTGGAAATCTCCTAACCTACTGATTTAGAAAGGCGAGCCGAGGTGGTGTTTTTTTGCTCAAGTTGTCAGTAGGCCAACATCGAAGCCGCTCCGGGGCACATCTGCGCCGGTCGTCCACAGAGTTATCCACAGATTTTGTGGATAACCGCAAATGAAGCGAGCTTATCGTCAGTTAGGTTCACACACCTCACAAACGACCTTAAGTTCGGCCGCTAACAAAGGGTGATCCGCACTGGGGAAATGGTAGAGTAGCCCGATGCTCGGGGAGCCCATTCTGCGCGTGGCGGTACCCTCGCCGCTGCGCCGTACGTTCGATTATCTCCCCCCCGCCGGCACGGATCCGGAGCGGCTGCATCCGGGCGTCCGGGTCCATGTCCCTTTCGGTCGCGCCCGCGCCGTGGGGCTCGTGCTGGCGGTGGTGGAGTCCGCCGCCGTCGCCGCCGAACGGCTGCGGCGGGTACTGCGCATCCTCGACACCGAACCGCTCCTGGATGCCGAGACCATCGCCCTGCTGCAATGGACCAGCGATTACTACCACCATCCGGTGGGCGAGGTGTTCAGTACCGCATTGCCCACGGCCTTGCGCCAGGAGCGCATTGAGCGCACCGCCAGCCAACGCCACTGGCAGCTCACCGCAGCCGGCCGGGAAATCGACGCCGAGGCGGTCGTGCAGCGCAGCCCCCGCCAGGCACAGATCCTGGAACGGCTGCGCCAGGCGCCCGAGGGTCTCACCCGGGAGGGATTTGCCGACCAGGTCGGCGACTGGCGGGGGGCGCTGCGGGCGCTGGTGGGCAAAGGTTGGGTGCAGACGGTGCAGCGAACCGCCGACTGGCCCGCTGCGGCGGGCGGCGAAGCGGCGCTCGCGTTGAACGATTTCCAGCGCGAGGCGGCCGACGCGGTGAGCAGTGCCTTGGGGGGGTTCCAGGCGTTCCTTCTCTACGGCGTGACCGGCAGCGGGAAGACCGAGGTGTATCTGCAGGTGATCGCGCAGGTGCTGGCACAGGGACGCCAGGCCCTGGTGCTGGTGCCGGAGATCGGCCTAACGCCGCAACTGCTGCAACGCTTTCGCCAACGCTTCGCCGTGCCCCTGGTGGTGCTGCATTCTGGGCTCAGCGAGCAGGAACGCCTGCAGGGTTGGCTGGCGGCGCGGGACGGGCGCGCCCGCATCGTCATCGGCACCCGCTCGGCGGTGTTCACGCCCCTGGCCCGCCCGGGCGTGCTGATCGTGGACGAGGAGCACGACCTGTCGTTTAAACAGCAGGACGGGCTGCGCTATTCCGCCCGCGACCTCGCCGTGATTCGCGCCCGCCGTCAGGCGATGCCAGTGCTCCTCGCCTCGGCCACGCCATCGCTGGAATCGCTGCAGAACAGTTTCGACGGCCGTTACCGCCTGCTGGAGCTGCCCGAGCGCGCCGGAAGCGCGGTACATCCGCGCATGGCTTTGCTGGACGTACGCGGTCGGCCGCTGCACGAGGGACTGTCCGATGCGCTGCTGGCCCGCGTCGGAGCGCACCTGCAAGATGGCGGTCAGGTGCTGCTGTTTCTCAATCGGCGGGGCTTCGCGCCCACCCTGCTGTGCCACGACTGCGGCTGGGTGGGAAGTTGCGAGCGCTGCGACGCCCACCTCACCCTGCACCGCGCCAGCAGTCGGCTGCGCTGTCATCACTGCGGCGCCGAACGGAGCATTCCGCCGCAATGTCCCGCGTGCGGCAGTGTCGACCTGCGTGCCCTGGGTCACGGCACGGAACGCTTGGAAGGGTTCCTTCGGGAGCGCTTCCCGGGCACCGCCCTGGTGCGTGTCGACCGCGACACCACCCGGCGCAAGGGCGCCATGGAGGCGCAGCTGGAGCGCGCCCGCAGCGGCGAGGGACGCATCCTCATCGGCACCCAGATGCTGGCCAAGGGCCACCACTTCCCCGGTGTCGGCCTGGTAGGCATCGTCGATAGCGACCAAGGGCTGTTCAGCGCCGACTTCCGCGCCGGAGAGCGCATGGCCCAGCTGATCCTGCAGGTGGCCGGGCGTGCCGGGCGCGCCGAGCGCCCGGGCGAAGTGCTGATCCAAACCCACCATCCGGAGCATCCTCTGCTGCAGGCGCTGCTGCGGCAAGACTACCTGGCATTAGCCGACACGCTGTTGGCCGAACGCCGGGAATCGGAGTTTCCACCGTTCGCCAGTCTCGCCCTGCTGCGGGCGGAGGCGCCCACCCGGGGGGCGCCGCAGGCGTTCCTCGAGCAGGCGCTGGCCGGCGCCCAGCGGCTGAACGCGCCGGAAGTCGAAGTATTCGGGCCCATTCCTGCGCCCATGGAGCGGCGCCAGGGGCGGTATCGCGCCCAGCTGCTGCTGATTGCGCGCCAACGTCGGGACCTGCATCGGTTGCTCGGTCCCTGGGTGCCGAGCCTCGAGTCGCTCCGCGAAGGGCGCCGGGTACGTTGGTCACTGGACGTGGACCCGCAGGACATGATGTAAAAAGAATGCGCAGTTTGCACTCTGCAGTGAACAGGGCTGTCGTGGGCGCGGGCCCTGTGCACTGCGACTGCAGCTCCCAGGCAGGCGGCGCTGCGGCGGCCTACCCGGAATTCTTTAGGAGCGGCTTCAGCCGCGATCGCTTTCGTTCAGGCGGGGACGCCGCACGGGGGGATTCGCCGGCTGCGTGGCTCGATTTTCCACTCTACAGGGCGCCGCCCCATGTCCCTGTATACTGCACCCTGTATACTGTTTACTTCACCCCACGACAATTGTATGTTGCCGGCTCTCTCTCCGGCGCACTCCCCGTTCTGCGAAATGAAGCATTATCTGGAACAGCTCGTCACCCAGGCACTGGCGACACTGCGCGACAGCGGCTTTCTGCCGACGCACAGTCCCGACCAGGTGCGAATCGAGCGGGCCCGCGACAAGAGCCACGGCGACTTCGCCTGCAACGTCGCCCTGACGCTGGCCAAGGAGGTGGGGCGCAAGCCCCGGGAGCTGGCCCAGGAGATCGTCGACGCCCTTCCCGAGTCCCATCTGCTCGAGAAGGTCGAGATCGCCGGGCCGGGATTCGTGAATTTCTTCCTCTCCCCCCATGCCTACCACGAGGTGGTCGGCAACATCCTGGAGCTGGCGGAGCGCTACGGACGCAGCGAGCTCGGGCGCGGCTCCCGCGTGCAAGTGGAATTCGTCTCCGCCAATCCCACCGGACCGCTGCACGTGGGTCACGGCCGCGGCGCCGCCTACGGCGCCGTGGTGGCGGACCTGTTGGAGGCGGTCGGCTACGACGTGCACCGCGAGTACTACGTCAATGACGCCGGGCGGCAGATGGATATCCTCGCCGCCAGCGTATGGCTGCGCTACCTGGAACTGGCGGGCGAGGAGATCGTCTTTCCGGCCAACGGCTACCGCGGTGACTACGTCTGGGACATCGCCGCAACCCTGCACCGCACCGCGGGCGATCGCTACCGCCACCCCGCCGCCACCGTATTCGCCGGTCTGCCCGCCGATGCCCCCGCGGGGGGCGATAAGGAGGCGCACATCGACGGGGTCATCGCCCGTGCCCAGGAGCTGTTGGGCCCCGAGGCCTACCGCGAGGTGTTCGATCTCGGTCTGAACACCATCCTCGACGACATCCGCCGCGACCTGCAGGAGTTCGGGGTCACCTACCAGGAATGGTTTTCCGAGCGGTCCCTGACCGAGAGCGGGGCCGTGGACCGGGCGATCGAGCGGCTGCGCGCCGCCGGACACCTGTACGAGAAGGACGGGGCGGTGTGGTTCCGCACCAGCGACTTCGGCGATGAGAAGGACCGGGTGGTGGTGCGCGAGAACGGCCAGCGCACCTACTTCGCCTCCGATATCGCCTACCACGCCGATAAGCTGGAGCGCGGCTTCGAGCGCGTTGTCGACATCTGGGGCGCGGATCATCACGGCTATGTGCCGCGGGTGCGGGCGGCCTTGAAGGGCCTGGGCGACGACGACAGCAAGCTCGACGTGCTGTTGGTGCAGTTCGCCATTCTCTATCGGGGCGGCGAGAAGGCGCAGATGTCCACCCGTTCCGGCGAGTTCGTCACCCTGCGCGAGCTGCGCCAGGAGGTGGGCAACGACGCCGCGCGGTTCTTCTACGTCATGCGCAAGTGCGAGCAGCACCTGGACTTCGATCTGGATCTGGCCAAGTCCCAGTCCGCCGACAACCCGGTCTATTACATCCAATACGCCCACGCCCGGGTCTGCAGCGTCCTGCGCCAGCTCGAGGAAAAGCAGCTCGGCCGCGATGTCCGACGCGGACAGGACAATCTCGCGCGGCTGCAGGAATCCCACGAACTGGAGATCATGGCGCGCCTGTCGCGCTTTCCCGAAGTGGTGGAGTCCTCCGCGCTGGCCCACGAGCCCCACCAGCTGGTGCATTACCTGCGGGAACTCGCCAACGACTTCCATACCTATTACAACGCCCACCAGTTCCTGGTGGAGGATGCCGCAGTACGCGACGCCCGCCTCAATCTCATCGTGGCCGTACGCCAGGTGATTCACAACGGGCTCGGGTTACTGGGCGTCACGGCTCCGGAGTCCATGTAAGCTAATGGCGCGGGATTACAAGAACAGCGGCAAGCGCAAGAGCACCCGCGGTGGCGTACCGGGATGGCTCTGGCTGGTAGCCGGCTTCGGCCTGGGCCTGCTGGCGGCGGTGCTGATCTATCTGCAGGACGTGCCGCTGCCGAGGCCCGCCGGCTCCGGCGATCGCAGCGCGGTCCAAGCGACGCGGCCGCCGGCGAAGGAAGCGGCCGCCAAACCGGCCAAGGCCAAGCAGGAGCTGCAGTTCGAGTTCTACACCCTGCTGCCGGAGAGCGAAGTGGTGATCCCGGAGCAGGAGCTGTCGGAACGCACCGAGTCGGGCAGCGCGCCTGAGCGCCCGCCCGGCAGCTACATGCTCCAGGCCGGCTCGTTCCGCAAGCAGCAGCAGGCCGAGGCCCTGAAGGGCGAGCTCGCCCTGGTAGGGATCGTCGCCAACGTCCAGCGCGTGGACGTGGATGGCGACACCTGGTATCGGGTGCGGGTCGGTCCGTTCGAGTCCTACGACGACATCACCCGAGCGCGGGATCGGCTGCAGGACAACAACATCAATGCCATTGCCGTGAAGGTGAAGGGCTAGCGCAGGCAGTACTGCGTCCTTGCGGTGACCGCGTGCCTGCGGATACAACCGCGCATGAAGGAGCGGCTGGCACCGGCTCACGCATCGAGCCGCCGCGTGCCGTGCCGCTCAAGCAAACCGCGGCTGAAGCCGCGACAGTTGCCGCGGCACAGCCCTGCAGGTCGCTCTAGCCGCGATCCGGTTTCGTGGCCGCCGCCGCCCGGCGAGGGGCCAAGTCCTCAGTCCTCAAGATACGTATAGCCCTTCAACCCCGCCGTGAGCTCCGTCAGGTACTGCTCGCGCTTCTGCGGGGCGAGGTCCGATCGGTTGATCTTGCGCCGAAACGACTGCAGCAGCTCATTGGCGTCGAAGTGTACGTAGGCGAGCACGTCTTCGACCGTATCACCGCGTTCCGGCTGGCTGAGGGTATAGCCACCGCCGGGGCTGAGCGCGACGTTGACCGAGTCGGTGTCGCCGAACAGGTTGTGCATGTCGCCGAGGATTTCCTGATAGGCGCCCACCATGAAGATCCCCAGCAGGTAGGGCTCGCCGGGACGCAGGTCATGCACGGGCAAGGTGGAGTCGACGCCCTCGCGGTCCACGTAGTGATTGATGCGCCCGTCGGAGTCGCAGGTGAGATCCTCGAGCACGGCGCGGCGTGACGGAGGCTCGTCCAGGCGGTGCAGTGGCATGATGGGAAACAGCTGCCGGATCGCCCAGACGTCGGGGATGGACTGGAATACCGAGAAGTTGCAGAACAGCTTATCGGCGAGAACGTCGTTGAGCTCCTCCAGGACCTCCCGGTGGGCACGATTCGCCGAGGACAGGAGCGGTCGGGTGCGCACGCAGGTCGCAAAGTACAGCTCCTCGGCCCGGGCGCGCTGCTCCAAGGTGAGCACACCGTGGACGTACATCGCGCGGGCCTCGCCCAGCCAGTGCACGGCGTCGTGATAACTCTCCAGGGCCGAACGTCCGGACAGCCCCTGCAGGCCCTGCCACAGATCGTGCACGATCAGGGGATCGTCGTCCGCCGGCGGCGTCAGCGCCTGGGCCGTTGGCGCACACTCCCGGTCGATGACGTTGGTGATCAGCACGGCGTGGTGAGCGGTCATGGCACGGCCCGATTCGGTGACCACATCCGGGTGCGGCAGCTCGTAGTTGGAGCAGGTCTCCCACAGGGCGTGGACGACATTGCGGGCGTACTCCTGCACCGAGTAATTCATGGAGCAGAAGCTGCGCGAGCGCGTGCCTTCGTAATCCACTCCCAGCCCACCGCCCACGTCCACCACCCGGATCGGCACCCCCAGGCGGTGCAGCTCGGCGTAGTACCGCCCCGCCTCGCCCATGCCCCGCTGGATATCGCGAATGTTGGCCACCTGGGAGCCCATGTGGAAATGCAGCAGCTGCAGGCTGTCGAGCATGTCGACCTCTTGCAGGCGCTGCACCATGGCCAGCACCTGCTGGGCCGAGAGCCCGAACTTTGCCTTCTCGCCGCCGGTATTCTGCCATTTGCCGGCGCCGATGGAAGCCAGGCGCACGCGTACGCCCAACAGCGGCACGACGCCCAAATCGCGGGCCTCGCGGATCACGTGCTCGAGCTCGGAGAGCTTCTCGATCACGATATAGATCTGCATGCCGAGCTGCCGGCCCACGAGGGCCATGCGGATGTACTCCCGATCCTTGTAGCCGTTGCAGACCACCACCGCGCCGTCGTCGGCCGACAGTGCCAGCACTGCCATGAGCTCGGGCTTACTGCCCGCCTCCAATCCGACGCGCCCGCCGCCGTGGGCGAGGATCTGCTCCACGACGCTGCGCTGCTGATTCACTTTGATGGGGTAGACGGCGGTGTAGCGGCCGCCGTACTCCTGCTCGGCCATGGCGCCGGTGAAGGCGTCGTACAGGGTATCGACGCGGTCGTGGAGAATATCCTGGAAACGCACCAGCACCGGCAGCGCCAGCCCGGAGCGCTGGATCTCCTCACTGAGCGCCTGAAGATCGATCCCGGCGCCGGCGGCGTCGCGGTCGGGGTGCACCACCAGCCGGCCCCGTTCGTCGATATCGAAGTACCCGCCGCTCCAATGGGTCAGGTTGTAGAGGTCGCGGGCATTCTGGATGACGGATTCGTCCATGGTGCGCAGGCTATGTCCTGGTTGGCGGGAGGCCCGAATTATGAGCCATCCGGGCGGCGATTTGAATTGCCGGCTCAGCCGCTTGCGGGAGGGGCGTGCTTGTCAGCGCCAGGACCCTTCGGTACCCTTGTGCGCCCCTGCAATGCGGCTGCGGAGCGCCCTGATGGCACTGGACGAACACTGGTTTACGGAGGCCTGCGAAGAGTGCGGCTCGGCCTTCTCTCTGCGCGCCAAGGCGAAGCTGCACGACGAGCAGACCCCGTACCAGCGCATCGAGATCTATGCCACCGAGAAGTTCGGCAACCTCATGGTCATCGATGGCTTCGTCATGCTCACGGATCGGGACAACTTCGTCTATCACGAAATGATGGCGCACCCGGCGCTGTTCTGCCACCAGCGGCCGCGGAAGGTGGTGATCATCGGCGGCGGCGACTGCGGTACCCTGCGTGAAGTGCTGCGCCATCCCGAGGTCGAGGAAGCCTGGCAGGTGGAGATCGACGAGCGCGTCACTCGCCTGGCAGAGCGGTATTTCCCCGAGCTGTGTGAGGCGAACGACGACGCGCGCGCGCATTTCTTCTTTGGCGACGGCATTCAGTGGATGAAGGACGCCGACCCGGCCAGCATCGATGTGGTGATCGTCGACAGCACCGATCCCATCGGCCCTGCCGAAGGCCTGTTCTCGGAGGCTTTCTTCCGCGACTGCCATCGGGTCCTGCGCCCCGGGGGCCTCGTGGTGCAGCAGAGCGAGTCGCCCCTGTTCCACATGCGCATTCTCAAGCCCATGCACAAGGCCATGCGCAACGCCGGCTTCGCCACCACCCGCACGCTGCACTATTTCCAATGCAGCTACCCCTCGGGATGGTGGAGTTCCACCATGGCGCGCAAAGACGGTGACCTGGAGACCTTCAGGGAGGATGACGTCGCCAACCGTCCCTTCGCCACCCGCTATTACAACGCCGAGATCCACCGCGCTGCGTTCGCAGCGCCGGAGTTCTTTCGGAAGGAGCTGGAGGAATATCTCGGGGAGGGATGAGTAGCAGCCGGGGATAGGGCACAGGTGAGTAGACAGGTGGGCCCGCAGGCCGCGCTATCCAGGAGCGGCTTCCGCCGCGATCCGCATGGCTGTTCCAACGGGCGCGGGTGCGGGCATCATCAATCGCGGCTGAAGCCGCTCCTGCAGATGCCCAACGTTCGCCAAGCGGCGCCGGCCGGGCTGCCATTGCCGGCACCGAGTCCTACCCTTTCTTGATCCGATCCAACCGCAAGCGCTGCCGCTCGTCGAACAGGCGGCGCGATGCCGCATACACCGCGGCCAGGGTGCCGAACCCGGTCCCGCCGGCGATCAGGAACATGATGAGGATCTGATACTTCACCGCCTCCACCGGCGGCGCGCCGGCCAGGATCTGGCCAGTCATCATGCCCGGCAGGCTGACGACGCCGGCAGCGGCCATGGCGTTGATGATCGGGATGAGCCCGCTGCGGGCGCTCTGGCGACGGATGTCGGCGATCGCCTGGTTCCAGTCCTGGCCGAGCATCAGGCGCGCCTCGATAGCGGTGCGCTGCTGCCAGCTGGTCTCGGTCAGGCGATCCAGGCCCAAGGCGATGCCGTTCATGGTGTTGCCGAGCAGCATGCCCAGCAGTGGAATCGAATACTGGGGTGCGTACCAGGGCTGCACCTGCACCATGACGTGCAGGGCCAGCAACGTCACCGCGAAGGACGACACCAGCATGGCGAAGCTGCCGATCCCGAAGCCCCACCAGCCCACCAGGCGATAGCGCTGGCGGGCCACCACTTCGCGCCCCGCCACCAGCAGCATGAACACGGCTATGGCGCCCACCCACACCAAGTCCGCCCGTTCGAAGACCGCCTTGAGCACCAGGCCGATGAGCAGCAGCTGGAGCGTGGTGCGCACGCCCGCCACCAGCAGTTGGCGCTCGACGCCGAGCTTCATGCGCAGCGACAGGGCGGCAACCGCCACCACCAACAGCGATGCCAGGGCCAGGTCCAGCGGCGTGAGTATGATCAGCCCGCCGTTCACGCCGCCTCCAGTCTGCGCTCATGAATGCGCAGCGCGCGCTGCGCCACCCGGCGCACCTGTTCGGGGTCGTGGCTCACCCAGAGCACCGCGGCTTGGTGGGCGGTACGGTAGCGCTGCACGAGTTCCTCCACCGCCGCCGTCGCATCGGGATCGAGGTTGGCCGTTGGCTCGTCCAGCAGCAGCACCTTCGGACCGTTGCAGAGCAGGCGCAGCAACGCCAGGCGTTGACGTTCGCCCGAGGACAGTCTCTCCACCTGCCAGCGCAGCACGTCGGCGCCGAAACCGAGCTCCTGCAGACCGGCGGGATCGGCGCGGCAGAAGTGGTCACCGACCTGCGGCAGCCACCAGGGGCTCTCGGCGGCCAGCAGCGCCACCTGGCGGCGCCACTCGGGCGCCGGCAACCGGCTGCAGGGCATGCCGTCCAGAAACGCCTCGCCGCCGTGGGGATCCAGGTCCGCGATCGCCCGCAGCAGCAAGCTCTTGCCGCTGCCCGAGGGGCCGCTCAACGCCAGGCATTGGCCGGCATCGACCTGTAACTCGAGGGGGCCGAGGTTACGGGTGGTAAATCCTTCGAGGCACAAGCGCGGCACGTGCGCGGGGTGATCGGCGGTCTTCATGTCGCTGGTCGGGATGGGCTCGATCCGCTATGTTCGCCGGTACCTGAGTGATTCCCTTATCCTTCGGAAGGCAGTCATGCCCGCACCGATCATCGCACAAAAGGCTCCCTACGGGGGGAGCTGGAGCCCGGTACCTACTGGTAGTGCGCCTGCGGCCGCTCCGAGAACCAGCCGTTCTGCGACGGCTCGCACAAGGGCACCGGCCTCACGCTGCGCAAGCTGGCGATCGAGACGAAGGCTGAAGTATGCGCTGTGCGGCTGCAAGCGCACCCGGACACCGCCGTTTTGCGACGGACGCATCAGCCGTATCCAGTTGCCAGTGGTTAGCTAGACAGGAACACAAAGAACCCGCTCGCGCGTGTCGCGCGAGCGGGTCCACGTCCAGCGACCCGTTAGTCGCTACTCGCCACTCACATCCCCGAGCCCTTCGAGCCGGTGAACTCCGGATAGGCCTCCAAGCCGCATTCGCCCACGTCGACGCCCTCGAACTCCTCTTCGGCGCTGACGCGGATGCCCATGATCGCCTTGATCACGCCCCACACCACCAGGCTCACGAGGAACACCCAGGCGAAGATGGTGACGATGCCGATCAGCTGGGCGCTCAGGGTCGCGTCGTCGTTGGACAGCAGCACCGCCAGCAGGCCCCAGATCCCGACCACGCCGTGCACGGAGATGGCACCCACCGGGTCGTCGATGCGCACCTTGTCCAGGGCCACGATCGAGAACACCACCAGGATGCCGCCGATGAGGCCGACGATGGTGGCAAGACCCGGGGTGGGCGCCAGGGGTTCGGCGGTGACGGCCACCAGCCCGGCCAGCGCGCCGTTCAGCGCCATGGTCAGATCCGCTTTGCCGAACAGCAGCCGGGCGGTGACCAGGGCCGCGAGGACGCCACCGGCCGCCGCAGCGTTGGTGTTCACGAACACCTTGGCGACGGCGTTGGCTTCGTCGATGTTGGAGACGACCAACTCCGAGCCGCCGTTGAAGCCGAACCAACCCAGCCACAGGATGAACGTACCGAGGGTCGCCAGGGGGAGATTGGCGCCCGGGATGGCGTTGACGCGCCCGTCGGGTCCGTACTTGCCCTTGCGGGCGCCAAGCAGCAGGACACCGGCGAAGGCGGCCGCCGCACCGGTCATGTGCACGACTCCGGATCCGGCGAAGTCCAGGAACCCGAGCTGGTCGAGGAACCCACCACCCCATTTCCAGAAGCCCTGCACCGGGTAGATGAAGCCGGTCATGACGACGGCGAACACCAGGAATGCCCAAAGCTTCATGCGCTCGGCCACGGCACCCGAGACGATGGACATGGCGGTGGCCACGAACACCACCTGGAAGAAGAAGTCCGACATGGCGGAGTAGTAACTGCCGTCGTACCAACCTTCCATGTCGGTGGCCAAGACCGCGTCTCTGGCATTATCTTCACCCAGGAACAGGCTGAAGCTCGGAATAATGGAGCTGCCCGAGTCGCCGTACATGATGTTGTAGCCCACGATCATGTACATGATGCTGGCGATCGCGTAGAGGGCGATGTTCTTGGTGAGGATCTCGGCGGTGTTCTTGGCCCGGACCAGACCGGCTTCGAGCATCGAAAACCCCGCCGCCATCCACATGACCAGCGCGCCGGATACCAGGAAATAAAAGGTATCCAGGGCGTAGCTCAGTTCTTTGATACCGTTCAGTGCTTCCACGTCACTGCCCTCCGCAGACGGAATTCGTTGCCGGTCACAGAGCGTCCGGACCGGTCTCGCCGGTTCGGATGCGAATGACCTGTCCCAGATCGAAGACGAAGATCTTGCCGTCGCCGATCTTGCCGGTGTTGGCGGACTTGGTGATGGACTCGATCACCTGGTCGGCCATTTCCGCCTTCACGGCCACCTCCAATTTGACCTTGGGCAGGAAATCGACCACGTACTCGGCGCCGCGATACAGCTCCGTGTGACCCTTCTGCCGCCCGAAGCCCTTCACCTCGGTCACCGTGACGCCCTGTACGCCGATATCCGACAGGGCCTCGCGCACATCGTCGAGCTTGAACGGCTTGATGATTGCGGTAATCAGCTTCATTGGTCCTTCTCCTCGGCCGGTGCGTCCGGTGGGCGCCCGACTCGTCTGAAACTCACGCGCTGGGGACCGCTCCTGCCATCAGAACGATTTCGCCCAGGTCACGAACGCCTTGGTGTCGTCGTCGCCGGACTCCTCGTCGGCCTTGGAGACACTGAATTTGAAGTCGCCCCACTCGCCCGCGCTCTTGGTCAGGTCGACCTGGAAGTGGTTGTAATCCACGGTGCTGCTGTTCGGCACGTCGAAGTCGTAGGACCCGAGCGTGAAACCGATCGCGAAGTCTTCGGGAAGGTCGAAGGAGGCGTTGGCGTAGTAATAGATGTCGCCTTCGCTGAACGGCATGTCGTCGTCCGCATCGCCATCGAGGGTGTAGTTCAGTCCCACCGTGAGGAACTTCCAGCTGCCACTGGCGGCAAGCTCGGTGAAGTCCAGATCGTCCGAGCTGCCGTAGGTGTAGAAGATCACCCCGAGGTCGTACCCGAAGCCGGCCGCCTCGCCGGCGTAGCCGCCGTAGACGTCGAGCTCGTGGTCACTGAAGTCGACGTTGGACACCCAGGTGCCGACATAGAAGCCGCTGTCGTGGCTGTAGTCGACGCCACCCTGGATCGCCGCTTCGTCATTGGTCTGGGTGACACCACGCCAGACATAGTTGCTGGTCGCGCCGATATTGGCACTGAGCTCCGCCTGCGCGGCGGAAGCGCCACCGGCGAGGACGGCAGCAAGGGCGGCGTTGGTCAAGAGCTTGTTCATTGTTGGATCTCCTGCAGGAATGAACCGACCGGGTGGGTCGTACGCGTGTTCGCGTACCGGCTCGGTTGCAGGTCCTGTGCCACACTATCAAGCCGCGGCAGATCAAGGGCTTGCCGGCGCGCTGCCGTCGGTTCGCACCAATCGGTTGCACGTTCACGGGGAGCGCACCGCCCGGCTGCACAATGCTGGTGCGAATCCGCGCTGCAGGCAGGGAAGGTTTCTTCTAGAATCCTTCACACTGAGTTTCACGACAGCGATGACGCCGCCATGGACCCCAAGATTCTCGACGACTTCGCCCGCACCTTGTCCGAGGCCGTGCCCAAGGGCTTGCGGGATCTGCAGCACGACATGGAGAAGAACATGCGCGCCGCCCTCGAGGGCAGCTTCGATCGCCTGAACCTGGTGACGCGGGAGCAGTTCGAGGTTCAGGCCGGCGTGCTGGCCCGCACCCGCGCCAAAGTGGAGGCGCTGGAGCAGCGGGTCGCCGCCCTGGAAGCGCAACTGCTGGAGAAGAAAGGACCGAGGAAAGCGGGCTGAATGCTGGGGGGCTTGCCCCTACCGGACGTGCATGCAGGCGCGGTCGACGCGGCTTCAGCCGCCATTACGTTGGGAGGCGTGGTCCATCCAGGGCATGATGGCGGCTGAAGCCGCTCCTACAGGATGGCCGCACGCCTGCTTCCCCAGCTCGGTACGCAGCAAACAACGGCTCCAGGAAGGGGCCGTCCAACTGGAAAGGAAGCCAATGGCCCTCGCCGTGGTCTACGCCCGCGCCTGTGTCGGCGTGCAGGCGCCGCTGGTCAGCGTCGAAGTGCATCTGGCCAACGGCCTGCCGGTCCTGAACATCGTCGGCCTGCCGGAAACGGCCGTGAAGGAAAGTAAGGACCGGGTCCGCGGCGCACTGCAGACCTGCGGCTTCGAGTTTCCCGCCCGGCGCATCACCGTCAATCTCGCCCCCGCCGACCTGCCCAAGGAAGGCGGACGCTTCGATCTGGCCATTGCACTCGGCATCCTGGCCGCCTCCGCTCAGGTGGATGGTCGCACGCTCGCAGACCACGAGTTTGTTGGCGAGCTGGCGCTGGGCGGCGCCCTGCGCTCGGTGCGCGGCATCCTGCCCGTGGCTCTCGAGGCGCGGCGGGCCGGCCGCGCCCTGGTGTGTCCGGCGACGGATGCGCCGGACGCGGCCGTGGTGCCCGACGTGGCGGTGCTGGGCGCCGAGCACCTGCTGTCGGTGTGCGCCCACCTCTCGGGTTGCACGCCCCTGGAGCCCTGCGCGCCCTTGCCGGTTGCGCCGACCGCAAGGCCGGGGGAAGACCTCCGGGACGTGCGCGGCCAAGCCCACGCCCGGCGTGCCCTGGAAGTGGCCGCAGCGGGCGGTCACAACCTCCTGATGCTTGGACCGCCGGGCACCGGCAAGACGATGCTGGCGCGCCGACTCCCGGGGATCCTTCCGCCCATGACCGAAGACGAGGCCCTGGCGACCGCGGCGGTGCGCTCCGTGATTTCCCAGGACGACCGGACGCGGCCGTGGCGTACCCGACCGTTCCGCGCGCCGCACCACACCGCCAGCGGGGTCGCGCTGGTGGGGGGCGGTTCCCAGCCCCGTCCCGGTGAGATCTCCCTGGCCCACAACGGCGTGCTGTTTCTCGACGAGTTGCCGGAGTTCGACCGGCGGGTGCTGGAGGTGTTGCGCGAACCCATGGAGACCGGCCGGGTGATCATCTCCCGTGCCGCCCGTCAGGCGGAGTTCCCGGCCCGCTTCCAACTGGTCGCGGCCATGAACCCGTGCCCCTGCGGCTATCTCGGCGATCCATCCGGGCGCTGTCGCTGCACCAGCGAGCAAGTACAGCGCTACCGTGCCCGCATTTCGGGCCCGCTGCTGGATCGCTTCGACCTCCACATCGAAGTACCGCGACCCGATCGGGCGCTGCTGGTCGATCCTGAGGGCCACGGTGAGGCGAGCGCCAGCGTGCGCCACCGTGTGGAGCAGGCGCGGCACCGGCAACTCGCACGCGCCGGAGTCGAGAACGCGCGCCTGGCGACGGGCGAGGTCCTGGCGCACTGTTCTCTCGGCCCGGCCGAAGCTGCCTTGCTGGAGCACGCGGCCGAGCGCCTCGGGCTTTCGCCTCGCGCCCACCACCGCGTCATGAAGGTGGCCCGCACCATTGCCGACCTCGCCGACCGCGACCGAATCGGCACCGATCAGGTCGCCGAAGCGTTGTCCTTCCGGCATCTGGACCGAGCCAGGTAGGATGCGGGGACTCGCCAAGATCGCAGCACTGCGACGGTTCGCCGTGTGCGGGCAGAGCGCCGCACACCAAGCCGAGGCTGCCCCGCGTACCGGCGGCCCCGCGCTACCGATGGTCCGCCGATGGCCATGAGTCCGCAGCACGCCTGTGACCGCCTCCACACCGGCACGTAGCATCAGGCGGATCTCCTTGCGCGCGAACCGCCATAAAATCCATTAACATCGCAGGAATCGATTTCCAATCGGGGGGCGAGTCCCGCTCGCCGGGATGCGGTGCCCTTCCGATCCGACTGCCGGCGGAGTACGCCCTGAAAAGTACCCCTTTCTCACGCAGTCGAGAGGACCGGATGCGCCGGCGCAAGACGACGCTGCGGCGACAGCTTCTTCTGCTGGCCGTCGCCACCGCGCTGCCCCTGCTGGTGTTCTCCGCGGCGGTCATTCTCTGGGTGTCGCAGCTGCATCGTGCGACGGCGCACGACGCCCTGACGACGGCCGCCGATTCCATGGCGTCCACCATCGACCACCAGCTAGAGACATGGAAAGCGGCCCTTGCGGCGCTGGCCACCTCACCGGCCTTGGAAAGCGGCGACTGGGAGACCTTCTACCGCCAGGCCAAAACGGTGTCGGAGCGGGTCGGAGGCTGGATCGTGGTGTCGCTTCCCTCCGGGCAACAGATCGCCAACACCCGCGTGCCGTTCGGCACGTCGTTACCCCACTCCCACCCGGCTGTTCTGCCGCCGAGCTTGCTGTACGGCGGAGCCGATGACGTCTCGGACCTGTTCGAGGGCCGTGTCGCGGAGCAGCCGGTTCTGGCGGTGAACGTACCGGCCGTACGGGATGGCGTCGTGACCCACGCGCTGCACCTTGGGATCACGCCCGCGCAGCTGGAAGAGATCCTCGCGGGCGACCGGTTGCCCGAGGGCTGCGTCGCCGGGCTGATCGACGGGCACAACCGGGTGATCGCGCGGGCACCCGCGCTGGCGGCGGTAATCGGCACGAAGGCGGCAGACTGGTACAGCAAAACCACCGAAGGCGCGCAGCGGGGCATCACGACCGGGACGGCAGTGGACGGGACAGGGGTGTTCGTTGCCTTCGAGCGGCTTTCGAATGCCCCCTGGACCATCGCCGTGGCGCTCCCAACAGCGGAACTGGCGCGCGCCTGGCGGCACCCGCTGGCGCTGCTCGCCGGAGGCGGCGCGGTTTTCGTCATGGTCATTTCGCTGGTGTCCGTTCGGCTGGCCGCACGCCTTACCGGCCCCATCGACGATCTCGCCACGGCGGCGCGGGCCGCCCGGCGGGGCGAGTCGGTTCCCGAGGTGCCGCCGATGCGGATCC
>Ga0209347_1002495_pt1 | contig 24173 bp, 21 predicted proteins | sample AutmiccommuBRH23_FD_187382 | JGI IMG/M metagenome (GOLD analysis project Ga0209347, IMG submission 187382) | Deep subsurface microbial communities from Mt. Terri, Switzerland - Autotrophic microbial communities BRH/23 (SPAdes) (version 2) | ecosystem: Environmental > Aquatic > Deep subsurface >...
CCCGAGATAGCCCAGCGTGCGGTCGATCTCGTCCTTGGTCAGGCCGATCAGGTGCGCCACCCCGGCCTCGCCGCCGGCCGCCACGGCGAAGGCCGCCGGCCGGCCCAGCAGCACGCCCTCGGCACCCAGAGCCAGCGCCTTGATGATGTCGGTGCCGCGGCGGAAGCCGCTGTCGATCAGGATGTGCATGCGGCCGCCGACCGCGTCGACCACCTCCGGCAGCATCTCCAGCGGTGCGGCGGAGCCGTCCAGGTTGCGCCCGCCATGGTTCGACATGACGATGCCGTCGGCGCCGGCCTCCAGCACCTGCACCGCCTCGTCGGCGCGCAGCACGCCCTTGACCAGCAACTTGCCCTTCCACCTCTGGCGCATCGCCCGCAGCTGCGCGGTGTCGAAGGCGCGGCGGCGGTTGGCGATGAAGTACTGGGCGGAGCCGATGTTGCCGGTCGCCTGCGGCGCGTGCGGTGTGAGGTTCGGCATGCTCGGCAGCCCGGCGCGCAGCAGCACGTCCCACACCCAGCGCGGCCGCGCCAGCACATGGGCGACGTTGCGCGGTGTCTTCGCCAGGGTCAGCGCGAAGCCGTGCCGGCGGTCGCGCTCGCGCTTCGGCCCCATATGGGTGTCGGTGGTGACCATCAGCGCCTCGTAGCCGGAATCCTGCGCCCGCCGCACGATGCCGTCGTTCAGGGCGTCGTCCTGGAACATGTAGAGCTGGTACCACAGCCGGGCGTCCGGCACGGCGCGGCGCAGGTCCTCGATGCTGATGCCGCCGGCGGTGCTGAGGCTGTAGGGGATGCCGGCCGCCGCGGCGGCCCGGGCCATCGCCAGCTCGGCATGCGGCGCGAAGCTCGACACGCTGCCCATCGGCGCGATCGCGATGGGGGCGGCGGCCGGCCGGCCGAGCAAGGTGGTGGCGATGCTGCGGCTCTCGACGTCGACCATGGTGCGCGGCCGGAAGCGGATGCGCTCGAAGGCTGCGCGGTTGTTCCGCACCGAGGTCTCGTCCTCGGCACCGCCGTCGATGAAGTCGAACACCGGCTTCGGCAGGTAGCGGGCGGCCGCCTGGCGCAGGTCCTCGGCGTTGTGGATCTTGCTGAAGTCCGCCATGGCGCCGCCCGTCCCGTCCGTTGCCCGTCCTGGGCGAGCCTAGCGGAGCGGCGGCGACGGCGGGACTGGCATTTTGCGGGCGGCGGCCGGCATAGTGGCGCTGGAACCCAGCCGCGGCAGCGACGTTCGCTCCCCGGTGCGAAAATGGCGGGTGCGGCAATGGCGAAGGACGGCATGCGATGCGGATGATCCCCCTGCTGGCCTTCGCGATCGCGCTCTACGCGGTCGCGTCCTTCCTCGCCGCCCCGCTGCTGAGCGGCGCGCTCGTCGAGCTGACGCTGCCGTCGGGGGCGGTATGGGGCTTCAACCTCGGCGACGTGATCGTCGCCATCGGCCTGGTGCTGCTGTTCCTGGAGATCCTGAAGGCGACCCGCACCAGCGCATCCGCCGCCCTCGACCACGCGCTCAGCATGCTGGTGTGCGTGGCGGCGCTGCTCGGTTTCCTGCTGGTCCCGGCGCTGGGCACCAGCGACTTTCTCCTGCTGTTCCTGATGACGGTGATCGACGTGATCGCCGGCTTCACAGTATCGCTGATGGGGGCGCGCCGCGACATCGGCTACGGCGGCTTTCCGGGCGACGGCCGCGGCTGAGCGGCGGGGGTCGGCTCCAGGGCTGATTCCACTTCAGGCAATCGGTTGATGCATGGGAGCGGCGGGTGGGTTCCGGAGCCGCCCCGGATCAAGTCCGGGGCCCTCCGGAATGACGAAAATGGGGCGAAATGCTTGAAGTCCTGAGCTTCAGCCCTCCCTTCTTTCGTCATCCCGGAGAGCCCCGGACTTGATCCGGGGCGGCTCCGGGACCCACCAGCCGCTTCGGCATTCGACCCGACCGCCCTGCACCGCCACCCGATAGACCGCACCGCCCGCGACCGTATACCGTCTCCTCCTGACGCGGGGCGACGGGCGAGGGGGCAGGCGATGGGCGACCAGACGGATGCGGCGGGCTGGATCGTCGGGGTCGACGTCGGCGGCACCTTCACCGACTTCGCCGCGCGCAACGTCGCCACCGGCGCCCTGGCGATCCACAAGCGCCCCTCCACGCCGGCCGACCCGTCGGAGGCCATCCTCGAGGGCCTGCGGGAGCTGCTGGCCAAGATCGGCATTGCCGGTGCCGATGTCGGCCGCTTTGCCCACGGCACGACCGTGGCCACCAACGCGCTGCTGCAGCGCAAGGGGGCCGAGGTCGGCGTCGTCACCACCCGGGGGTTCCGCGACCTGCTGGAGATCGGCCGGCAGGTGCGCCCGGCGATCTACGACCTGCAGGCCGACGCGCCGCCGCCGCTGGCCGCGCGCCGCCACCGCCTGGAGGTGGCCGAGCGCATCGGGCCGGACGGCGGGGTGATCGAGGCGCTGACCGACGCCGGCATCGCCGAAGTGCTCGACCGCCTCGCCGCCCTGGACGGGATCCAGGGCCTCGCCGTCTGCCTGCTGTTCTCCTTCGTCAACCCCGAGCACGAGCTGCGCCTCGCCGCCGCCATCCGCCGGGCCCGGCCCGACCTCTACGTCTCGCTCTCCAGCGAGGTGCAGCCGGAGTTCCGTGAGTACGAGCGGTTCTCCACCACCCTGGTCAACGCCTTCCTGCAGCCGGAGGTCGGCCGCTACATGCAGCGGCTGCAGGCGGCGATCCACGACGTCGCACCGCGCGCCCGGGTCGGCATCTTCCAGTCCTCCGGCGGGCTGATGTCGGTCGAGCGGGCCGCACAATTCCCGGTGCGCACCGCCCTGTCGGGGCCCGCGGCCGGGGCCGTCGGTGCCGCCGCCGCCGGCCGGGCGTCGGGCATCGGCAACCTGATCACGCTGGACATCGGCGGCACCTCGACCGACGTCTGCCTGATCCGCGACGGCCGCACCGAGATCACGCATATGCGCGAGATCGCCGGCTTCCGCATCCGCCTGCCGATGGTCGACATCCACACGGTGGGGGCCGGCGGCGGCTCGATCGCGCGGGTCGAGGCGGACGGCCTGATGAAGGTCGGCCCCGAGAGTGCCGGTGCGGTGCCGGGCCCCGCCTGCTACGGCATGGGCGGCACCGAGCCGACGGTCACCGACGCCAACGTCTTCCTCGGCCGGCTGCCGCTGTCGCTGGCCGGCGGCGGGCTGGCGCTCGACCGTGCGAAGGCCGAGGCGGTGGTCACCGCGATCGCCGCGAAGCTGGGCGTCGGCCCGGTCCGGGCGGCGCTGGGCATCGTCGGCATCGCCACCTCGAACATGACCCGGGCGATCCGCGCCGTCTCCACCGAGCGCGGCTACGACCCGCGCGACTTCACGCTGATGCCGTTCGGCGGCGCCGGCGGCCTGCACGCCGCCGACGTCTGCCGCGCACTCGGCATCCGCCGCGCCCTGGTGCCGCGGGCACCCGGCATCCTGTGCGCCGACGGCCTGCTGGAGGCCGAGCTGCAGGAGAACTTCGTGCTGACCTGCCGCGCCCCTCTGGTCCAGGGCATCGGCCGCATCGCCGAGGCGGCGGCCGAGCTGCGCCGGCAGGCCGAGGCGTGGCTGGCGGGCGAGGCGGCAAGTGCCACCGACGGCCGCGTCGTGCTGTCGCTCGACATGCGCTATGTCGGCCAGAACTACGAGCTGGCGGTCGAGATCCCCGGGGATCTGCGCGGCGACGCGGGCGACGTGGCGGCGCTGCGCGACGGCTTCCTGGCCGAGCACCGGCGCGCCCACGGCCATGCCGATCCCGACGCCCCGGTCGAGGTGGTCAACGTCCGCTCCAAGGCGCTCGCCCGGCTGCTGCAGGGCCGCAGCGACGTGACCGGCCCGGCCGGGCCGGCCGTCCCCTCGGGCAGCTCGATGGCCTGGTTCGACGAGGCGGCGGCGGTGGAGACCCCGGTCTACGAACGCGCCTCGCTGCCGGTCGGCACCGTGCTCGCGGGCCCGGCCATCGTCACCCAGCTCGACGCGACCACGGTGGTGCCGCCGGGGGCGACGGTCACCGTGGATGCCGCACTCAGCCTGCTGATGGAGATCGGACATGAGTGATCACGCCGAGATGGACCCGATCGCGCTGGAGATCACCTGGAACGGCCTGAAGTCGATCGCCGACGAATGCTTCCTGACGATCATGCGCAGCGCCTTCTCGACCAACGTCAAGGAGCGCCACGACCACTCCACCGCCATCGCCGACGCCCAGGGGCGGCTGATCGTGCAGGCCGAGCAGGCGCTGCCGATCCACCTGGCGTCGATGGCCGGGCTGATGACCCACATCCTGGCGATCTTCGGCGACACGATCCGCCCCGGCGACATGTTCATCGGCAACGACCCGCATGTCGCCGGCGGCACCCACCTGCCGGACATCAACCTCGCCACCCCGGTGTTCGACGGCGACCGCCTGGTCGGCTTCGTCGCCAACATCATCCACCACGCCGACGTCGGCGGGGCGGCGGTCGGCTCGATGTCGGGCGGGCTCGACGAGATCTACAAGGAGGGGCTGCGGATCCCGCTGGTGCGGCTGTACCGCGAGGGCGAGCTGGTCACCGACATCCAGCGGCTGCTGATGCTCAACATGCGGCTGCCCGAGGAGCGGCAGGGCGACCTGAACGCGCAGATCGCCGCCGCCCGGCTGGGCCGCCGCCGGCTGGAGGAGGTGATCGCCCGCATCGGCACCGACCGCCTGCTGCGGACCTTCGACGAGATCGTCAGCCGCACCCGCCGGCGCATGCAGGCGGCGATCGCGACGATGCCGGACGGCGAATACGCCTTCGCCGACGTCATGGACGACGACGGCACCGGCACCGAGGACATCCGCATCGCGGTGACCATCCGCAAAGCCGGCGAGCGCATCGCCTTCGACTTCGCCGGCAGCGACCCGCAGATGCCGGGCAACTTCAACCTGACCTACAACGCCACCCAGTCGGCGGTGTGCTACGCCCTGAAGGCGCTGCTCGATCCCGACGTGCCGAACAACCACGGGATCTTCGAGGCGATCGAGATCACCGCCCCCGAGGGCTCGGTGGTCAACTGCGTTGCCCCGGCGGCGGTGGCGATGCGCGCCAACACCTGCCAGCGCGTCGTCGACGTGGTGCTGGGTGCCTTGGCCGAGGCCCTGCCCGACCGGGTCATCGGCGCCGCCAACGGCGCCAACACCAGTGCGGTGTTCGCCGGCATCGACCCGCGCACCGGCCGGCAATACGTCTACCTGGAGACGCTGGGCGGCGGCATGGGCGGGCGTATGGCCAAGGACGGCAAGGACGGCGTGCAGGTGCACATCACCAACACCTCGAACCTGCCGGTGGAGGCGATCGAGCAGGAGTATCCGCTGCGCGTCGAGGGCTACGAGCTGATCGCCGACAGCGGCGGTGCCGGCCGCCACCGCGGCGGCATGGGCATCCGCCGGATCCTGCGGCCGGTCGGCCACGCCTGCGAGTTCAACGGTGTGGGCGAGCGCTTCCGCCACCGGCCCTGGGGCATCTTCGGCGGCGAGCCGGGTGAAGTCGGCGCCTTCCGCATCGAGACCGACACCGGCGAGGTGCGGCAGCTGGCCTCCAAGGCGTCGCGCGTGCTGCTGCGGCCGGACGAGCGTGTGGTGCTCGACACCCCCGGGGCCGGCGGCTACGGCGCGCCGGCGGAGCGGTCGGAGGAGGCGATCCGCGAGGACCTGGAGTCGGGCAAGTTCTCGCCGCCCTTCGTGGCGCGGCACTACAGGGGCGAGGGCGGCGGGAATTAGGCAGCCCCGGCAAGCCCTTCGCGGCCCTCACCCTTTCGACGTCATCCCGGACCGGGCCGCCGAAGGCGGAACGGAGCGGGACCCACGAAGCGACGGGCGATGGCGGGTGCCGAAGCGGCGGGTGGGTCCCGGCTCCGCCGCGCCTCCGGCGCGTCGGTCTGGGATGACGTCAAAGGGGGGAGGCGTCGCTGGTGGCGGTGTGGAGCCGCGAAGGGCCCGGTGCGGAGGGACTCTCGCCCTGTCAACGCTGGCCCGCGCCGTCCTTGCTTCCGGCCTTTTCCGCCCCGTCCGGGTCCGGCAGGCCCGGGTCCTCCCGGCGCGCTTCCCTGGCCTTGCCCCGCTCCGCCCCGCCCGTCGCCTCGGCGAGCCGCTCCTCGGTCTCGCGCCGCTCGTCCTTGGGCGCCGGTCCCGCGGGCTTGCGCGGGCCGTCGTCGCGGGCGCCGACCTTCCGGCGGTCGACCATTCCCGGGTCGGCCCCCCGGGCGTCGCCGGACCTCCGGGCGTCATCGTCATGGCTCATCGCGGATCGCCTTTCCTGCCGACCGTCCGGCGCCACGCGGCGGCGCCTCTTGATCGAACATGGCCCGGTCGGCTTGGTTCCGGCGGGCGGCGTCGAGGGGGAAACAGGGCGGATACAGGGAAATTCGCGGCTCGCACATTGCGGTTTCGCGCCTCGAGGCCGTCTGTCGCGGCCTGCGGCACGGGCGGCTCCGGCCGTGAAAGCGCTTCGATTGCAATGGGTTGTCTGCCTTCGCGGGGCCGTCGCGCCATGGCGGACCGGGCAGGGAGATCCGGAAACAGCCGCCGGGCTCGCGCAAATAACAGGGAAATAATTCGGCCGTATCAGGGAGGCCGACCGGGCCTAACAGGGAGTGTTCTCCGCCGTAACAGGCAGCGCCGGCGGCGCCGGATTGCAACCAGGACGACTTGATCCGCAACGCCGATCGCCTCCCCTTCGCCGCGCGCTGCGGTTATGCTCGGGCGACGGCGATGGAGGGGGTGCATGCGGGTTCTTCCGGTTCTGGTCGCGGCCTTCCTCCTGGGAGGCTGTGCGAACACCCAGCTCAAGACCTACCCGGGGCCGGCCTTCACCGACACCTACCGGATCGGCCGGGTCCTCGTCATCGCCAAGATGCCGCCGGATGAGCGCGAGGCGGTCGAGTCCAGCATCGTCGGTCAGTTCCGTAGCGTCGGGGTGGACGCGGTCCGAAGCCTCGACGCCATGCCGGACGTGACCAGCCGGATCGACTGGCAGGCCATCGGACCCGGCCAGGAGGAGGCCCGCAGGATCGGCGCGGACAGCGTGCTCCTGCTCGGCGGGCTGTACGCGGATTCGAGCTTTGGCACGGCATACATGCCGTTGTCGTCTCCCGGCGGTACGACGCTGATCCCGACCATCGCGGAACATCGCAAGAAGCGGTTCGCGGCGCGGCTCTACGACTTGTCCGGCAACCCCGCGGTGTGGACCGCGAATGGCGAGTCGATGGACAACTGGACGGTCTCGTCCTCGATCTTCGGCGCCTATGTCGCCGAGGCCGTCGTGAGTCAGCTGACGAAGGAGGGGTTGCTCGGCAAGCGGTCGTAGGGCGGCCGGCCTCGACGGCGCGCAGCGACGCGACCAGGGTGACGAGGTCGCCCGCCAGCGTGTGCGGCCCGGCGAGCCCGTCCGGGGTGGCGACATTCCCCGGGATCCAGGTCTGCACGGCCCACGGCATCGGATAGCCCGGTCCGGGCCGGCCGAGCCCGACGGGCCGGGGTGTCGGGAACGGGCAATGCCGGGCGAGTTCGGTCATCGCCGCGGCCTCGCGGCGCAGCGTTGCGGCGGCCTCAATCGGGTCGCCGGCCCGCAGCGGGAAGCGTGCGGCGGCCTGCGAGCCGATGCGGAAGACGGCGTTGACGGTGCCCGGCCCGTCGAGCCGCTCGATCGGCTGGCCGCGAAACCGCGGGAACTGCGCGAGGATCAGCGCGCGCGCGGCGTCGGTTGTGAGGTCGATCTGGTCGTCGTGCATCATGTCGTCGGTCCGCTGCGTTCCGAGCGATGGTGAAGCACACCGCCGCAGGTCGCGCAGCACTGCCGTCCAGGGCCGGTTACGCCGGTTGGCCCTATTGCGGCCAGCCTGGCCGACGGAGATTGGCCAACTCACGGACGGGCACGGTTGCCGGTCAGGCATCGGGAGTTCAAGCGATGGTAAATCGTGGCCTCGATCGGGTCGCTGCCGATCCGACACCGGAGCCCTTGAGCCGCGCCCCGCTCTTCGCGCTGCTCGCTGGCACGGTGATCGTGTTCATCACGCTGGGTATGCGGCACTCGTTCGGGCTGTTTCTGCCGCCGGTAACGCTGGAGCTCGGCCTCGGCCGGGAGGTCTTCGGATTCGCGGTCGCGCTGCAGAACCTGCTCTGGGGGCTGGGCCAACCGATCGCCGGGATCGCGGCCGACAAGCTCGGGAGCGGGCGCGTCGTCGTGGTCGGCGGAATCCTCTACGCGGCGGGCCTGGCCTTCGCGGCGTTCAGCACCACTGCCGGGGGGCTCTACCTCGGCTTTGGCGGCCTGATCGGTCTGGGGCTCAGTGCCACCTCCTACGCGGTCGTACTCGGCGCCATCGGCCGCAGGTTTCCCGCTGAGCGACGGACACGGGCTCTCGGCCTCGCCTCGGTCGGTGGCTCGTTGGGGATGTTCCTGTCGGTCCCGGCAACGGTTGCTTTGCTCGATCAGTTCGCCTGGAGCAGCGCTCTGCTCATCCTCGCAGCCGCCGCTGGTGTCGTCGTCTTCCTGGCAGTCGGGCTGTCCGGCGGCATCCCGGCCGACACGAGTGGTCAACGCGAGCAGTCGCTCAGGCAGGCGTTGGGTGAGGCCGCCGGGCACCGCGGCTACCTGCTGCTGATCCTCGGCTTCTTCGTCTGCGGGTTTCAGCTGGCGTTCGTCGGGACGCACATTCCCGCCTATCTCATCGACCGTGGGATGCCCGCGAATACCGGTGGCACAGCGCTGGCGATCATCGGCTTCACCAACATCATCGGCACATTCTGCTGCGGCCTGCTCGGCGATTGGTACAGCAAGCGCAAGGTGCTGGCCGTCCTCTACACGATGCGGGCGCTGGCGACCCTGTACTTCCTCTACGCGCCGCTATCGATCGTCTCGGTGTCCGTGTTCGCGGCCGTAATGGGCCTGACCTGGCTCGGCACCGTTCCCCTGACGAGCGGCATCGTCGCCCAGGTCTTCGGTCCCCGCTACCTGGCGACACTCGTCGGGTTCGTGTTCCTGATGCACCAGATCGGCAGCTTCCTCGGGGCCTGGCTCGGGGGCTTCGTCTACGACCGCACGGGGTCCTACGAGCCGGTATGGTGGTGCGCCGCCGTCCTGGCCGCGCTGGCTGCGGCGGTTCACCTGATGATCGACGAACGCCCGGTCGTGCGGCTCGAGCATGGCCAAGTGCTTGCGGGTCGCTGATCGCTGGGCAAGTTGCTGTCGTTAACAAGATCCTCGAGGATCCCGGCTTGAAGTGAGGGGCTGAAGCGATGCGGCACTATCCGATCGAGCTGACTCCCGACGACAACGGCACCTTCCTCGTCACCTGCCCGGACCTGCCGGAGGTGACGACCTTCGGCGAGGACGTCGCGAGTGCTGCGGTGCATGCGTCCGACGCCATCGAGGAGGCGCTGGCGGGGCGTGCCGCGACCGGGCAGGCGATCCCCGAGCCGTCGGCGCCGGGCCTGCATTCGGCGGCCGTCGGCACGCTGGTCGAGGTCAAGATCCTGCTGCACCGCCGCCTGCGCGTCACAGGGATCTCCCGTGCCGAGCTACAGCGCCGGCTCGGCTGGCAGCGCGAGTCGGTCGACCGCCTGTTCCGCTTCGACCATGCCTCGCGGCTGGACCAGGTGGATGCGGCGCTGCGGGCGATGGGCGAGGAGATGCGCGTGGAGACGCGGGCGGTGTAGGCCGGGGAGCACGGGCGGCCACGACGGGTCGGGCGCGATCTCGGAGTGAGAGAATGATACGACGCAGCAGCTCCAGCAGGCCCTTCGCGGCTCTCCCGGCTTGCGCCGGGCTCGCACCTCAGGGCGACAGAATAAGTTCAATTACATATAGTTAAACTCCACCACCTCTATCGCCCTGAGGTGCCCTCCGCGCAGCGGAGGGCCGCGAAGGGCCTGGTGGAGCATGATCCCCACGCTTTCAGGAGCGGCAGCGGCATGGCGAAACACCGAATCTACACGACCAGCTTCGCGAGCGTCTATCCGCTCTACGTCGCCAAGGCCGAGCGGAAGGGGTGCCGCCGGGAGGAGGTCGACCGGATCATCTGCTGGCTGACCGGCTACGACCCGGGCGGCCTGCAGGCGCAGATCGACAGCGGGACCGACTTCGAGACGTTCTTCGACAAGGCGCCGCGGCCCAACCCGTCGCGGGCGCTGATCAAGGGCGTGGTCTGTGGTGTGCGCGTCGAGGAGGTCGAGGAGCCGACCATGCGCGAGATCCGCTACCTCGACAAGCTGGTGGACGAGCTGGCGAAGGGGAAGGCGATGGAGAAGATCCTGCGGGCGGGGTGAGCGGGCGCGCGCTCGCCTTGACGACGTAATGCACATGCATTACCTCTGCGCGACCGAGGCCGGCTCCGTGAGCACCGCCATGTCGACGACGATCGTGGACGCATCCACCCTGACCGATCGCTACCAGACCACGATCCCGGCCCGGGTGCGAAAGGCGCTCGGGCTGCGCAAGCGCGACACCATCGAGTACGAGATCCGGGACGACGGCAGCGTGCTGCTCCGGCGCGGCGGGAAGAGCGACGCCGACCCGGCTCTGGACGCGTTCCTTGCCTTTCTCGAGCATGACATCGCGGCCCGTCCGGAGGGCGTCCAGCCGCTCGACCGGGCGCTGATGCAGCGCATCGTCGCGCTGGTCGACGAGGAGGACGTCGATCTCGACGCCCCGCTCGGCGCGCAAGACGAGTGAGCGGTGACGGCCGATCCGATCGCGGTGAATGGCTGGCGACTCTACGCCCATCGGCTCTTCCTGGAGCAACTGGCGGCGCTCGTGCACGAGGTCGAACGGCTGCGGGAACGGGACGCCGACGGATACAGGCGCAAGCCGGCGGCGAAGCGCCTGGCGGCCATCCGCAAGCTGACGATGCGCGAGATCCCGGCCGATCCGGCCAGCCCTGCCTACCGCCTCGGCAAGACGATCGGCGGCGAGCACGCGCACTGGCGGCGGGCGAAGTTCTACCAGCGCTACCGCCTGTTCTTCCGCTTCCACTCCGAGGCCAGGATCATCGTCTACGCGTGGGTGAACGACGACGAGACGCTGCGGACCTACGGTGCCGCGGACGATGCCTATGCGGTGTTCAGGCGTATGCTCGAAGCTGGCGACCCGCCGGGTTCATGGGAGGCCCTGGTCGCGGCTGCACGGCCGGTTCAAGGCGAAGGTAACTGAACCGGGCGAGCCGTGAAGGGCCGGCGGAAACCTGTCTCCGCCATGGGGGAGGATCTGCGGACGGTGCAGGCAGCGCAGTTGAGGGAGGGAGCGAAGTGCCGGGCTCAGCGCTTGCGCAGGCACGATCGGCCGCCTACATATTCGCAATAAACGAATCATCCGAAGCATCTGCATAAAGGCTCCGAGGAGGGTGCAATGCACTCCGGCGACACGCTCACGGACCGCCTGCCCACCGAGGACGAGGCACGAACCGCCTCGGCAGCCATCGATGCGCTCGCCCACGCGCGGCTGCCGGACGGCAGCATCGCGCTGGGGGTCATCGAGCACGGCGAGAGCCGGACGGTGACACTGCCGCCGGCGCTCGGGCAGTTGGTGCTCGATGTCTTGGGGCATGTCGGGAACCGCGAGATGGTGACCCTGGTCCCGTATGGGGCCGAGCTCACCACGCAGACTGCGGCCGATCTCCTGAACGTGTCGCGGCCGTTCCTGATAAAGCTGCTGGAACGCGGCGAGATCGGCCATCACAAGGTCGGCGCACACCGGCGGATCCCGGTCGAGCAGGTGCTGGCCTACAAGGCACGACGCGACCGCCGGCAGGACGAGGCGATGCGCGAGCTGCAGGCGCTCGGCCAGGCCTACGACGCTGCCTGATGCCGGCGGACGGACCCGTTACCGTCGTCCTCGACGCCAACGTCCTCTATCCGTTCCTGCAGCGGGATGTCCTGCTCAGCCTGGCGAGCGCCGGGCTGTTCCGGGCGCGCTGGACCGACGCGATATTGGCGGAGTGGACTCGCAGCCTGCTCGTGCGCCGGCCGCAGCTGCAGGACAACGTCGAGCGGACGGTCGCGCTGATGCGGGCGGCGTTCGAGGAGTGCTGGGTCGACGGGCACGAGGACCTGACCGAAATACCGGCCCTGCCGGACCCCGACGACCGGCACGTGCTGGCGGCCGCCATCCGCTGCGGTGCCGCGCATATCGTGACGAACAACCTGAAGGACTTTCCGGTGGCTCCGCTCGCGGCCTTCGGGATCACGGCGGTTTCGCCCGACGCCTTCGTGGCCGATGTCGTGGCGCGCCATCCCGACGCGGCCCGGGCGGCATTGCAGGCCATGCGCCGACGCTATGACAACCCGCCGATGAGCCGGCCGGAATTTTTGGACGCGCTGATCCGCGCCGGCTTCATCCGGACCGCCGCAATCGTGCGGCAGTCCATGGAACGGGCACGAGGATCAGGTATGGATGCCGGAGATTGACGCACTGCCACAGACTTCGGAGTTTACCGAAGATTGAGGAGGTTCCGGCGAACCGCGACAGTATGGGAATCTCGACGGGGGTGGCGATGGTTGCCGGAACACCATGTATTGCGAAATTGCACCGGCTCGCTCAAAGCATGGTCGTGCTGCCGGTCCTGCTCTCAGCGTGCCACTCCGCCTACGAGCCGACATCGCCAAACCTGGAGGGGGTGCTGGTGGAGCAGAACCCCTTTGATGCCGCGCCCGCATACTTCACGTCTTTCGGTTCGAAGTCTGGGGTCCTCAAAATTCATTGCTTCTCAGTCAATCATATCGTCGATATCAAGTACGAGCGGCTCGAATACTTCAACCACGGCCGAATGTCGGATGGATCTCATAAGCTGTTTGCAAAGCAATCAGACGGACAAACCTACACCTTCCTCGTCGAGCCGGATCCGACCTTCCAATGTATCGGCTCCGGCTTCGATGGGCAGGGCATTGGCGTCACATGAGGACGCTCGGGCTGCTCACCCGCCCCTGAGGAGCCCTTCGCGTAGGGGGCCGCGATGGGCCGGGCGCGAACCCAGGAGCGGCAGCGGCATGGCGAAACACCGGATCTACACGACCAGCTTCGCGAGCGTCTATCCGCTCTACGTCGCCAAGGCCGAGCGGAAGGGGCGCAGCCGGGACGAGGTCGACCGGATCATCTGCTGGCTGACCGGCTACGACCAGGGCGGCCTGCAGGCGCAGATCGACAGCGGGACCGACTTCGAGACGTTTTTCGACAAGGCGCCGAGGCCCAACCCGTCGCGGGCGCTGATCAAGGGCGTGGTTTGCGGCGTGCGTGTCGAGGAGGTCGAGGAGCCGACCATGCGCGAGATCCGCTATCTCGACAAGCTGGTGGACGAGCTGGCGAAGGGGAAGGCGATGGAGAAAATCCTGCGGGCGGGGTGACTTGGTACCCGTGAGTCGATCTACGGGACTCACACATATCTGAGCGGCGTGTGGATCCCGGCTCTCCGCGGCGTCGCCGCTCCGGCCGGGATGAGGAATATTAAAGGCTTACCCATTTTCCTCATCCCGGCCGGACCCCGGATTTAATCCGGGGGGAGAGCTGGGATCCAGATCGTCACGCGAAGAGCTGTCTGATGTCGGCCATCGGCCGGAACAGCTTCATGGGCTGGTCCGGCAACGGCAAGAAGCTCTCCCGCTCATAGAAGCGGCGGGCGTTATCATCCTTCGCATCGACGATCACCGCGAAGGAGGCGATTTCGCTACGGACCGCCCGGAACAGGGCGTCGGCGAGCAGGAAGCGGCCGTACCCTCGCCCCTGATGGTTTCGATCGACGGCGAGCCGGCCCAGAAGCGTCGCCGGGACGAGTGGATAGCGCGGCAGCCTGCGGGTGATCCCGGTCGGAAATTCGGTGAGTTTCACGCCGGTCGCGGACAGTGTGTAATAGCCGCCGATGGTGCCGTCCGGCAGCACGAGCACGAAGGGTGCTGCAACATCCTTGCGGGCGTCCTGGCCAGCCTGGCTTCGTAGATAGCGATCGAGCGCTTCGGCGCCGCTGACGAACGAACTGCGATCGTGCTGCGGACCAAGCGCCTCGACTCGAAGCGATCCCCCAGGAGCGCCCGGCACCGGCTATACGCCGGTGGCTTCGCGATAGCGGCGCACCGTGTCGCGCAGGCGGTCGTTGACGGGCTTCGGATTCAACAGCGCATGGACAAATGCCTGGCTGTCGCGAACCGACAGTTCGAACTGCTGATGCTCCTCGATCGCTCTTCGCGCGGCGTCCTGGACGCTGGTCAACACGAAGTCCGTGACCGTCCGCCCCTGCAGGGCTGCGGCATGTTCGATGAGCGTCTTCTGCTCCGTCGTTACCCGCGTCTCGAGGCGTTGCGCGCGAGTGCGGCCGCGAGGCGATTTCACAACAGACTTTGCCATGTCATTTCTCCTCGCAGAAAAATGTACGGCCAAAGCCCGGCCATTTCAACTCTACGGCGTCCGCGTCGAGGACGTCGAGGACCCGACCATGTGCGAAATCTGCTGCCTGGAAGAGCTGGGGGACGAGTTGGCGAAGGGGAAGGCGATGGCGAAGATCCTGCGGGCGGGGTGAGTGGGCGGCGCCCTCGTAAGACGTTCTTGAGCGGCCGAGAACGGTGCACTGTCACCGAATATTGAGCGGCCTGGCACAATCGCTCAAGATCGTCTGCCGAGCGCTACTCCAGTTGCGTTTGCGGGAAGTTACGTCCGTCCATGTCGAGCGCGCCGCCCGCTCACCCCACCCGCAGGATCTGACACCGAAGTACGCATGCCTCGCGGCTCGATCAGGTGGATGTGGCGCTCTAGGTGCTGGGCGAGGTGATCCCGGCGGGGACGCGAAGGGGCTCCTCAGCAGACAATGATTGATTATTGGACGGAGTTGTTCGTGTAGTAGAAATTGCTCTGCAACGATACGACTGGGCTGGAGCAGCGACGTCGAGGCGGGAGATGCAATGAAATTGCTCGTGTTGGCGAAATGCGCGGCAGTGATCGGCACACTGGCCATGATGGTTGGTTGTGTGACCACCACAGACGGCGGTGGTTCGTCGAATGGAACTTCCGGCCAGGAGACCACAGGAGGGGAAACGCTGGGTCAGTCGTCCCTATGGTTGGCCAAGAGGCAGTTCGACCAAAGGATCGCAGCGGCACGGTCCAAGCCGGTCGGCGGTCCCCATACCGCAGCCGTCATGGCGATGGATTGGCCAGAAGCGCTGAAGCCTCTCACGCCGGTTGCGCGTCGTGCATTCGGAACCAGTCCAGAGGCCGATATGGCATTCCGGCTTGAGCTCGAGGCTCTGGACACAAGCGAAGGTGCGTCCGGTCGCATCAATCCTGCGCTGATAGCGAAGATGGGCGAGGCCACTACCGTTGGCAAAATTCTTTCTGCTCTGGACTACGCCCGAGACAGAACGATAGATGATGGGCTTAGCACAAGTTTTTCGCTTCTTTACGTGCGCTTACTCAAGGATGCTGGGATAGTACTTAAGCAAGACGACCTGTTGGATACCGCTGTAATACAGATCATCTACATTGATATGGTGTCGGTAATTGATTCGGGCCGTTGTGGGGGGAACACCCCGACCGACGGCGTTGCCTTCCGTTGGCGCAACTACAGCGATCTGTACGCGCTCGCACGTCAGAGGCTTCCGACTTGGGGAGCGGAGCACAAGCGGCGACTTGTCCCGACTCTCAGGACCATGGAACGGCGAACGGCGCCGATCCGAAGGGACGAGGATCTGTGCCGTAAGCAGAGCATCTACTGGGACACAAGCAAGGCGAAGAAGGTGGATTGTGGCCTCAAAGGGGTCACCTGTTTCGCATCGCCCGACGATCCGACCGTAGCGACCCTCTGGGCTGACGATGAGAAGTGGCGGGTGGCCCGAATTAGAATCATGGAGCGCCTGGAGACCGAGGCGATCCTGGCGTACTTCTCTCGGCCAATGGGGATTTCTCCGTTCCCTCAGTGAGGTGGTGACCGCGCGCTCCCCCTTTGCCCCGCGTCACCGTTGCCAACCCCCGCCCCGCGTCGTATCTCCCGTGTGATCCCGGGAGAGACGCCATGACCGAAGCCGATCCGAGCTCCCTCGCCCTCGCTGCCGATTTTCCGGCGGCCGACCGCGACGCTTGGCGCGCGCTGGTCGAGAAGGCGCTGAAGGGCGTGCCCTACGAGAAGGCGCTGGTCACCGAGTTGGCCGAGGGCATCCGCACTCAGCCGATCTACGCCCGCGAGGACGCGCTGGCACCCCCGCCGGCCGCCCGGCACGCCGACGCCGAAGCGCGCGCCGCGCAGGGCTGGGACGTCCGCACCCTGCATTTGCACCCGGACCCGGCCGCCACCAACGCCGCCATCCTTGCCGACCTCGCGGCCGGCGCCACCTCGGTGGCGCTGCGCTTCGACGCCGCCGGCCGGCTCGGCCACACCGCTCTCACCGATGCGGCGCGAGCCGGCACCGGCGGGGTGATGATCGACGGCCTCGCCGCCCTCGATACCGCCCTGAAGGACGTCTACCTGGAGGCCGCCACCGTGGCGCTGGAGCCGGGTGCCGCCTTCCTGCCGGCGGCAGCACTGATGACCGGGCTGTGGGAGCGGCGTGGCATAGCCGGCGACGCCGCCCTCGGCCATCTGGGATCCGATCCGCTGGGCGCGCTCGCATCCCTCGGCACGGCGGGCGAGCCGGTCGACGCGGCCCTGGCCCGCCTCGCCGAGATCGCCCGCACCCTGCACGACCGCTTCCCCAACGCCACCTCGGTCAGCGTCGACACCGCGGCCTACCACGCCGCGGGTGCGGACGAGGCCATGGACCTGGGCTACGCGCTCGCCACCGGTGTCGCCTACCTCCGCGCCATGGAGACCGGCGGCCTCGCGCCCGAGGACGCGGCGCGGCAGATGGTCTTCTGCCTGCCGGTCGGCGTCGACGTGTTCCTCGGCATCGCCAAGCTGCGGGCGGCGCGCGCGCTGTGGGCGCGGGTGCTGGAGGCCTGCGGCGTCGACGCCGCGGCGAGCGGCCTGACCCTGCACGTCACCACCGCCGAGCGCGCCTGGGCCGGGCGCGACGCCTGGGTGAACATGCTGCGCGCCACCGTCGCAACCTTCGCCGCCGCGGTCGGCGGCGCCGACAGCCTCACCGTGCTGCCCTACACCCACGCGCTCGGCCTGCCCGACGGCTTCGCGCGCCGCATCGCCCGCAACACCCAGCTGGTGCTGAAGGAGGAATCCCACCTCGCCCGCGTCGTCGATCCCGCCGGCGGCAGCTGGTATGTCGAGGTGCTGACCGACCGGCTCGCCGACAAGGCCTGGGGGCATTTCCAGGCGGTCGAGGCGCGCGGCGGCATGGCGGCCGCCCTGCTCGACGGCAGCGTCGCCAAGGCCTGTGCCGAAGCCTGGAGTGCCCGCGAGCGGCGCATCGCCCGACGCCGCGAGGAGCTGACCGGGGTCAACGCCTATCCCAAGGTCGACGAGGTGAAGGTGGACCTCGAGACGGTCGACCGCGCCGCGCTGGTGGAGGCGGCGCGCGCGCGGCTGGGCGCTCCGGCCGCCCCGCTGCCGTCGGCCGCCAGCGTCGAGGATCGCGCCCGCGCCGCCGAAGCCGGCCTCGACCTCACCGCGCTGATGCCCGCCGGGCCGGCCGAGCCGGCGGCGGCACCACTGCCGTCGCACCGCCTCGGCGAGGCCTTCGAGGACCTGCGCGACGCCTGCGACGCCGCCGAGGCGAGCACCGGGCGGCGCCCGCGCGCGCTGCTGCTCGGCATCAGCGGGGCGGCGGCCTACACGGCGCGCGCCACCTTCGCCCGCAACCACCTGGGGGCCGGCGGCATCGAGGCGGTGGATCGCGAGCTGGACGACCCGGCCGACGCCGCGGCGGCGCTGGAGGGATCCGGTGCGGATTTGGCGGTGTTGTGCTCCAGTGATACGCTTTACGCGGAGAAGGCCGCCGCCATCGCCACGGCACTCAAGGCGGCCGGCGCGCCGCGCGTCTGGCTGGCCGGCCGGCCGGGCGAGCATGAGGCCGAGTGGACGCAGGCCGGCATCGACGGCTACGTCTTCGCCGGCGACGATACGCTGGCCACCCTGCGCGGGCTGCTGTCGGCGCTCGGTGTGTGGCAAGGCGACGTATCGAAGGGAGGTGCGTGATGAGCCGGATCCCGAACTTCGCGACGGTCGACCGCCGCGCCGCAGAGGCCGCGGCCGCTCCGGCGCCGGCCGCCGCGGGCGAGGCCTGGCTGACGCCCGAGGGCATCGCGGTGAAGCCGCTCTACACCGCCGACGACCTCGACGGCCTCGACCATCTCGGCACCTGGCCGGGGCTGCCGCCGTATCTGCGCGGGCCGTATCCGGCGATGTACGTCACCCAGCCCTGGACCATCCGGCAATACGCCGGCTTCTCCACCGCCGAGGACAGCAACGCCTTCTACCGCCGCAACCTGGCGGCCGGGCAGAAGGGCCTGTCGGTGGCCTTCGACCTCGCCACCCACCGCGGCTACGACAGCGACCATCCGCGCGTCGCCGGCGACGTCGGCATGGCCGGGGTGGCGATCGACTCGATCCTCGACATGCGCACCCTGTTCTCCGGCATTCCGCTCGACGAGATGAGCGTGTCGATGACCATGAACGGGGCGGTGCTGCCGGTGCTCGCCCTCTACATCCTCGCCGCCGAGGAGCAGGGGGTGGCCCCGGAGAAGCTGAGCGGCACCATCCAGAACGACATCCTCAAGGAGTTCATGGTCCGCAACACCTACATCTACCCGCCGACACCCTCGATGCGGATCATCTCCGACATCTTCGGCTTCACCTCGCAGAAGATGCCGAAGTTCAACTCGATCTCGATTTCCGGCTACCACATGCAGGAAGCCGGGGCGACCGCCGACCTGGAGCTGGCCTACACGCTGGCCGACGGCGTGCAGTACCTGCGCGCCGGCATCGACGCCGGGCTCGACGTCGACCGCTTCGCACCCAGGCTGTCGTTCTTCTGGGCGATCGGCATGAACTTCTTCATGGAGGTCGCCAAGATGCGGGCGGCCCGGCTGCTGTGGGCCAAGCTGGTGCAGGGCTTCGGCGCCAAGTCCGACAAGTCGCTGTCGCTTCGCACCCACTGCCAGACCTCGGGCTGGTCGCTGACCGCGCAGGACGTGTTCAACAACGCCGCGCGCACCTGCATCGAGGCCCTCGCGGCCACCCACGGCCACACCCAGTCGCTGCACACCAACGCGCTCGACGAGGCGCTGGCGCTGCCGACCGACTTCTCCGCCCGCATCGCCCGCAACACCCAGCTGCTGATCCAGCAGGAGACCGGCACCTGCCGGGTCATCGACCCGTGGGGCGGCAGCTATTACGTCGAGCGGCTGACCCGCGACCTCGCCGAGAAGGCCTGGGCGCATATCCAGGAGGTCGAGGGCTACGGCGGCATGGCCAAGGCGATCGAGGCCGGCATCCCGAAGATGCGCATCGAGGAGGCCGCCGCCCGCACCCAGGCGCGCATCGACGCCGGGCGGCAGACCATCGTCGGGGTCAACAAGTACCGGGTCGAGGGTGCCGACAACATCGAGATCCTGAAGGTCGACAATGCCCGCGTGCGCAAGGGCCAGCTGGAGAAGCTGGCGCAGCTGCGCGCCGCGCGCGATCCGCAGGACGTGGCGGCGCGGCTGACGGCGCTGACCCGCTGTGCGCAGACCGGCGACGGCAACCTGCTGGCGCTGGCGGTCGACGCGGCGCGCGCGCGCGCCACCGTCGGCGAGATCTCCGACGCGCTGGAGACGGTGTGGGGCCGGCACGTCGCCGAGGTCCGCACGGTCTCCGGCATCTACTCCAGCGAGGTGGGAGCCAGCCGCATGGTCGACACCGTCAAGAGCCTGGTCGGCGAGTTCGAGGAGCTGGAGGGAAGGCGCCCGCGCATCCTGATCGCCAAGATGGGTCAGGACGGCCACGACCGCGGCCAGAAGGTGATCGCCACGGCGTTCGCCGACCTGGGATTCGACGTCGACATCGGGCCGCTGTTCCAGACCCCCGAGGAGGCGGCCCGCCAGGCGGTGGAGAACGACGTGCACATCGTCGGCGCCTCGTCGCTGGCGGCCGGCCACCTGACCCTGGTGCCGGCACTGCGCGACGAGCTGGCCAAGCTCGGCCGGCCCGACATCATGATCGTCGCCGGCGGCGTCATCCCGCCGCAGGACTACGAGGCGGTGAAGGCCGCCGGGGCGGCCGCCATCTTCCCGCCAGGCACGGTGATCGCCGAAGCCGCCACCGACCTGCTGCGCCGGCTGATCGCGGCGCTGGGGCATGAGAGCCGGGCGGCGTGAGGGGTTCCTTCCGCGGCGCCGCGGCGGCCGGTGGGTCCCGGCTCTCTGCGGCTTCGCCGCTCCGGCCGGGATGACGTCAAATAATAATGATCATGACGTCGGCTCATAATTTTTTGTCGTCATCCCGGGCAAGCGAAGCGCGACCCGGGACCCAGCCACCGACGGGCCTCCCCTTGACCGCACACCCAACCACCCCCACCCGCCGGACCCTCTCCGTCGACGACTACGTCTCCGGCGTGCGCGCCGGCGACCGCGCCACCGTGGCCCGCGCCATCACCCTGGTGGAGAGCCGCAAGCCGGCGCACCGCAGCCTCGCCCAGGACATGCTGGTGCGGCTGCTCCCCTACGCCGGGGCGGCGCACCGGGTCGGCATCACCGGGGTGCCGGGGGTGGGGAAGTCGACCTTCATCGAGGCACTCGGCACGCACCTCACGGGGCGCGGCCACAGGGTGGCGGTGCTGGCGGTCGACCCGACGTCGGGGCGCAGCGGCGGCTCGATCCTCGGCGACAAGACCCGGATGACCGCACTCGGCCAGGACCCGGCCGCCTTCATCCGGCCGTCGCCCTCGGCCGGCACGCTGGGCGGTGTTGCGCGCGCCACCCGCGAGAGCATGGTGGTGGTCGAGGCGGCCGGCTTCGACGTGGTGCTGGTCGAGACCGTCGGGGTCGGCCAGTCCGAGGTCACCGTCGCCGAGATGGTCGACCTGTTCCTGGTGCTGATGCTGCCGGGGGCCGGCGACGAGCTGCAGGGCATCAAGAAGGGCATCCTGGAGATCGCCGACCTGCTGGTGGTCAACAAGGCCGACGGCGACAACCGCGACCGCGCCCAGAAGGCGATGCGCGAGTACAAGTCGGCGCTGCACATCCTGCAGCCCGCCGACCCGCACTGGACCGCCCGCGTGCTGGCCTGCTCCGCACTCGCCAAGTCCGGCATCGCCGAGGTCTGGGCGACCGTCGAGGAGCACCGCCGCGCCCTGGAGGCGGCACGGGTGGACGGCGGTGACGCCTTCGCCGCCAAGCGCGCCGGCCAGCAGGTGCGCTGGATGTGGGCGATGGTGCGCGACCGCCTGACCGCCGCCCTGGAGGCCTCCCCCGCGGTCCGCGGCGAGGCCCCGGCCCTGGAGGCGGCGGTGGCGGCGGGCGAGACCACACCGGCGCTCGCGGCGGAGCGGCTGCTGCGGGCGTTCGGGATCGCGGGGTAGGGAGCGGCCAATCCCCGGGCCGGCCCTTCGCGGCCCTCCGCGTTGCGGAGGGCACCTGAGGGCGACAGAAAAGTTATACACCACAATATTTTAGCGCGAGGTCGCACCCCCTCTCCCTGTCGCCCTGAGGTGCCCGACGCAGTCGGGCCGCGAAGGGCCGGCCTCCGGTCAGGCGCGGCTGTCCAGGTTCAACCGCAGGATCTCGACGATCTCCGCCAGCCGCGCGAGCTCCTCGAGCGGCTCGCGCACCAGGGTCGGATCCGTGAGGCGGCGGAACGGCCCGGGATCGGGGAACCAGTCGCGGCGATCGTCCAGCGCCAGCAGGAACTCGTGGCCGTCGAACGCCACCGTCATCCTTCCGGGGAACCGCCGTCTCAGCGCCAACAGCCGCTCCATCACGGTCGGCGTGAGCAGGTAGCGTGCCTCGACCTGGTCGGTCGAATACACCGCGAAGACGCGCTCGAACTCCGGCGACTCCAGCGCCACCCGCCGCCGGTGCTCGTCCTGCAGGCCACGGAAGAAGTTGCCGATCGCGCCGCCGTCCGGCACCACCAGGGTCCGCCCGCGGGCCCGCTTCGGGAAGCGCGAGATCACCAGCGGGCCGCGGAACACCTGGCTGGGCTTGCGGTTGCGGCCTCTGGCCTGCAGGAGGGTGGCGTCGCAGAAGATCAGCGGAACGCCGGACACCTCGCCGAAGACGAGGTCGTCGAGCCGCCGCGTCGAATGCCCCGGCAGCAGGTCGTTCCGCTCGAAGCTGTCGATCGGGAACCGCCGGGCATCGCGCTGGTAGGACAGTCCGAGACAGCCGGCAACCCTGCGCCGGATCAGTTTGCCGGCCCGGCGCGCCGGGCTGCCGAGCATGGTGCGTCCGAGGGAGGTCGTCAGCGATCCGACAACGACGTACGCGGCCCACGGGAAGCCGGAGCGCACGGCACCCACGAACTCGCCGAGGCCCCAAACGAGCAGGCCGACGCCGAGGACGGCCAGCAGGCCGCCGATGCCGACGAGCAGCAGCCGCCATCTCTCGATCCGACCGAGCTCGGGCGCCAGCGCACGCCACTGGTCGTCGAGTCCGGCCATCCGGTCCGCGACCGCCGGCCGGGCCGGGTCGCCGTCGCCCAAGGTCAGCGCATCGCGTGGTCGACGGCGACCGGCTGCCGGACCACCGGGTCGTCGAGCTCGTAGAACGGCATCGCCCGGACCCCGGCCCAGTCGGCGATCACGCTGCCGGGGAAGATCTCGACGGCGTTGTTCAGGTCGCCGACGGCGGAATTGTAGAACCGCCGGGCGGCCGAGATGTGACCCTCGACCTCCTCGTAAGTCGCCTGCGCGCGCACGATGGCGGCCTCGGCCTTCAGGTCCGGATAGTTCTCGGCCAGCGCGAACAGCCGCCCGAGCCCGGCCTCGAGCGCACGCGAAGCCTCGAGGTGGGCGGCGACCTCGGCGGGGTCCTGGCGCCGGTACGGCTCCTGCACCCGGTTGCGCAGGCTGGTGATCTCGGCCAGCAGGCCGCGCTCGTGGTCCATGTAGCGCTGCGCCAGCTTGAGCACGTTGGGGATCAGGTCGAAGCGCTTGCGCAGCTGCACGTCGACCGACGACAGCGCCTCGCGCGCGCGGTTGCGACGGATGATCAGCGACACATACCAGCCATAGGCGAACAGCAACGCGGCCGCGGCAACGGCCGGAACGATCCAGATCAGGCTCACTGACACCCCCGTCGGTAGTGCAGCCATGATCCGCTCGATCACCGCGTGCTGTCGACCGGAAACCGCCCCGTCGAGTGACGATCGCGGCGGGTAGCGTGCGGCCAATCCCCCGGCCGGCCCTTCGTGGCGCCCCGCTGCGCGGCGCGCACCTCAGGGCGATAGGAAAGGGGTGGGCCGCGGGAGCCAACTGATTGCGCTGTAATAATTTTCTGTCGCCCTGAGGTGCCCGACGCAGTCGGGCCACGAAGGGCCGGCCCGCGATCAGGCCCTGCTTTCCAGGTTCAGCTTCAGGATCTCCACGATCTCCCCCAGCCGGGCGATTTCCTCGGCCTGCACGCGCACCTGGGCGGGGTCGGTGAGGTCCTGGAGCAGTCCCGGATCGGGAAACCAGTCGCGGCGGTCGTCGAGCGCCAGCAGCAGCTCGTGGCCCTCGAATGCCAGGCTCAGATCCCCGGGAAAGCGGGCCTTCAGCGCCAGCAGCCGCTCCATCATGGTCGGCGTGAGCAGATAGCGGGCCTCGACCTGATCCGTCGTGTAGACGGCGAAGGCGCGTTCGAAGTCGGGTGACTCAAGCCTTGCGCGCCGGCTCTCCAGCCGCACACCCTCGAAGAAGTTGCCGATCGGGCCGCCAGACGGGACGACGACCGTCCAGCCATGCGCCCGCTTGGGGTACCGGGAGATCAGCAGCGGACCGCGGAAGACCGGAACCTGCAGGAGCTTGCTCCCGCTCCACCGCCGCAGCGACGCGTCGCAGAATACCAGCGGTACGCCGGCAACCTCGCCATAGACGAGATCCTCCAGGCGGCTCTGCGAGTGGTAAGGAAGCAGGCCGCTGCGGGTGAAGCTGTCGAGTGGGAACGACGAGGCGTCGGGGCGATATCCGAGCCCGAAGAAGCCGACCACCATCAGCTTGACCCGCCAGCCCGCCGCCGAGGCTTGGCGGCGCGCCACGTAGATCCCGCCTGCCACCAGCATCGCCGCAGCTGCGAT
>Ga0209347_1002496_pt1 | contig 24166 bp, 21 predicted proteins | sample AutmiccommuBRH23_FD_187382 | JGI IMG/M metagenome (GOLD analysis project Ga0209347, IMG submission 187382) | Deep subsurface microbial communities from Mt. Terri, Switzerland - Autotrophic microbial communities BRH/23 (SPAdes) (version 2) | ecosystem: Environmental > Aquatic > Deep subsurface >...
TCGCCGGGTCGCCCGTCTACATCGCCCGGTCATGGCCGGTCATCGCGGTGCTCATCATCGCGGTCTTCGGACCGGCGCTCGGCCGGTCCGACCGCAGCGCCTCCTACGGCTACCTCGTCGCGGCCGGCTACGCCGTGCTCCTCCTCGGCTCCGTGCTCGTCCACGAGGCGGCGCACGCCCTGGCGGCCAGGGCCAGGGGTCACTCGGTCGGGCGGATCGTCGCGGACGTGTGGGGCGGGCACACCGTCTACGACGCGACCCGTTCGTCGCCCGGGACGACGGCGATCGTCGCCGTCGTCGGCCCGCTGTCCAACCTCGCGCTGGCGGTCCCGGCGTGGGCGGCTGGGACGACGGTGACCAACGAGACCGCCGCGACCCTCCTGCTCATCGTCGCGCGGGCCAACCTTCTCGTCGGCCTGTTCAACCTGCTGCCGGGACTCCCGCTGGACGGCGGCCAGATCGTCAGCGCGCTCGTCTGGCGCGTCACCGGCCGCAAGGGCGCCGGACTCGTCGCCGCCGGCTGGCTCGGGCGGGCGATGGCGGTCGCCACGGTCCTGTGGTTCGCCGGACTCCCCCTCCTCGAGGGGGAGGGGATCGCGTTGTTCCAGATCGTCTGGCCGGTCGCCATCGCCTTCTTCCTCTGGCAGGGCGCGACCCAGGCCATCCGGGCCGGCGCCATCACCGACGCGACCTCCGGCCCGGTCGAGTCCGTCCTGGAGCCGGTGCTGCTCCTGCCGGCGAGCGACTCCTTGGCGAACGTGCACCGCCGGGCAGCCGGGGCCGGCGCCGAGTCGACCTGGCTGGTGGCAACGGACGACGGCGGCTGGCCCTTCGGCCTGTTCGACCCCGCTGCGGCAGGCGAGGTCCCCCCGGGTGCAGCGGCGACCACACCGCTCGGCGCCGTCGTGACTTCCCAGCCCGCGGACTGGGTGGTCTCGCTCGCGCCGGACGCCGTGCTCACCGAGCTGGTGCGAGCCATGAGCGAACGCAACCTCCCGGTGGCGGTGGTGGTCGACGAGACCACCCGGCGCGTCAGGGGCCTGGTGACCGCGGAGCGCATCAACACCGTCGTCGGCTCGGCCCTCGCCCGCCGACGGCGCGCCTGACGGGGGGACCGCACGCTCGGCCTCCCGACGGACGGGTGCTGACGTTCCTCCATCCACATCCCCTCGGCGCCGAGCCGGTCGTCCACAGCCGCGGCCGCAGTCGAAGCACGCATGACGGGCATGACGCACGCTCCTCAGTACCCGCCCACCCGGGCCGACGAAGGGAGCACAGCGATGGCGAGACAGCACCGAGCAGCGACGCCGGGCGAGACTGGCCCGGAGGCCGGCAGGCCCGGTCCGGGACGGAACGAGGTGGCCCTGAGCGGTCGCCTGAGCGCTGCTGCGGAGGAGCGGGTCCTCCCGAGCGGTGACACCCTGGTCACACTCCGCATCGTCGTCCCCCGGGCCGAGGCGGCGACCCGCGCTGGTGGCCGCACCGGCGAGCGACGCCCCGGTCAGGTCGACACCATCGACGTCGTCTGCTGGAGTGCCCGGACCCGGCGCACCGCACTGCGCCTCGAGCCCGGCGCTGGCATCGACGTCGAGGGCTCGCTCCGCCGGCGCTTCTTCGCGACTCCGGGCGGGCGACAGAGCCGGTACGAGGTCGAGGCGCGGACGCTGCGGCGCGCGCACGGGACCGGCGCGAACGACACCTAGACTTGCCTCCCATGACCGAAGCCGACGTGGCCACGACCCGACCAGCGCCCAGCACCGCCCACCATCGGCGCGGCGTGTTCGAGGTCGGCGAGCGAGTGCAGCTCACCGATCCCAAGGGACGGCTGCACACCATCACCCTCGAGCCGGGCCGCGAGTTCCACACCCACCGCGGCTTCCTGCGCCATGACGACCTGATCGGCGCCCCGGACGGGTCCGTCGTCACCAACACGGCGGGCGTCGAGTACCTCGCGCTGCGCCCGCTGCTCAGCGACTACGTCATGTCGATGCCCCGCGGTGCCGCCGTGGTCTACCCCAAGGACGCGGGCCAGATCGTGCAGATGGCAGACATCTTCCCCGGAGCCACCGTGGTCGAGGCCGGCGTCGGCTCCGGCGCGTTGTCGATGTCCCTGCTCCGTGCCGTCGGCGAGCACGGACGGGTGCTGTCCTTCGAGCGCCGGGAGGACTTCGCCGAGATCGCCCGCGGCAACGGTCGGGCCTTCTTCGGCGGCGACCACCCCGCATGGACCATCACGGTGGGCGACCTCGTCGAGGCGCTGCCTCGCACGGTGGAGGCAGGGACGGTGGACCGCGTCGTGCTCGACATGCTGGCCCCGTGGGAGTGCCTCGACGTCGTCGCGGAGGCCCTGCTGCCCGGTGGCGTGCTCATCTGCTACGTCGCGACGACGACCCAGCTGAGCCGCGTCGCCGAGGGGATCAGGACCCATGGTGGCTTCACCGAGCCCAGCGCCTGGGAGTCCCTGGTCCGGGGCTGGCACCTCGAGGGTCTGGCGGTGCGCCCCCAGCACCGCATGCACGGGCACACGGGCTTCCTCGTCACGACCCGCCGCCTGGCCCCCGGCGTCGTCCCCCCGGAGCGCAAGCGTCGGCCGGCCAAGGGTGCCTATGGCCCCACGGAGGGTACGGGAGAGGGGAGCGGCCCCGACGAGGGGTCCGGCTCACCGTTCGAGTCCGACCGCCCCACGCAGGTGTCCGGCTCGATCGCCGCGACCGATGTGCCCGCAGCCGCCTGGACCCCGGAGGCCCTCGGCGAGCGGGTCAAGAGTGACAAGACGATCCGCCGACTTCGCCGATCCGTGGCTGAGACGTCCGAGGATCTGTGACCCCTCGGGGTTAGGGTCGAAGGGTCACGACCCCTCGGGCACCGACGCAGGGGTCAGCGTGGCGGATGAGGAGGCCCGAGATGACCGACGACAGCAGGAACGAGGAGGCCCGGGCCCACGGGCTCGGAGACCCCGGATCGGCTGCGGAGACGAGCCCGCGTTCCGAGCCGATCAGCCCAGTGCGGGGCGCCGACGGTGCCCCAGCGACAGCAGCCGGTCCCGGGCGTGCGGACCGTGAGCTCGAGGCGCTGAGGAGCGAGGTGCGGGCCCTGCGCGACGCCGCCCGGACCTCTCCGCAGCAGTCCCGCGAGCTGGAGGCCCGCCTCAGCCACCTCCAGTCGTCCCTCCAGTCGCTCTCCACGCAGAACGAGCGGCTCGTGCGCACGTTGAAGGAGGCTCGCGAGCAGATCATCACGCTCAAGCAGGAGGTCGACCGGCTCGCCCAGCCGCCCAGCACCTACGGGCTCATTCTCGACGCGCCGGCCGAGGGGTCCGTCGACATCCTCACCGGCGGCCGCAAGATGCGCGTGGCCGTGAGCCCGTCCGTGGCGCCGGAGGACCTCGCACTGGGCCGCGAGGTGATGCTCAACGAGGCCCTCAACGTCGTCTCGGCGCACGGTTACGAGCGCGTCGGTGAGGTCGTCACCGTCAAGGACAAGCTCGGCGACGACCGGGTGGTCGTCGTCACGCACGGCGACGAGGAACGGGTGTGCCGCATCGCGACGCCCCTGCTCGGCGAGCGGATCCGCGTCGGTGACTCGCTGACTCTCGACTCTCGGTCCAACTTCGTCCACGAGCTGATCCCGAAGCTCGAGGTGGAGGAGCTCGTCCTCGAGGAGGTACCGGACGTCGCCTACGAGGACATCGGTGGCCTCGCCGGCCAGATCGAGCAGATCCGCGACGCGGTGGAGCTGCCCTTCCTGCACCCAGAGCTGTTCAAGGAGCACGCCCTCAAGCCGCCGAAGGGTGTCCTGCTCTACGGGCCGCCCGGCTGTGGCAAGACACTCATCGCCAAGGCCGTCGCCGCCTCGCTGGCCCGCCAGGTCGCGGAGCGGTCCGGCAAGGAGACCGAGAAGGGCTACTTCCTCAACATCAAGGGCCCCGAGCTGCTCAACAAGTACGTCGGTGAGACCGAGCGGCACATCCGCCTGATCTTCCAGCGGGCCCGCGAGAAGGCCTCCGACGGCACGCCCGTCGTCGTCTTCTTCGACGAGATGGACTCCCTCTTCCGCACCCGTGGCTCCGGCGTGTCCAGCGACGTGGAGACGACGATCGTCCCGCAGCTCCTCGCCGAGATCGACGGGGTGGAGCGGCTCGAGAACGTCATCGTCATCGGCGCCTCGAACCGGGAGGACATGATCGACCCGGCGATCCTGCGGCCGGGACGTCTCGACGCGAAGATCAAGATCGAGCGGCCGGACGCCGAGAGCGCCCGGGACATCTTCAGCAAGTACCTCGTCACCTCCCTCCCGCTGCACGAGCACGACCTCACGATCCACGGCGGTGACCGGGATGCCACGGTGGAGGCGATGATCACCGCGGCCGTCGAGCGGATGTACTCCGAGACGGAGGAGAACCGCTTCCTCGAGGTGACCTACCAGGGCGGCGACAAGGAGATCCTCTACTTCAAGGACTTCAACTCGGGCGCGATGATCCAGAACATCGTCGACCGGGCGAAGAAGCTCGCGATCAAGGACTTCCTCATGACGGGCCAGAAGGGCATCCGTGTCGAGCACATCCTCGCCAGCTGCGTCGACGAGTTCAAGGAGAACGAGGACCTGCCCAACACGACGAACCCCGACGACTGGGCCCGGATCAGCGGCAAGAAGGGCGAGCGCATCGTCTACATCCGGACCCTCATGAAGGGCAAGGAGGGCACGGAGCCCGGCCGGTCCATCGCCACGGCCAACACCGGGCAGTACCTGTAACCCCACCCTCAGCCGGCCCGGCACCCCAGGGGCGCTCCCGACGCGAGCCGGCTCAGCGGCATACGGCAGATGACGGCCTATGCCGCTGAGCTCGCTCTCAGGGTCCGGCTCGGCGGGTGCCGCGCGGGCTCGCGAGGAAGCGCCAGCCGACGAGCAGCACCGCCAGGACCACAGCGGCCACCGCGACAAACGCCCAGGCGACGCTGCCCAGCACGACGACGCGCAGCAGCATGCCGACGACGAGGGTCGAGAACCACACCGTGATGCCCGGCCCCACCTCGAGCGGCCACGACCCGCGGCGAGCCCGCACGACGAGCCAGCCGACCGCCGCGCCGAGGAGGAACGGGCTCGCCGTGGCGAGCACCCCACCCGGGGACAGCCCCTCGTCGTGGGAGGACCGTCCGATGGCCGCGAAGGCCACCACGAGCACGACGTCGAGGGCGAAGGCCACCACAGGATGGCGCCAGGAAGGCCGCTGTGTCGCCGTCACGGCGTCAGGCGAGCGTCTCGAAGGGCAGACGCGCCTGTGGGGGAGCGTAGGCGGGGTCGACGCCCTCGAAGAGGGACGACACCGACCGGCCGTGGTGGATCCGGTCGATCGCCTCGGCGAGCAGCGCCGCCACCGACCGCACCCGCAGCTCGGGCCACCCCACGGGAGGCGGGACGGTGTCGGTGGTCACGACCTCGGTGACGAACGGGTGCCCGCGGAGCCGCTCGACGGCCTTGCCGGCGAACAGCCCGTGGGTGCACACGACCGTCGCCTCGGTGGCCCCGGCGTCGCGAAGGCGGTCCATCAGCTCGAGCATCGAGCCGCCCGTCGCGATCTCGTCGTCGAGGATGATGGCCCGGCGCCCCGCGACGTCGCCCACGATCGAGTCGATCACCACCTCCTCGTCGGAGATGCGCCGCTTCGAGCCGGCTGCGACCGGCAACCCCAGGAGCCGGGCGAACTGGCTGGCGACCTTGGCGTTGCCGAGGTCCGGGCTGACGACGACGCAGTCCTTGAGGTCGGACCCGCGGAAGTGGTCGGCCAGGACGCCGATGGCGGTCAGATGGTCGACCGGCATGGAGAAGAAGCCGTGCACCTGCGGGGCGTGCAGCGCCATGGTGAGGACCCGGTGGGCACCGGCCGTGCCGATCATGTCGGCGACGAGCCGACCGCCGAGGGAGATCCGCGAGGCATCCTTCTTGTCCGAGCGAGCGTAGGCGTAGTGCGGCATGACCGCGGTGATCTGGGCGGCGGACGCACCGCGCGCCGCATCGATCATCAGGAGCAGCTCCATGAGGTGCTCCTGCGTGGGCGGCACGAGCGGTTGGACGAGGTAGACGTCACGGAGCCGACAGTTCTCGAGGAGCTGCGCCTGGAGGCAGTCGTTGCTGAAGCGCTTGATGTCGACAGGGGCCCGGTTGACACCCAGGTGGGCGCAGATCCGGTCGGCGAGGGCGGGGTGGGCGGAGCCGCTGAAGACGACCACGTCTTTCACTGGTGATCCCCTCTCGAGGTTCGCGTGTGCCTCGACGATAGTCGACCTGCCGGCCCGCCGCCCGGATGCTGTGGTTATGGTCTCGACCATGACGGTACGGCGGATCATGGGCCTCGAGACCGAGTTCGGCATCTCGGTCCCAGGCGACCCGTTGGCCAACCCGATGTTCCTCTCCGGCCAGGTGGTCAGCGTCTACGCAGCCGCCCACGGGATCCGGTCCAACCAGTCCAGCTGGGACTACGCCTTCGAGGACCCCCTCCAGGACGCCCGCGGCTGGCACCTCGACCGTGACACGGCCGACCCGAGCCAGCTGACCGACATCGAGGACCCGACCCTGGCCAACGTCGTGCTGCCCAACGGCGCGCGCTACTACGTCGACCACGCCCACCCCGAGTACAGCTCGCCCGAGGTCACCGTCCCCCGGGATGCGATCCGCTGGGACCGCGCCGGAGACGCCATCGCCCTCGAGTCGGTGCGCCTGCTCGCAGAACGCCCCGGACAGGCACCGGTCAACCTCTACAAGAACAACGCCGACGGCAAGGGCCAGTCCTACGGCACCCACGAGAACTACCTCATGCCGCGGCGCACACCGTTCCCCGACATCGTCCGCCACCTGATCCCCTTCTTCGTGACCCGACAGGTCGTGTGCGGCGCGGGCCGGGTCGGGCTCGGCGTCGACTCCCGAGGGGCCGGCTTCCAGATCTCGCAGCGGGCCGACTTCTTCGAGACCGAGGTCGGGCTCGAGACGACGCTCAAGCGGCCGATCATCAACACCCGCGACGAGCCGCACGCCGTGGCGGACCGCTACCGGCGCCTGCACGTCATCATCGGCGACGCCAACCTCCTCGACGTCGCCACTCTGCTCAAGGTGGGCACGACCTCGCTCGTGCTCGGGATGATCGAGGACGGTCACCTGCGGGCCGACTGGTCCGTCCGCCGTCCGGTCGCCGCCCTCCAGCAGATCTCCCACGACCCGACCCTCACGACGACGGTGGAGCTCAACGACGGACGGTCGATGACCGCGCTCGACGTCCAGTGGATGTACCTCGAGGCGGCCAGGGCCTGGCTCGACGGCCGGGCGGACGACCCGGTGCCGGACGCGACGGAGGAGGTCATGCGCTACTGGGAGGACGTCCTGACCCGGCTCGGCGGGGACGTCATGACGGCGGCCGGTCTCGTCGACTGGGTCACCAAGCTGCAGCTGCTCAACGGGTACCGCCAGCGCGACGGGCTGGAGTGGGACGACCACCGGCTCGCCGCCATCGACATCCAGTGGGCCGACGTGCGACCCGAGAAGGGTCTCGTCCACCGCTTGCGCGACCGCGGGCGCACCGTCGAGCTCGTCCCACCGGACGAGGTCCGCGCCGCCCAGGCCTACCCTCCCGAGGACACCCGGGCCTGGTTCCGGGGCAGCTGCGTCCGCCGGTTCACCCCACAGGTCTTCTCCGCCAGCTGGGACTCCGTCGTCTTCGACGTGCCGGGACGGACCACCCTCCAGCGGGTCCCGATCCTCGAACCCGAGCGCGGCACCCGGGAGCAGGTCGGGGAGCTGCTCGACCGCAGCGAGGACGTCGAGACGCTGCTCCGGGCGCTCGCCGCCCCCGAGTGACGACCACCACCACCCGCGACAGAACCGGCACCGACCCGCCATCGGAGTGCCACCTGCCTGCCACCTGCCTGCCACCGACGTGGCAGAGACCCCTGCTCCGCGCGCGCGTGGGACGCCCACGCGGACTGAGCGCGAACGGGTTAGGGTCGGGGTATCGGTGATACGCGCTCTTTGGAGGTAGCCATGCCGGGCCAGGAACACGCCAGACCGCAGCGCAGGGACGAGGAGCCCCCAGAGGCTCCTGAGCCCCCGCCCGCAGCCCCGGCCGGAGCCGCGGTGAAGGAAGGGCTCCAGGACGACATCGACAGTGTCCTCGACGAGATCGACGGTGTGCTCGAGTCGAACGCCGAGGAGTTCGTCCGCGGTTTCGTCCAGAAGGGCGGCCAGTGAGCGGCCGACCCACCTCCCGCGCCCCCAGGCTCGATGACGCGTTCCTGGCGAGCGGGTCGTCGTCCTTCACCGAGTTCGTGGGCGGGTACCGGCCCGAGCTGCTGCCGTCGGGTCGGCCGCTTCCCGTCGGCGCGAGCATCGAGGCGCCCCACGGCACGACGATCGTCTCCCTCCTGCACGACGGTGGCGTGGTCATGGCCGGCGACCGACGCGCCACGATGGGCAACATCATCGCCAACCGCGACATGGAGAAGGTCTTCATCGCCGACGGCTACAGCGTCGTCGGCATCGCGGGCACCGCGGGCATCGCCGTCGAGCTGATCCGGCTCTACCAGGTCGAGCTCGAGCACTACGAGAAGATCGAGGGCGCCATCATGTCCCTCGAGGGCAAGGCCAACCGCCTCGCTTCCATGATCCGGGGCAACCTCGCGCTCGCCATGCAGGGGCTCACCGTCGTGCCCACCTACGCCGGGTTCGACCTCGACAAGGGCATCGGGCGGGTCTACTCCTACGACGTGACCGGCGGGTGCTACCTCGAAGGGGGCCACCACTCGAGCGGTTCCGGCTCCCTCTTCGCGCGCGGCGCCCTGAAGAAGCTCTGGCGCCCGGGGATGAGCGAGGAGGCCGCGGTCCGGGTGGCCGTCGAGGCCCTCTACGACGCGGCTGACGACGACTCGGCCACGGGCGGTCCCGACCTGGGCCGGCAGATCTGGCCCACGGTGGCCGTCGTCGACCAGTCCGGAGCGCGCTTCATCGAGGAGCAGGTCCTCGAGGGGCACGTCAGAGCCATCGTCGAGTCCCGCCGCGGCAACCCCGGAGGTGCCCGATGACCATGCCCTTCTACGTCCCGCCCGAGCAGGTGATGAAGGACCGGGCCGACTTCGCCCGCAAGGGCATCGCGCGCGGCCGGTCCGTGGTCGTGCTCGCCTACGACAAGGGCATCGCCTTCGTCGCCGAGAACCCTTCCCGCGCCCTCCACAAGGTCTCGGAGATCTACGACCGGATCGCCTTCGCGGCCGTCGGTCGCTACAACGAGTTCGAGTCCCTTCGCGTCGCCGGCATCCGCTACGCAGACCTGCGCGGCTACTCCTACGACCGCACCGACGTGACCGCCCGAGCGCTGGCCAACACCTACGCGCAGACCCTCGGTGCCGTCTTCACCCAGGAGTCCAAGCCCTTCGAGATCGAGATCGTCGTCGCGGAGGTGGGTGCCCGGGTCGAGCACGACCAGATCTTCCGGCTCACCTACGACGGCTCCGTCGCCGACGAGCGAGGGTTCGTCGTGATGGGCGGCGCCAGCGACCAGGCCGAGGAGGCCCTGGCCGAGCGCTGGCGTCCCGGCCTCAGCCTCGGGGAGGCGCTACGGCTGGCGGTGGACGTGCTCGCCGTGTCGCCCGACGGAGGCGAGCCCCGCGCGCTCGGCGCGGACCAGCTCGAGGTGGCCGTCCTCGACCGGCAACGACCCCGTCGAACGTTCCGCCGCGTGGTCGGGCCGCTCCTCGAACGGCTGCTGAGCCGAGACAACCCGATGTCCGACGCGCCCGTCGACGAGGCTCACCCAGGTCACCCTGAGGTTCTCAGTGGTGAGTCGGATTCCGACGTGCCGGCACCGCCCCTGGGCCACGACAACGCCGGTCCGTCCGACGACGGACAGGGCCGCGACGACGGGCCCACGCAGCCGAGCTGAGCCGAGCCGGATGGTCGGGAATCTCGGCCCTACCCAGCCGGCATGTCGACGCCGTCCGGTCCTGGTGGGCCGGACGGCGTCGTGGGTGACACGGCGGTCGAGCGAGACGACCTCGACGCGGAGACTCAGCTGCTGCGCGCGGGCTCCCGCGAGGAGGTCGGCTGCTCCTCGTCGCGGTCCTCGCCGTTGCCTTCTGAGCCGTGGTCCGGCATCGGGATCGCCTGCATGACGATGGTCGTGTCGGCCGCGGACGGCTCGGCCACAGTGGACTGCTGCGCCGCCTGCTGAGAGGCGTCCTCCTGGACCGGCGCCTGTTGAGCAGGCGGCTGAGGGGGGGCGGGAAGGGCGTCTGCCGAGCTGCCGCCGCCGAGGGTGGAGAGCATCTGGCGGACGTTGGACAGCTGCGCGGTGATGGCGTCGCGCTGCGCGGTGGACGCGGCCAGCTCGCGTTCGGACTCCTCACGGAGCCGGCCCGCATGGTCCCGGGCCTCGCCGATGATGAGATCCGCCTGCGACTGGGCCCCGTTGAGGATTGCCTGGGCGCGGCCACGCAGCTCGGCCGCCTCCTGCTCGGAGCGCTCACGCAGCTGCCTCGCCTGGCGCTCCGCCTCGACGAGCGTGGCCTCGAGGGCCTGCCGGCGCGCCTCGAACTCCTTGTCGGCCTGCTCACGCCGGTGGGCGAGCGTCGTCTCCAGCTCGGCTGTGGCGGCGGCTGCCTTGGCGCGGTGTGACTCGTACTCGGCGGCAGACTCCTGCCGCTGGGCCGAGGCGACGCTCTGTGCCTCCGCGATGATCGCCTGGGCCTCGCGGTTGGCCTGGGCGACGACCCGCTGAGCCTCTTCGTCGGCTCTGGCCTTGGCCTGCTCCGCGTAGGCGCTGGTGGTGTTCTTCAGCTCGCCGGCCGCGTTGTTGGCGCGTTCGCGGATGTGGTCGGCCTCCATGGCAGCCCGGCTGCGCATCTCGGCGGCCTCGGCGTCGGCGAGGGCCAGGATCTGACCCACGCGCTCACCGAGCTCGGTGTAGGTCTGACCCTGCGTGGGGGCCGACTTCTTCAGGTCGGCCATGGCGCGCGACTGTTGGGCCAGCTGCCCTCGGAGGTCGGCCAGCTGGGCATTGAGCTTGGTCAGCTCGACGCTGCGCTCGGAGGCGTCCTTCTTGGCCGCCTGCAGAGTTCGGTTCTGCGTCTCGAGGAACGCGTCGACCTCCTCCGGCTCGTATCCGCGTCGGGAGAACTTGAAGTTGGGTCTGTCGATCATGGCCATCCAAGAGGGAGTGTGGAGGTGTGCGTCGGAAGGGGGGCTTGGCCATTGTTACAGGCCCCGCCAAATCGAGACAGGGGTGGTCGGCTTCAACGCCGCGCCGTGCGGTCCTCGGCCGCCAGGGCGGTGATGGCGGCCAGCTCGTCAGCTCGGGAGAGCCCCGCCCGGGACCGCGGACGGCTCGTCCCCAGCTGCCTCTCCCACGCGAGCGCGTCGGTGACCGAGGCCTCGAGGGGCCGGGTCGTCAGACCGGCCGTGGTCGCCGCGGCGGCGCTCCGGTCCATGAACGCCTGCCACTCCGGGTCATGCAGCCACAAGGGGAGCGAGCGAGGCCCCATGAACTCCTCGACGCCCTGCCGAGCCAGGGCGGCAGGGTCCGCGTTGACGATGTCACCGGCGAAGCCGGCGACCCGGGCGGCGGTGCCGAGCACCTCCCGGAGCGACCGAGGAGTGCCGACGGCGTTGACGGTGCCGGTGGTACCGGCCAGTCCTGCGGAGACGAGCCAAGGCGCCAGATCCCCGACGTCGACCCACTGCACCGGCTGGTCGGGGTGGTCGGGGACGAGGACGGGACCTCCGTCCTGCGCGGCGTCTGCGAAGCGGGCCGGCCAGTAGCCGAACCGCTCGCTCGGGTCGCCGTGGCCGACGATGAGGCCGCTGCGAGCGATGAGGGCGTCCCCACCCCTGACCCGTCGGACGGCCAGCTCGCAGGCGACCTTGCCCTCGCCGTACTGCTCCGGCGTCCCGGTCTCCGCCTCCAGGGCCTGCAGGAGTGCGGCCGACTCGTCGGCTCCGGGCTCGTCGTGCCGGGCGTAGACCGAGCACGAGCTGACGAACACCCAGGACGACGTCCGGTCGGCGAGGGCCCGCACGGCGCCGCGGACGTGCCCGGGTTGCCGCGCCACGTCCACGACGAGGTCCCACCCGGCGTGCGTTCCCAGCGCCGCGTAGGCGGCGGAGTCACCCCGGTCAGCGGCAACCCACCGTGCGCCATCGGGAACCTCACCCGACACACCCCTCGCCAGGCAGGTCACGTCGTGACCCAGCGAGAGGGCGTGGGCCGCCACCGCGCCGCCGAGCCAGCTGGTACCGCCGAGGACGAGGATCGAGGCCATGGAGCGAGCACACCACGGGCACCGCGCCGCCGTCCACGACGTTCGCGCTGAGCCGAGAACCGGTGCTTAGAGTTGGTCCATGGACCGGCGAATCTTCGGGATCGAGAACGAGTACGGCGTCACCTGCACGACGCAGGGCCAGCGCAGGCTCACGCCCGACGAGGTCGCGCGGTACCTCTTTCGTCGCGTCGTGGCCTGGGGCCGGTCGAGCAACGTGTTCCTCGGCAACGGGGCCCGTCTCTACCTCGACGTCGGCTCGCACCCCGAGTACGCCACGGCCGAGTGCGACTCTGTGCGAGAGCTCGTCATCCAGGACAAGGCGGGGGAGCGGATCCTCGAGGGGCTGGTCGAGGACGCCCAGGCGCGCCTGCAGGACGACGGCGTCGAGGGCGAGATCTTCGTCTTCAAGAACAACACCGACTCCGCCGGGAACTCCTACGGCTGCCACGAGAACTACCTCTTCGGCCGCACCGGCGACTTCCAGCGGGTGTCCGACATGTTCATCCCCTTCCTCATCAGCCGACAGATCACGAGCGGGGCGGGCAAGGTCGTCGCCACCGCCCACGGGGCCAACTTCGCGGTGAGCCAGCGCGCCGACCACATCTGGGAGGGGGTCTCCTCGGCGACGACCCGGTCGCGGCCGATCATCAACACGCGGGACGAGCCGCACGCCGATGCAGAGCGCTACCGGCGGCTGCATGTCATCGTCGGCGACTCGAACATGTCCGAGACGACCAGCCTGCTCAAGGTGGGCTCGGCGGACCTGGTGCTGCGGCTCATCGAGCAGGGCGTGGTGATGCGGGACCTGACCCTGGAGAACCCGATCCGGGCGATCCGGACGATGAGCCATGACCCGACCGGGCGCGCGACGGTGCGGCTCGCCAACGGAAGGGAGCTGTCGGCCCTCGACCTGCAGCGAGAGTATTTCGAGAAGGCGTCGGAGCTCGTCGACCGTGAGGGGATGGGGTCGCCGGACACGAAGCAGGTCCTGGACCTGTGGGGGCGCACGCTGGAGGCGGTCGGGTCGGGTGACCTCGACTCCATCGCGACCGAGATCGACTGGGTGATCAAGCTGCGCCTCATCGAGCGGTACCGCGCCCGTCACGGGCTGGGCATGTCCGATCCGCGGGTGCTCCAGCTGGACCTCGCGTACCACGACATCAACCGCTCGAGGGGCCTGTTCTACCTGCTCCAGAAGCGGGGTCTGGCGGCCCGGGTCTCGTCCGACATCGAGGTCTTCGCTGCCAAGGTGCGCCCGCCCCAGACGACCCGGGCCAAGCTGCGGGGAGACTTCATCCGGGCCGCCCAGGCACACGGCCGGGACTTCACCGTGGACTGGGTCCATCTCAAGCTCAACGACCAAGCCCAGCGCACGGTCCTGTGCAAGGACCCGTTCCGGGCCGTGGACGAGCGGGTCGAGCGGCTCATGGACACGATCTCCCGGTCTCCGGAGGTGCCCCGAAGCCTGTGACGGCCGCCTGACCGGGGGCCTGACGGCCGCTGCTGACGCTGGTCACAAGGAGGAGGGTTACAGTGACCGGGGCCTTCCTTGGGGTGGGCCGATCGACCATTCCACGACCGAAAGCGTTCCTGTGCGAATTCGAACCGCCGCGACGGCTGCCGTCGCCGTCCTCGGCCTGTCCGTCCTGTCCGCGTGCGGCCAGCCCGAACCCGGCACGCCCGCTGCAACCGGCACCCCTGCCAGCACGGCGTCGGCCGCCCCCGCCCCGGTGGACACCCCCGACGCCCTCGCGGGCGTCACGGCCTCGGGCCCGGTCGACTTCAAGACCGCCCCGAAGGTCGACCTGGGCCAGACCCCCATCTCCACGACGTCCGTGCAGCGCCGAGTGCTGACGCCGGGCACGGGCACCGCGGCGACGAAGGAGGACACCGTCAGCATCCGGGCGCAGATCTACAACGGCGCGTCCGGCAAGCTGCTCGACGACGGCTTCGGGAAGGGTCGCATCGACGAGGGTTACCGACTGGGTCGGACCGACCTGCTCGCCGGGTTCACCGAGGGCCTCGTGGGCGCCCAGGAGGGCGCGCGGGTCGCGTTCACGATCCCGCCGGCCAAGGGTTTCGGTGACAGCGGCAACGCCCAGCTCGGCGTCGGCGGCACCGACACCATCGTCGTCATCGCCGACGTGTCGGACGTGCACCGCGGGCTCACGCAGCTCGAGGGCACGGGGTCCGCGAGCCCGGCCGGCTTCCCCACGGTCGAGTTCTCCGAGGGCAACGCCAAGGCCCCCAAGGTGACCATCCCCAAGGGCGATGCCCCGAAGGAGACGCGTGAGGCGACGCTCGTCGAGGGCACCGGCCCCGTCGTCAAGGAGGGGCAGTTCATCGCGGCGCACTATCACGGCCTGCTCTGGAAGGACGGTTCCGTCTTCGACTCGTCGTGGGAGCGTGGATCCGTCGCGGACTTCCCGATCGGGATCGGCGCCGTCATCCCGGGCTGGGACGACACGCTCGTCGGCAAGAAGGTCGGCAGCCGCGTGCTCCTCGTCATCCCGCCGAAGGACGGGTACGGCGAGCAGGGCAACCCCAACGGTGGGATCAGCGGCACGGACACGCTCGTCTTCGTCGTCGACATCCTCGACGCCTACTGACCGGACCGGCGACCAGCCGCTGACAGACTGGGGCGTGCCCTCACGCTCCGAGGAAGGACATCGCATGCCACTCGACCCAGACCGCACGAAGCCGGAGATCGACTTCCCCGAGGGTGAGCCGCCCACGGACCTCGTCATCGAGGACGTCATCGAGGGCGACGGGCGCGAAGCCAGGGCCGGCGACACCGTGAGCGCCCACTACGTCGGCGTCGCCCACTCGACCGGTGAGGAGTTCGACTCGTCGTGGAACCGCGGCGCCCCGCTCGACTTCCGGCTCGGGGTGGGCATGGTCATCCCCGGCTGGGACCGGGGCATCGAGGGCATGAAGGTCGGTGGCCGGCGCAAGCTGACGATCCCGTCGCACCTCGCCTACGGTGACCGGGGCGCGGGTGCGGCGATCGCGCCGGGGGAGACGCTCATCTTCGTCGTCGACCTCGACGACGTGCGCTGACCCAGACCGAGCCGTATGCCGCTGGGCTCGCTTCCAGCAGCCCCTCACCCCGCGCAACACACCCACCCCGCGCAACACACCCGCTCATCGACTGACCAGGCCTGCTCCAGGCGGCACCTGCAGTCGGTAGGCGGGTGTGTTGCGTTGGGGAGGGGGTGCGGTCAGCGGGGGCGCGGCGTGATGAGGGAGGCTGCGTGGCGTCCGGCCGCGGCGGCAGTGAGGAAGGACAGCCGGTCCTCGTCGAGGCCGCGCCCCATCGCCGACAACCGGACCGGGGCGCCTCGCAGAGCGTCCTCGAGGCCCTCGCAGTCCACCTCGACGAGCCGCAGCCGACCCCCCGTGGAGCTGCAGAGCGCCTGCGCCTGGCTGTGCACGTAGCGAGCCAGGTCCTCGGTGAGCCGGGGGACCGGCACGTCGGCCGGGACCAGTGCCACCCGCCCGTAGGCCGTCGAGCTGTGGTGCGACAGCCCCCGGTGCCGCGGGCGCTGGTCCGCCTCCGAGACCCGTAGGGACGCCACCGGCCGACCGCCCAGCACCCCGGCCGCGTTCACCGCCTCCCCGGCAGAGGTGCCGGAGAACCCCCACCGCGTCCCCGTCCCGAGGTTGCCCGGGCCCTGCGCGACCACCGTCACGTCGGCCTCGACGACGAGGTGTGCAGCGAGGAGCCCGGTGTGCACGTTGACCGCCTCCAGGTCGCCCCCGTAGGCCTGGCCGACGGTGATGCACGCCTCGAGCCACCCGGAGTCCCGGAGGCCCGCCACCGTGCGCGAGAAGTCCGCGGGCAGCGCGCCGCCGTCGGTCATCACGTAGGCGACCCGTGTCGTCGGCGCGGACGCCCGCAACCCTGCAATGACTGCCGGCAGTGCGGAGTGGAGGTCCGCGACGACGACCGGCATGCCACCGAGGTCATCCGCGTCGCGCAGACGCTCGTGCTCCGGGCTGTCCTGCTCGTCGACCCCGAGCACCATGGTCTGGACCGATGTGTACCGGGCCTTGACGAGGTGACCGGCCACCTGCTCGAGGTCGACCGGCGCGGGCAGGTGGTCCGGGGCGGCGACCACGATCGCGAACCCGCCGGTTCCCAGGCCACGCTCGAGCGCGGTGGTGTTGAGCAGCACCCGCGCACCGACCGGCAGGTCACCGACGTTCTCGACGTAGCCGAGCGCTCGGACGGTGTCACCGGAAGCGAGCTCAGCGGCATACGCCACGGTTCCCGCCCAGCGTGACTGGACCTCGGTGATGACTGCCGACCGCCACTGCATCATGCCCGGACCCTACCGACGACACACGTCTCCGCGTGGCCAGAGGAGTCAGGTAGCGTCGGACTGCGCCCGGCAGGGCGACCCAGCAACTGAGGAAGGTGGCCATGAGCGCAACGTCCGCGTCGGCGGAGAAGACCGAGCGGCTGCTCAACCTCATCCTCGCGCTCAAGTCGACCCGACGCCCGATCCCCAAGGACAAGCTGCGCGCCGCCCTCCCCGCCTACGCCGAGGCTCCGTCCGACGAAGCCTTCGACCGGATGTTCGAGCGGGACAAGGACGAGCTGCGGGAGATGGGCATCCCCATCACGACGACCGTCGTCGACGTCCTCTTCGACGACGAGGTCGGCTACCGCATCGACTCGAGCGAGACCTCGCTGCCCGAGATCAGCTTCGAGCCCGACGAGGTGGCCGCCCTCGCCCTGGCCGCCCGCGCCTGGTCCACGGCCAGCGTCTCCGGGGCCGCCACCGCTGGGCTGCGCAAGCTGCGACTCGCCGGCGTGGAGATCGACGAGTCGCTCGCCGCCGGCGTCGAACCCCGGATCCGCACGACGGAGCCGGCCTTCGACCCGGTGCGCGTCGCTCTCTCCGCCCGGCAGCCCATCACCTTCGAGTACCGCAAGAACGACGGCTCCGTCGACCTGCGCCACGTCCGGCCGTGGGCGCTCAAGCACTGGCACGGTCGCTGGTACCTCACGGGATACGACGTCGACCGCGGAGCGGAGCGCGCGTTTCGACTGAGCCGCGTCGTGGGCCCCGTCCGGAAGAAGGGCCGGGCCGGCTCCTACGAGGTCCCCGCCGACCACGTGCCCGAGGTGTCCTTGGCCGCCCAGGCTCCCGAGCCCGTCGGCACGGCGACGATCCGCCTCCGCCACGGCCGAGGGCACCTGCTGCGCCAGGCCGCGACGCGCACCCGCGACATCGACCACCGCTGGACCGAGGTGGAGGTACCCTACGAACGCGGCCGGACCGAGCGCGACATCGCAGCACTCGGCAGCCACGCCGTCGCCGTCGCACCCGTTGAGCTCGTCGACGGGGTGCGCGAGGCCCTGCAGCGCGTCCTCGAGTCCCACTCGGGCCGGCTGCCCCAGGACGAGCGGGCGGCGGCACCGCGAGTAGGGGAGCAGGCCCCATGACCGACAAGCGCCTGAACGAACGACGGACCGCCCTCCCGCGCACCGCCGCGCCGCGCGCGCGGACGGCATCCGAGACCGCGACCCAACGGCTCGGCCGCCTGCTCGACCTCGTGCCGTGGCTGCTGCGCCACGAGGGCGTCAGCCTCGAGGAGGCCGCGCGTGAGTTCTCGGTCAGCCCCCGGCAGATCGAGTCCGACCTCGAGCTGCTGTTCCTCTGCGGCACACCCGGCTACACCCATGCCGAGCTCATCGACGCCCAGTGGGACGACGGCCACATCTACCTCGCCAACGCCGACGACATCGCCGCCCCCATGCGCCTCACCCGGGACGAGGCGGTCACGCTCACCGCGGGCCTGCAGGCGCTCAGCTCCATCCTCGTCAACTCCGAGATCGCCGACCGGACCCTCGCGAAGCTGCGCGCCGCCACGACCGCCGCCGATCCCGGCGGAGGGCAGATCGCACTCGACCTCGACGACGGGAGCCAGCACGCTGTCATGACGCAGCTCAAGGAGGCGCTCGCCGGCCGGCGGCGCGTCCACCTCAGCTACTACGTCGCCACGCGCGACGAGACGACGGAGCGCGACGTCGACATCATGCGCATCGTCAACCTCGACGGGCAGTGGTACCTCGAGGGGTGGTGCCACCGGGCGCGGGGCGTCCGGTTCTTCCGCGTCGACCGGGTCGCGGCAGCCACCGTCCTCGACGTGGACGGCACGCCGCCGCCCGAGGCCACCCCACGCGACCTCGACGAGGAGGTCTTCGTCCCCAGCGACAGCGACCTGACCGTGGAGATCGAGACGTCGCCCCAAGCGGCCTGGATCGCGGACTACTACCCGAACGAGGGCGTGCGGCGCAGCGCCGACGGTTCGGTCAGGGTGACGCTCAAGGTGGCCGACCCGGCCCTGGTCCGGCGCCTCATGCTCCGCCTCGGTGGCGACGCCAAGGTGGTCTCGCCACCTGAGCTGGCCCTTGCCGTGGCCGACGAGGCGCAGGCCGCGCTGGCCCCCTATGAGACGACCGCGTGACCACGTGACTCCAGAGGTATGATGTCTCCATTGTTCACGTGCCCCACGTATGCTGGTCACCTGTAGCGCACATGCTGCAACGAGCGGCCCCATGAACGCGGGTCCTGACGTCTGAGGAGACGACACATGCCCAACCTGGGTGCCCCAGAGCTCATCGTCATCGCGGTCATCATCATCGCCCTCTTCGGCTGGAAGCGGCTCCCGGACATGGCCCGCAGCCTGGGCCGCTCGGCGCGGGTCTTCAAGTCCGAGGTCGACGAGATGAAGAAGGACGGCAAGACCCCGTCCGAGGCGGCCCAGAGCACCGTCCGTGGCGACGTCGTCGACGACGAGGCCCGCCGTCGCGTGGCCGAGGCCGAGGCCGAGGCCAGGACCGCAGAGGCGCGCGCCAAGGAAGCCGAGGCGCGCGCTGCCGAGGCTCGCGCGGACGCCGACCGGTTCCGGAGCGACCCTTCCCTCTGAGGCGCCGACACCACGCCTGAGACCCGCCCCGACGATCGAAGACCGAAGCCACTGATGCCGTCGCTGTTGCGCAAACGCAATCCCGAGGGACGGATGTCCCTCGCCGACCACCTGCGCGAGCTGCGCAACCGCGTCATGCTGGCCGGGGGAGCGGTCCTGGCCGGCGCCGTTCTCGGCTGGATCTACTACGACCGGATCATCAACCAGCTGATCCAGCCCCTCAAGGACGTCGCCGCCCAGCGTGGAGAGGCCGGGCTGGTCAACATCAACTTCGGGACGATGACGGACGCGTTCGCCATCAAGCTGACCGTCGCGCTCTTCGTCGGCCTGATCCTCGCGTCGCCCGTGTGGCTCATGCAGATCTGGGGTTTCGTCGTCCCGGGCCTGACGAAGAAGGAGAAGCGGGTCACCCGGCTGTTCGTCGTCGCCGCCGTGCCGCTCTTCGTGGCCGGCTGCGCCGCCGCGTTCGTCATGGTGCCGAAGGCCGTCGCAGTCCTCCTCGACTTCACGCCGGCCGGTGCCTTCAACATCCAGGACGCATCCCTCTACCTGTCCTTCGTCCTGAAGTTCATCATCGCCTTCGGGTGCGCCTTCCTGCTCCCCGTCTTCCTCATCTGTTTCAACATCATCGGTCTGCTCACGGGCCGGGCCATGCTCAAGGCGTGGCGGCCCGCCGTGATGGTCATCTTCGTGTTCGCCGCGGTGATGACCCCGACTCCCGACGCGTTCACGATGCTCTTCATGGCCTCGCCGATGATCGTCCTCTACTTCGCATCGGTCGGGGTGGCCTTCGTGCTCGACCGGAAGAAGCAGGCGAACCTCCCCGACTGGCTTGACGTCCCGGACGACCAGGCATCCGCGCTGTAGCGTTCCCGGTGTGCCCCGACGCGTCGCCCTGATCATCAACCCCGCTGCCGGCCGGGGCACTGGCCGGGCCATGGGCGAGGAGACCCGCGGGCGGCTCAGGGCCAACGGCCTCGAGGTGGTCGAGGCCTCGGGCCGGACGTGGGCGGAGTCGGAGGAGCACGCCACGGCAGCCATCCGGGCCGGGGTCGACGCGCTCGTCCTCGTCGGGGGTGACGGCCTCGTGCACCTGGGAGCCAACCTCGTCGCCGGCTCGGAGACGCCGATGGGAGTCGTGGCGGCCGGAACGGGGAACGACTTCGCCCGCAACCTGGGCCTGCCGGTCCGCGACCCCGCCCGAGCCGTCGACCTGATCACGCGGGGGGCGGTCCGGACCATCGATGCCGGCCGGGCCACCGGCCCGAACGGTGAGGTGAAGTGGTTCGCGGGTGTCCTCGGTGCGGGTTTCGACGCGGTCGTCACGGCGCGCGCCGCTCGGATGCGGTGGCCCCGGGGCCAGATGCGGTACAACCTGGCGATCCTGCGTGAGCTACCGGTCTTCAAGCCGATCCCCTACGTCGTCGAGCTCGACGGGCGTCGCATCGAGACGAGCGCCATGCTCGTGGCCGTCGCCAACACCTCCTCCTTCGGCGGCGGCATGATCGTCTGCCCGGACGCCGATCCGACCGACGGCCTCTTCGACGTCCTGCTCGTCCGGGCGATCTCCGTGCCCGCCTTCCTGCGCGTGTTTCCCTCGGTGTACGCCGGGGCACATGTCTCCCACCCTGCGGTGGAGATCCACCGGGCAGCCCGGGTCCGCCTCGAGGCACGGTCGATCCGTTCCCAGGCCGACGGCGAGCCGTTCACCGAGCTCCCGCTCGACATCGAGGTGGTCCCGCGGAGCCTCCGGGTGCTCACTCGACCCACGGCAGGGAGGATGGACAGCGATGAGTTCGACACACAGCTCCGGTGAGGCAGGCGGCTCAAGAGGGCCCGCGCTACGGGAGTTCGCCGCCCAGCTCGAGTTCCCCCTCGACGACTTCCAGGTGGCGGCCTGCCGCGCGGTCGAGGAGGGCCGCGGGGTCCTCGTCGCTGCACCCACGGGAGCGGGCAAGACCGTGGTCGGCGAGTTCGCCGTCCACCTTGCCCTGCAGACCGGCCGCAAGGCCTTCTACACCACACCGATCAAGGCCCTGTCGAACCAGAAGTACGCGGACCTCGTGCGCCGCCACGGCGTCGAACGCGTCGGCCTCCTCACGGGTGACGCCTCCATCAACGGTGAAGCGCCCGTCGTCGTCATGACGACCGAGGTACTGCGCAACATGATGTACGCCGGGTCGAGCACTCTGGAGGGTCTCGGCTGGGTCGTCATGGACGAGGTCCACTACCTCGCCGACCGCTTCCGGGGGGCGGTCTGGGAGGAGGTCATCATCCACCTGCCGCCGGACGTCAGCGTCGTCTCGCTCTCTGCGACGGTCTCCAACGCCGAGGAGTTCGGTGCGTGGCTCGACGAGGTCCGCGGCGACACGGCCGTGATCGTCTCGGAGCACCGGCCGGTCCCGCTGTGGCAGCACATGATGGTCGGCCAGTCGCTCTACGACCTCTTCGTCGAGGAGACGGTGGAACGCCGGGGGAGGGGGACGGACGAGCCGGCCCGGGCGGAGGTCAGCCTCAACCCGGATCTCGTGCACGCCATCCGCGGCACCGAGGGGCGCGGCGCGTGGGACAGCCACTGGTCGACGAACGGCCGAGGCCGCTCCCGAGGCGGTCCGGGCGGTCGGGGCGCAACCCGCGGTGACGACTGGGGTGGGCGCGGCCGCCGCGGCAGTGAGCAGCGCGGCCCCGGCGGCGGGGAGGTCGCACGCGGCTTCTCCCGAGGGGGGCGACCGGGCGGCGGCGCGACCCGCGCCGAGGTGATCGAGCGGCTCGACCGAGAGGGGCTGTTGCCGGCGATCACGTTCATCTTCAGCCGAGCCGGCTGTGAGGCTGCCGTCGGCCAGCTCCTAGCGAGCGGGATGCGGCTCGTCACCGACGCGGAGGGCGCCGCGAACCGGCGGCTCGTCGAGGAGCGGGTGCAGGGCCTGGCGGAGGAGGACCTCGCGGTGCTCGGCTACTGGGACTTCGTCGAGGGGATCACCAGGGGTTTCGCAGCGCACCACGCCGGCATGCTGCCGACCTTCCGCGAGATCGTCGAGGAGCTCTTCACCCAGGGCAGGGTCCGGGCGGTCTTCGCGACCGAGACGCTGGCCCTGGGGATCAACATGCCAGCCCGCACCGTCGTGCTCGAGAAGCTCGTCAAGTTCAACGGCGAGAGCCACGTCGACATCACGCCGGCCGAGTACACGCAGCTCACCGGGCGCGCGGGGCGCCGAGGCATCGACATCGAGGGCCACGCGGTGGTGCTCTGGAACCGTGGCCTCGACCCGGAGAGCGTCGCCGGGCTGGCGTCGACCCGGACCTACCCGCTGCGCTCGAGCTTCCGCCCGACGTACAACATGGCGGTCAACCTGGTGCGTCAGTTCGGGCGGGACAGCGCAAGGGAGATCCTCGAGACGTCGTTCGCGCAGTTCCAGGCCGACCGCGCCGTGGTCGGCTTCGTCCGCACGGTCCGACGCAACGAGGAGGCGCTCGCGGGCTACGCGGAGTCGATGACGTGCCACCTCGGCGACTTCTCCGAGTACGCCGCGATGCGAAACGAGATCCGCACCATCGAGAAGGAGGGCGCCAAGGCGCGCTCCGCGACGCAGCGCGCCGCGGCGGCGGTGTCGCTGGAGAGCCTCAAGATCGGCGACATCGTGCGGATCCCGAGCGGGCGGCACAGCGGGCTGGCCGTCGTCGTCCTGCCGAACCGCGGCGGTGGCCGCGGCGACGCTCCGTCCCCAGCGGTCGTCACCGAGGACCACCACCTGCGCAGGCTCACCCTCCACGACGTGCCGGCGCCGCTCGAGCCGCTCGGCACGATGCGCGTGCCCAAGCACTTCAACGTCAAGAACCCGAAGGCGCGCCGCGACCTCGCCGCGTCCCTCCGGGCGGCCATGCCGCACGACCCGCCCCGGCCGCGCCGGGCAGTCCCCGAGGACGCCGCCGACACGCGCGTCGACGAGCTGCGCCGGCGGCTGCGCGCGCACCCGTGTCACCAGTGTCCGGATCGGGAGGACCATGCCCGCTGGGCCGAGCGGTGGTGGCGCCTGCAGCGAGAGACCGAGGGTCTCCAGCGCAAGATCGAGGGCCGGACCAACTCGGTGGCCAGGACGTTCGACAAGATCTGCGAGCTCCTCGTCGCCATGGGCTACCTGGGTGAGGGTGGCGAGCAGATCACCGAGCACGGGGAGCGCCTCCGCCAGCTCTACACCGAGAAGGATCTGCTCGCGGCCGAGTGCCTGCGTGAGGGCGTGTGGCGCCAGCTCGACCCGCCGTCCCTTGCCGCTGTCGTGTCGATGCTCATCCACGAGCCCCGTCGGGAGGACGGTGGGCTGGCACCGCGATGGCCCAACGACGACGTGCGCGAGGCCCATGACCGGATGCTCGCCATCTGGTCCGACCTCGAGGACGCCGAGGGCGCTCTGGCGCTGCCCATGACCGGCGCGCCCGACCCCGGGATCGCTTGGGCGGTGCACCGGTGGGCCAGCGGACGTCCGCTCGAGGAGGTGCTCCGGGGCACCGAGCTGGCCGCCGGTGACTTCGTGCGGCGGTGCAAGCAGATCATCGACCTCCTGGGCCAGCTGACGGACGCCGGGGACCGAGAGCTCCAGCGGGTCGCGAGGAAGGCGAGCGACGGCGTGCTGCGCGGGGTCGTGGCTGCTGACCGGCTCGACTGAGCCGAGCCAGAAGGTGCCGGGGCGGAGAAGGTGCCGTATGCCGCTGAGCCGGCCCAGCGGCATACGTGATCGTCGGTGGGTGGCTAGCTGAGCCGAAGCGCGGTGACGACCCGGTCGAACGAGCTCGTCAGGCCGTGGTCGACCGCGAGGCGGGACATCAGCGCGGGGTCGGCCACCCTCGTCGGGACGCGCAGGTCCACCTCGCCGACCGGGGCCTCCCGGACGACCTGCACCACCTTCGGCGCCGCGTCGAGGTACGTGGCGCCC
>Ga0209347_1002497_pt1 | contig 24163 bp, 14 predicted proteins | sample AutmiccommuBRH23_FD_187382 | JGI IMG/M metagenome (GOLD analysis project Ga0209347, IMG submission 187382) | Deep subsurface microbial communities from Mt. Terri, Switzerland - Autotrophic microbial communities BRH/23 (SPAdes) (version 2) | ecosystem: Environmental > Aquatic > Deep subsurface >...
CTTTCAACTGCCCGATGACCTTGCCGTTGACAACCAAGTCCAGATCGTGCTTCTCGTAATGCGAGCGGTGCCGGGGAATCGCGAAGTTCATCTCCAGCCAGGCGTCGAGCAGGTTCGTCGCCTGCCACCGTCCCTCCTGGAGAACGGACGAATGGTCGATTTCGCCGTCGAGTCCCACGTCGGCCTGGGCACAGTCCACCTGCCCGTCGCCATCGGTGTCGCGGCCGAACCACTGGGTCCGATTCAGATCATCCGTCACCGTCCAGCGATCCGGCTTGCCGTCGCGGTCCGTGTCCTGCGGATCGATCCGAGCGGTCCAATCCACAGCAGCGGGGCTCAGATACTGGCCCACCAGCCGGCGGGCCGCACGCCTGGCAGCGTCAACATCCTCGGGCTCGCCCGTCACCGGATCGAGGCCCGCCGTCATATCGAGACGGAAGACCTGCTCGCCGGGCTTGAGCTTGCCTTCATAGCGGATGGATGCGGTCGTGCCGATGGATGTCGCCTGGATTTCGTCCTCGCAGCCGACGAACCCATCGTACATCCTGGGATACACATCGAACCGCATGCGCTGCCCCGCCTGGATCAGGCCATGCCGCACTTCCGGAGAGACGCGGAGACCATCCTCGGCGGCGACGACGTTCACGTCCGTCAACGTGTCGCCCTTGTTGATCAGCTCATAGGTCCGGCCAAGTCCCCCCTGGCTCGCCGGCGTGACATCAGCCCACTCCAGATCCACCTTCGGCAGCTTGACGAGGACTTCGACCTGGGCCTGGTCGGAGTAGCCATCCTCCGACTCGATATAGATAGGCAATTCATGCCGTTCTTTGACCACGTCCTGCGCGCTGAAGCCGAGGGTGAAGGTGCGCTGCTCGCCCGCCCCCAGTTCCACCGGCCGGCCCTTTTCGCCATCGCCGGTGAATGCCACCAGCAGGTTGCTGTTCTCGGGCAGATCGCAGCGAAGTCGCACGACCCGCTTTGCTTCGGCGTGATTGCGCACGGCGACGGGGATCTTCTGATCGTAGTCGCGCTGGATGGTCCCGCCGTAGAGGGACTGTGTGAAGGCCAGGCCCTTGACCCGCGTGACTTCGCGGACGGGACCCGGCTCGGTCCCGCCGAGGGGCTGGTACTCATAGGCCTTTCCCGCTTCGAGATCGGCGATTCGCACGCGACGAGCGCGCGCGTTCTGGCCAATCACTTCTCTCCAGGGCATCTCCGTCTTGCCGTCCCCTTTGAGACGATATCGCACCTTGGCGGCTCCGAACTCGCCGCCGTCCCAGGAGACAACGGCCTCGTTGCCCGTAACCGTGGCCCCGTCGGCAGGCAGCAGGTCGAAGTAGTTGGAAACCTGGACTTTGCGGGCGGCGGTCTGGTGTTTGCCGGAGGCATCGACAGCCGTCGCGGTCAGCGTGCATGCGCCCCCGGCCAGCGTCTGCCAGGGAACCTCGAACTCGTACGGAACGGTGTAGTCGGTCCCGATCTGGCGGCCGTTGGCCTGCAAGTCCACCTGCCGGATGGTCCTGCCCTCGTAACTCATCGCGGTGATGCGGACGGGGACCGCCCGGTCGATCATCTCGCCTTCCCCGGGCGTGGCGACCAGCACTCGAAGGCCTTCCCGAACCGGCTGGCCCGTCGCCTGGACCCAGAATTCCCCGCGGGCGGAAACCGGACCTGCGGCGCCCGAGAAGATCACCCGGTACAGCCCCTGCGCCGGGAACTCCAGCGTCTGCGACTGCCCTTGTCCAAGCGTTGCATCCGGCTTGCCGTCGGCGTTGATGTCCACGGACACGGCCGGCAACAATGGGACTCCGGGCACACTCGCCAGCGTGAACGTAACCTTCGTCGGTTGAATGGGGTCCACGGTCCAGTTTACGGCCGACGCGGCGAGGGACAATCCCTTGGGCCCCACCATCACCCAGTTGGGTTGGCTGCTCGCCCCATTGTTGCCCCACTCGGTGACCGTCAGCTCAAGCTCCATGGGCCCTTCCGCGGCGAAGTCGCGACGGCTGGTGTTGTTGCCATAGGCGTTGTGGTTGAAGAAGACATTCGCGGTACGCACATCCGTGACGATGGCGGTGGTTTCCAGGGGCCCGCCCACCCAATACGTGTACTCGCCCTTGGCGGGGATGCTCACGCGGAACCGCTCGACATCTCCCACGTGCTCGATGCCACAGGGCCGGGCTTCTCCGAGTTTCATGGCAATCGCAGGGCTTTTCGCCAATTCCGCGGTCTCCCCCGGCACGGCCCGGTGTAGCGTCGCCTTGAGAGCATAGTCCCAGGGGGCCTCATCGTTGTTGCCCCACGAACTCACCTGCAACCCATACACTCCCGGCAGCACATCCCAGTTGGCCTGGTTCTGCGCATTCCAGTACGCGTTCAGCGTCCCGCGTGATTTGCCCGCGGCATCGACGAGCGTCACGCTCATCTCGGGGCGAGCATCCATCCAGACATTGAGAACCCCCGGTTGATCCACCACGAACTGATACCAGTCCAGGTCGCCCATCGGAAGAATGTTGTCCCGCACGATAGTCCCCAATTCGATCGGTGTGGGCGTCTTTGGACCGTCGTTATCCCCAAGCCGCTCTAACTCCCCGGCCGGATCGAACCACGTGCGCAATTCGTAGGGGAACGGCGACCAGCCATTGTTGCCCCATTCCGTGACTTCGAGGTAAACCGTCGTGGCTGCGGTGAATGGATGGACCGTATGGACGGAGTTGCCGGCCCAGGAGCTGGCGGACCGCAACACATCGCCCCGACCGTCGAGGAGCAGGGCCGTGAGTTCGGTAGTCCCCTGCTGGAACACATGCAACGTCCCTTTGGAGGGAATCGCAACGGTGTACATGTCGCGGTCGCCCGTGGGATTGATGGAGGCGTAGGTTCGCGAGTACAAGGGGAGATGGCGAACGGAGGAGATGCGCGTCCCCGGCCGATTGACCGGATCATCCACGCCGTCGTCCGTCGTGAAGACGACGCGGAAATCGTACGGATCGAGCGAGCACGCGTTGTTGTTCCACTCGGTCACGACAATGCGATAATCCCCGACCGCAAGCTGCCACTCGCCGGCCCCGGCGTTTCCCGCGTAGCAGTTCAGGACGGCGCACTGCCTTTCGCTCTTGTCGACCACGGATACCGAGCGCTCGATCCCCGGCTTGTTGGCGGATTCCAGGCGCAGGGACCCCGGGCGGTCCAGGTGCAAAGTGAAATGATCGGCATCGCCCATCGGGAACAGGATGCCTCGCATATGCTGACCGATCTGGATCGGCTTGGCTTCGGCGGCGGCGTTGTTCGATTCGAGAGGGTCTGCCGCGATCTCGGCGGTCAGATCCATGATGATCTCATCCGCCGAAGCGTTGTTCATGCCCCACTCCGTCACCTGAATCAAGTACCGGCCGGCGGGCAGATCCCACGCGCCGGCGGCGGGCTGACCGCCGTGTTTGGCAAGAGTCGCGACCGAGGCGCCGGCTGAGTTGAAAAGGGTGCAGGACAGCTCGATCGGGCACTTGTTGAACGACAATCGCACGCGAGCGGGCTCCCGCAGATCGAAGGCAAACCAGTCCTGATCGACGGGCCTGTCGATCTTGAGGGAAGCGGACTGCCCCGGGATCAACCGCTGCGCATCTCCCTTGGATTCATTGGACTGCTGCTCTGGAACCACCTTCTGCGGATCGAGCGCCACGGGCACTCGGCCCTTGTCGGTCAGGCGAACGGACTGGAGCGCGCCGACGTATCCGGCGGCCTGGACTCGAACGACCGCCTCGGTCCGGTGCGTGACGGGGAGGGACTTGTCGGCGGCCGCCGGATTGATCGTGCCGATGCGCAGATCGGAAAACCCAGCCGCACCGCCGGCGTTGGTCTTGCCCGAAGCGATAAGGGCCAGTGGATACACCTCCCAGAGTTCCACGTCGGCATTGGGCAGTGGTTTGCCGCCCTCGCCCGTCACCATGATGGCGCAGGACATCGGACTGACAGCCGCCTGGAGTTTGAATTCCACAGGCTTGTCCGTTGCCTTGTGCTCGAGATCCTGATCCAGCCCCACGTATCCCGTCGCCTCGACCGTCATGCGGTAGACCCCTTCCGGAACGGGGATCGTGGCGACATTTCCGGCGCTGTCCGGGCAAAAGACCAGCGGCCCCTGCAAAGCCGCGGAGACCGCCTTGGGGACCATGTGAATCCGTGCACTGGAGACGGGCTCGCCGCTGGCCTGTTCCACGAATCGAAGCTTCAGCGGCGACAATACCTCGGGAACGAGCGACACAACTCGCGGCGGCCGCGTGCCGGTCTTCAACTCGACGGCCTCGCGGAATTCCCGGTGGCCGGGCTGGCGAGCCCAGAGGTCGTACGTGCCGGCGGGGATACCGTCGAAGATCACCTTGCCCGCCGGGTCCGAAACCGCCATTCGTCCGCCCACGTGAATGGTGACGCCGCCGACGGGCTTGGCGTCCGCCGTGGAAACCACTTGAATCGTCAGAGGACCCGGCAGTTCCTCGGCCGCCCGAGTCACCGGCAGGAGGCTCGACAATACTACGACAAGCGAGATTCTGGCACACACAGAGCGAGCGATATTTGTCATAACTCCAATCCTCGGTTTTCTGGGACCCTTCGCATGACGCCGGCGACGAGGCCGTGATCGTTGTGAAACCGCACCTCCCGTGATGCAAGAGCGGCGGGACCTGCCCGAGACGTGATGCCTGTGTCCGAGCGCCCGGAAGTACAGGGGACTGTGACACCCTGCGTCGTACCTATATCGGCAGGAACGGGACGCGACGGTGAGCAATCCTCGCAGACCGCCCGATCATAGTACCGGATCGGGGTCCACTGCAATCCCCGCCTGCTGGAGAACGTCGATCAGTCGCTCTGCGTTGCGAATTCCTGTCAAGCCGAACGTCCACCGCCGGCCATCGCGGGCGATCAGACAGAGCACAGGATCACTGCGGCTGGCGACCAGCAACGTGGGGCCCGCGGCCCGCCAGTTCAGCAGGCTGATCAACAGGCCCGCCCTGATTAGAGCACGAGGCGGCTCCCTGACGCCATGAGTCAGCCGTTCGATATCCGCAAAAGGCACGCGCTCAACGCCTCGTATCGATTCCATCACCAGGTGATCGCCGGCGATACGAATGCACCACGCCTCATACCACGCCGCCACGGCATGGATCGCCAGTCCGAACAGGCAGAAACCCCACAGGATGAGCGTCAGGACGATCCAGCCGCCATCGAGAATCAGCGGGTGCGATGTTCCGGCCTGGCACGACACAATGAGCCAGGGCAATGCGAAAAAGACACCCACGAACATCATGCCCAGACCCAGATCAGGCAGCAGAGCCCCGGTGAATCGTGCATACGCCACGGCATCCGGATCGCGTTTGGGCCAGGGAATCAGGAGGTAGCCCAACAGACCGACGAGGAATACCAGCGAGGCGAACCGCCGCCACAGGTATCGCAGATGAGCAGGCGCCACCGGGAAGTCCCCAGGATGCCACGTGGTCACGCCGAGATAGTGGGTTTGCCCATCGCATTCCAGGGCAATGTACGTGAAGTCTCCCTCGAAGGCGCCGGCAAGCTCGTTCACCGGCGGCCAAGCAGGGAGAAAGAACCGATGTTGTCCGTCGCGGGCCAGGTCCTCGTACACGACCAGCCAGGCTCGATCGGCCCTATGAAGCAGACGTCCTTCCGTCCTGCCTGCAACATAGTCCTTTAACGGTTCCTGCCGCCGGCCGGTCCAACCAGGTTCCTCCTTCTGGCGATTCGCGAAGTCCACCGACTCGACACGATACAATGGGCTTTGTTGCCACAAGGCCAGCGTGACGGCGGCGACGGTCCCGCCGATCAGGAAGACCCGCCGGACGATCGCACACTTAGCTCTGCGCGTCAGCATGGGTATCCGCCTGGGGGGCCTCCTGGTGCGCCGGTTTGCGGCGACGAATGCCGGCAAGGAGCAAGGCGATGCCCAACGCTCCGAAAACCAGCCCGCCCACAACGCCGTCATTGGCGCCCCCGTTGATCGTGGGGACCGACGGAATATAGCGGATGGGGACCATGGCGCCGACGCTCGGCAATGTGGCCGTGTTGTACACCTTCTTTCGCGTCAGGCTGCCGCTGTAGTTCTTGCCGTTGACGGCAAACCGGTACGCGATCCGGTAATTGTGGTCCATCGCGTCGTCCTGCTGACTGGTGGACCTCTTCACCTCGGTCACGGCTGCCTGTGCGGATTTGCCCGCGGCCTGCAAGGCCACGCCTCGAACCCCGAGCAGGACCAGAAGGACACCCACACCTGCCAGGATCAAACGATTCTTTCCGGATTTCGACATAAATGCCCTTAGAGAATGATACGCGCCAGTTCTCGACCTCCAACGACTCCCGTTCATCTCCTCCCTGCCTGTGCCTGCCGTGGGCCCCATGAGGTGGGGCCATAGGCAGCCTCCATGGAGTTACATTATACCTTGTGGCCGGAGATTCTCCAGAAAAAGCCCGAACCCGAAGGAAACAGGCAAGCTAAGCCCGCGACCTCCACAATAAGAGTACGAATTACGCGTGTCCGTGCTTGTCGTGATCTTGCTGTGTGCAACCGCGTGCCGAAAGCCATCCGATTCTGCGAAACCCGAGGGGTCGGCTGTATCCGAGACCCAGACTGCCAAGCCGGCCCAGAACCCGGCCCCCGCGGCTCCAGAACCGCAATGGCAAACCAGGACCGCCCTGGATCTGGTCACTTTCCAGGCTCCCAAGGGGGCGGACTGGACCTACAGCTTCGACGTGGCTTGGCACGGAAGTCTTGACGGTCCGGAGGCCGTGTTTGTTGTTCGGTCGGAAAACGAGATGAAGAACCTGATGGATTCGGCAAAGGCTGTGTCCAAGGGCGATACTACAATCGCGGGCCAACAAGCCACATTGCACGAAGGTACGGCTTCCGATTGGGGCCCGATCAAGATCTGGGTGTTCAAGGAAACGCATCCCTCGACCGGCAAGACAGTGGCTCTCGTGGTAGCCGGCCACAAGCAGGCGGCCTTCCAGGAGGAACTTGACAAGATCCTCACATCGATCAAAGTGGAACTCGTCAAATCGGAATAGCCCTACACGCTCTTTACAGCCAATCCGCTACAGGCAGAACGCTGATCGCCTGCCGCAGTACTGGATCGACATTGGTGTACACGTCATTTGTCAATTGTGGGCTGGAGTGCTCCAACAGCCGTTGAGTCACGGCGGTCGAAACGCCTCTCTGGGCCAAGAGAGAGGCAAACGTCTTGCGCAAATCATGAAATCTCATGCCTGGCAACTTGACAGCCTTTCGGATCCTCTCCCATTTCTTGGGGCTGAACCTATCTGTGAAGAGTTTCTCCCGACCATCTGGGAGTGTGGCGACATAGTTGGACAGCTCCATCATGATTGCCTCTGGAATCGGGCGTTCAGCCATGGCTTTCCCAGCCTTGTGGTTTTGGGTTGTGATCGTATTCCGGTCGAAGTGAATGTCATCGATGCGAATCGTCTCGATATCGCCGCGTCGAAGGCCTGTCGTCACGGCCAGCAGCACCCTCAAACGTAGGGTTGAATCGCGCGAGGTAGCGGCGAGGAGATCTCGCACCTGTTGAGGGGAAAGTGCCGCCACGGGTTTCTGGGCCACCTTGACCTTCTTGATGTCGAGACCCGAGGACACAAAACGATTCTTCGCTGCCCAGGTGAGGAATGCATTGAGGTTGCGGATATCCTTGTTCAGAGTGCTCTTTTCGACTTCCTGACCCCGATCCAAGATGAACTGGTCCAGCACGTTCTGCGTTATCGCCCTGGAGGACTGGCACCCAGCCAAACGCTGGAAATGCCCGAGGGTCAGCATGGCCTCATAGATCGACGCCACCTGAAGTCCCTCCACCTGCTTGGCCTTCCTGTACTCCTCGACAATCTGCTGCCAGTCGAAATCGACGATACTGGTGAATACGTCCGAATTGAGCTGCGCGTACTTCATGTGCCGAAAGTGCTCCGCGAGGCTCTTGCTCGGCAACGCTTTGGCCTTCCTTTTGCCTCCTTCATACCATCCACACCACCATCCTGTGATGTGCTTTCGCTTATACAGCCATGGCTTTCTCATAGTCTCCATCATATCGGCAGTTTTCGCTGCTCAGTCCGCTGGCGCGGCCCCGCAGCACACCGGGTGGAGACAAAACGGAGACATGACAGGTGTACGGGAAACAGATCTGTCTATAAGTGCTTTCAGCAAAGGACCTTATGAAAGCCAGTTCTGAACGGGCAAGGGACAACCAGTACGGTACCGTGGTTTGTAAGTCTTTGTAATGCAACGGTTAATGGCGACCAGATAAGAACTTATGAGATCAGGCGTAGATCAGCCGAAGACCAGCCGTAGCCCAGACGCACATATCTGGCACGCGCGTTTGGCACGCGCCCGATCACCGAAGCTGGTAAGACCGGTCCATCGATTCTCGCCGTCCAACGCACACGGTGTAACGCAGAAGTCAGCCGTTCGGAAACCTCGGCCGCCTTTGCCTCGCTTGATTGGAAACCTGAGGCGTTCTGCTTCCCGCGGTATTGTCTGGACGACTTCGTTGCCTCGGCAGGCGCTGTCTGTGTGGTGGAGGTGGAGAGGAATACTGGAGGCGCCCGCCGCGCATGACTCCAAGGAAAGGGATGAGGCTGCGCATGGACATGCTGTCACCAGGCAGCGGGAAATGCGTGGGGGGACTCCCCCTCAAGTAGGATCGCCCAGCGGCATATCCCGTCTCGTGATGACAAAGTGCCGGTCTTGTGATCCAGAACCGGAAAGCCGGCCGATGGTTCAGCCGGAAGCGGCGAACAGCCCCAGATTCTGCATCTCTTCGAGCAGACTGTCCTTGCGTATGGGCTTGATCAGATAGGCCTCGCAGCCGGTCCGGAATGCTCCTAAAATACTCCCGGAGTCATCCAGGGCCGTGGTCATGATGACTTTGACCGCGTCCAGTCCGCCGATTCCATGATCGCTTTCCATGCGACGGATAGAAGCCAAGGCGGCGTGGCCGTCCGTCCTGGGCATCATGACATCGAGGCAGACCAAGTCATAGGGCTCCGCTGCATCCAGGGCTTCCGCGAAGGCTGATACGGCTTCCTGACCGTCAGAAGCGACCACGCAATCGGCGTAATCAGACAGGTAGAGCTGCAGCAATCTGCGACAGGTAGCATCGTCTTCCACGATAAGGCATCTCATCAGGATCTCCTATTTCCGGGTTCCGGCCGTCTGAACTTGGGTGAATTCGGCCCCTTGTCTCTGCTGCTCTTTGGCAATCTGGATCCAGTCGGGCCGGCTGACAAAGGCTTCGAATTCGTCGAACAGTCGAGTGATTTCTTCGAAGAGCCTGGGCGCGTCGGAGAGATCTCCCTCGGCCGCCAAGTGTTCCAGCGTCTTGGCGACGTCGGACAGGTAGGTAGCCCCCACATTGGCGGAGGCCCCCTTGATCGCGTGCGCATGGAGCTTCACCTGCGCCGCATCGGCTTGTTCCACGGCCCTGCCCAGTTCCTCCAACCGCTGACGTTTGTCATTTACATAGACCGGCATGATCTCCGATACCGTCTCCTCGTCCCCCAGACGGTCGAGCAGTCGATCCCAGGCGATGATTACCCGTTCCTGAGTATTCCCCCGGGATACCGCCGTGTCATCCTCACAGGCAGGCTGGCGGGAGTGCGTAGCGGCTTGCAGCGGGGGAAGGGACGTATCACAGGGCAGGTACTTCTCCAGCATCTTCATCAGCTCCTTTCGTTCCACAGGTTTGGCCAGGTAGTCGTTGCACCCGGAGGCAAGGCAGTCTTGGCGGTCTGTCTCCATGGCGTGGGCGGTCAGCGCCACGATCGGGGTCACCACGCCCCGACGTCTCAACTCCCGCGTGGCTTCGTGCCCGTTCTTACGGGGCATCTGTATATCCATGAGGATCAGATCGAATCCGTTCGCCAGGACTTCTGCAACGGCCTTCTCCCCATCTTCAGCGAGTGCAACTTCCAGCCCCAGGCGTTCAAGCATGAGTCTCATCAGCAGTTGGTTGGCGGCAACATCCTCCGCGATGAGAACTCGGCCCAGGAACTTTCGTTCACTGCGACCTACCGTCGACATCTTCTCCTCAGGGATCGCACCGAGCGAAGAGAGCTTGGGCTGTCCGGCTACCTCTACCCCGGCCGGTATGGCCAGTGAGAAGGTGGTTCCCTTGCCGGGTTCGCTCTGAAGATGAATGCGTCCACCGAGAAGCTCGGTCAGTTGCTTCGTAATGGTCAGTCCCAGCCCCGTGCCGCCGTACTTGCGGGTGGTGCTCCCATCGGCCTGAACGAATGCCTCGAAGATCGCCTGCTGCCGGTCGGGCGGGATGCCGATGCCCGTGTCGATCACATCGAAACGGACGAAAGGCTCGGCGTGAAGCTCTTGCAGCGAGACGCACACCCGAACTGATCCTCGCTCGGTGAACTTCGTCGCATTGTTTACCAGATTGATCAGGCACTGCCTCAAACGCACCGGGTCGGTGCGGATTCGTGCCGGTGGCTTGGGTTCGCCGACTACTACCTCGAAGTCGAGCCCTTTGTCCCTGGCCTTCGGCGCCGTGAGAGATTCGATGCCGGCCAGCAGCCTGGCCAAAGAACAGTCTACGTGTTCGACCGTCAGTTTTCTGGCCTCAATCTTGGAGAAATCAAGGACGTCATTGATAATCTGCAGCAGGTTGTGCGCACAGTCCCGGATCGTATCGACGTACTGCCGTTGTTCCTGCGTGAGGGAACTGTCCCCAAGCATATCACTGAACCCCACAATTCCATTCATCGGAGTGCGGATTTCATGGCTCATGTTCGCCAGGAACTCACTCTTGGCCTGGTTGGCGACGACCGCTTCCTGAGCCATCAGATTGGCTCGTTCGATTGCCGCCTCGAGCTGATGATTGAGGTGCTCAAGCATCCTCTGGGACCGTTCCGCCTCTTCCTTGGCAGCCTGAAGCGCCTCCTCCGCGCACTTGTGGGTAACGAGTTCCCAGGAGAAATCGCCCAGAAGTGACGCAATCTCTACATCGCTGGCATCGTAATCGGCTGCTTTGTTCCCCACGCCAATGATAGCCACGATGCGCCCGTCGCGCTGGATCGGGATCAGCATTTCCCGAATGATGGGGGCATGCCCCTCGGGCAAGCCTTTGCGATGGGGCAGACTCGCGTAGCTGTTGTGGATTACCGGACGCCGCTCACGCACGCAGTCCATCCATACGCCCGCCTTCGAGACAGGATAGTGACTGCCCTTGCCTTCGGCGGTGCACATTTTCTCCAGCGTATGCGTAGACCACGTCTGCAGAGCCAATGTCTCCTGGTTGGCCTCCAGGAAGTGGTAGAAGCCGATCTCGCTGCCCGTCAACGCTTCGATTTCATCCAGCGTCAGTTGCATCAGGTCGTCCGATGACTCTACGCCGGCGGCGGTTACAATTCGAAGTCGGGCCTGTGCAACGTGTTCCGCCCGTTTGCTTTCTGTGACGTCATCCACCATCTCGATGACGCCCGTGATGTTCCCATCATGGTCGAAGAGAGGGGAGGCAATGATCCGATAGAATCGGGTCCCATCGTGGGTGGGAGTCTCGGCGATGCCTTCGTGGATGATGCCATCTTGCAGCGTCTTGAGGGTGGGGCAGTCCGGACAAGGAGCCTCGCGGGGCGGCCAGTTGAACGAACGATGGCAGATCGGACGTTCGGTGAGGTCCACGTGCGGGAACCAGTCCTGCATCTGGCGGTTCAGCGCCAAGACCTCCATCCTCGGGCTGATCAGGGCGACGCCGATTGCGACATTGTCCAGGATGGCCCGGTTCTTCTGTTCACTTTCGCGGAGAGTCTCCTCCATGCGCTTGCGTTCCGTAATATCGACCGCCGTGCCAATCAGCCCCGTGACTGCACCCTGGGCGTCTTCGATCGTCGCTTTCGTGAATACGACGTCGCGCAACTGCCCATGCGCATCCCTGACCTTCAACTCGTAGGTCTGTCTGCCGCGTTCCTGAAGAAGCTCCTGGTCCTTCTGATGGTATTGATCTGCGATCTCCACCGGGGCTATTTCATAGACCGACCTGCCGACGATCTGCTCTCGCGAAAGCCCGAGGAGGGTCTCGAACGCGCGATTGCAGCCGGTGTATCGACCGTCCAGATCCTTGTAGAACACCGGGTTGGGGATCGTGTCCAAGAGGGTCTCGACGAATCGCAGTTGGTCGAGGATCCTCCTCTCGGCCGACTTCTGCTGGGTAACATCCCGGGCCGTGGCGAGGATGTAGTCCCTTTCCTCATGGACGACGTGCTTGATGCTGACGTTGACCGGGAATGACGAGCCGTACTTGCGGCAATGCAGCCCATCGAAGACCGCCGAACCGGCCTGCCTGACCGCGGCAGCATGCTCGTGCCACAAGTTGTCATCCGGCAATCTTCCTTCAAGGCGTTGCACGTGCATCTGGAGAAGTTCCTCCCGCGTATACACGAGATTGCGGCAGGCACCATCATTAACGTCGAGCAGCCGACCGGTCTGCATGTCGATGGCGAAGATGCTGTCGTTGGATTGATCCACGAGATGGCGCATCAGATCCAGCTTCTGCTCCATCTGCTTGCGGTCCGTGATGTCGATGAGGTTGCCCATGAGAGCGGGCTCGCCCTGATAAACGATCCGACTGGCCATCACCTCACACCAGATCGTTCGCCCGTCTCTGGTCCGTCGGCGCATCTCATACCGCTGTTCCACTTCCTGGCCCGCCACCCGGCGGGTCACGTTCTCTTGTACCCGATCCCTCTCCTCCGGGTGAATGAGGGCGATGTAGTGTTTTCCAATCAGTTCCTCAGGCTGGTACTCGTGAATCTCGGCGAATCGCTGGTTGACAAAAACGTACTTACCCTGCTGTTGGATGAAGATGCCCGTCAGAGAGTTGTCGGTCAGGGTTTGGTACTTCTCCTGAGACTCCCGTAGAACATCTTCAGCCTGGCACCGCTGCTCCAATGCTATCTGCTGCGTCTGGTACGCGGCCAACAGCAGTCGCTCGATCCGCCTCAGGTAGAGATGAAAGCCACCGCACAATGCGGCGGCAATCAGCCCCGCCACGGCTACGCTGACACCGGCGAGGGTCCGCAAGTCCGCGCGCTCACGCGTCACATCCACCAGGACGAGAATATGTCCGAGCTTGCGTCCGGCCGCATCGAGCATGGGTGTCAAACCGCAGCGAAATACCCCATGATCGATAGCCAGATCGGCAGCATACCGATGGTCTGCTGCTTCCTCCGTCTTTGCCAGAAGCCTTTCTATCTCCCCGGGTACATCCGACAGAGTGCTGTCGATAACCGCATGGCTGCCGAACTGCTCCCAATTGGGGTCGCGTCCGATCATCCTCATCCCCGCCTCCCACTGGGGGCGGTCCAGGAAGGGCTTGTGGACGAGAAAGACCAGGTCCTGGCCCAGAACGTCTTTCACCCTTTGAGTAAGGTGACCGATCTCCTCACCGAGTTCGATATATCCTTCACAGCGACCGTCGATCATCCAGGGGTGTACGATGCGCAGGGCAAAGGTCCCGAGCGGTCCCAATTCAATCCCCTGCGCAGGCTGGTTCGCATCGACCGCCTCTGCGAGGGTGAAACGATCGATCCGATCTCCGCGCCGGGACGGCTGGTGCACGCGCAGGAAACAGGTCCTATCGAGATCGTGAAAGTAGAAATGGGTAATCCCGTACCGCTCTCGCAGTCGTTCAAAGAGAGGCGCCGCCAAAATCAGCAGGGCATTCGGATCCCGCGTCAGCCACGCCTGCCGCATCCCCTCGTCCTGCGCGAGCAGGTCTGTCAGGCTGTGGAGCATACGGGCGTCATTGTCCAACTCCATGGAGAACAGTTGCCGAACCTCGGCAACCTGCATGGCCGTCTTTCGGCTCACCTGCCAACGCTGCAGCAGGCAAATGCTCACGACGGAAGTTGCCACCAGCAGCAGAATCGCCGCACACAACGGGCCGAGGACGGACTTCCTGATCATCATGGTGTTTCCCATCGTTGAGGTCTCTCGGAGCAACGAAACGGAGAGAATATACCGGCTTTCAGTGTCGCGCAATGCCACCGCCATACCTGTGCCCCAGGCGGGCTCCGGGGCCCGCCTGGGACGTCATCATGGTACAGCAACCATCTCGTCCCCGAGCAAGAAGTCGTATTGCATGTCGTCCTCGTTGATCTTGGCTATGAGGACGCGTTCTTCCTCCGTGTCGATGGCGGGAGCCACAATCTCTTTGCTGGCGTCCATCACCACCACGCTGACGTCACATTCCTTGATGGCATCCGTCTGCTGGTTGATGATAAAATCGGCCTGACTCTGATACTGTTTGGACAGAGAGTGCAGCATGTCCTTGGCGGCCACGATCTTGTCCAGATCGGCGTGAAGCTTGGCCTCCAGCTTACGGGTTGCCTCCTCGATGGTCTTGATGAGGGTGTCCGACTTCTCGTCATATTGCGTGAGCAGCTTGGATAGTTCGTGCTTGACCTCGGGCACGAGGTGCTCATTGAACAGCTTGGTGTAATCGCAACAGGCCTGATCGAGCTTCTCCATCCATGCCTTTTCCTCGGGCGTTTCGACAATCTGGTCGAGCTCGGCGTCCAGGGCTTCGAACTCTCGTGTGGCGGATGCATAGCTTTCAATGGTCTGGAGCTTGCCATTGAGGATCAGATCTGCCTGGTTCTGGTACCGCTCGAGGGCCAGCTTGGGCAGCTGTTGCACTCTCGCCGCATTGGCCAGCCGTTCATCCTGGAGGGTGCTGTGCACTTCAAGCCTATCGAGTCCAATGAGGCTGGCCGCCCCAATCACGATCGTCAGCGTCATGACGGCGGCGAACCCCAACGCCATCTTGTTTCCGATTGTCACTGTTCTTGCCATCTAAATAACTCCTAAATAGCGGTTGGGATTATCCTTGTCAGAACAGTATCTGCGCTCGCGCGCCGACGATGAGTGCGGACGTTGCGGTCCCGCCTCCGCCCGGACTGGTCACGTACTGGACACTTGGGCTGAGGGTCATCCAGGATGCAACCTCCATGTTGTAGTAGAGCTCCGTCACGCTTTCGTGATCGTCGCAGAAGGTGACGGAGGCCTCGTCGCTGAATGTGCATAGAGCGAAACCCAGGCCGAGGACATCGTCGTCCCGGTTATCCAGGAGCCCTTGATACTGCATCCCGATGCTCCAGAAGCTGGACAGGTCGTTACGCGTCTCGTTGGCCCAGCCGTATCGGGCAAAGGTGCCAAGACCCTGACTGTCCTCGGGATCGTCGTTCTCCTTGACGAGCGTCTGATCCAGGCTTACGTAGAAACCCACGTCGTCACGGGATGCCGTCTCGCTGTCGGAGTGAGCCTTCGGTTGGGGGTCATACCACAGCCCGAGGCGGTAGCTGCCGGCCAGAGCGCTGCAAGCGGAGTTGCATCCCGTTCGAATGCCTGTCTCCACCACGTAGAAGGAATAGTCCGGGCCGTGGAAGGCGGTCGAGAAGCCGGTCGTTCGGCCGTCGGCCTCGGCGTCGCCCACCCCGGCGGAAACCGACCAAGCCTCCGTGAGATTGGCCGTCAGGATCACGCCCAGGCAGTAGTCCGGCAGCGGGATCGTCGGGTTGTTGATGAGGGCGCCGTTGAGGAACTGGCTGGTCTCGTCGTTGGCGTACTCGCTGGTATCGAACACGCCCGCGAAGTCCATCTTCCCCGCCAGGAGGATCAGCGCGCCATCGAGGACCTGCCATTCGAAGACCACTTCCACCACATCGAGGGTGCGATTGCCTCCGGCGTCGGCATTCACCCCGAAGAAGCTGCCGACCATGGATCCATCGATGCCCTCGGCATCGGGCCAGCCTCCCTCGGCGTGAACGAACAGGCCCAGTCTTCCGAGACCGAGAAGTTTCTCAAGGTCCGCGGCAATCTCCAGGTCATAGCTGCCGGAGAAGCGCCCTGTCCGGCCGTGCGTATCCAGGCCGCCCCTGACATTGGACTGATAGATGTTCGTGGCCCCCAATGCCACCTCCACTGCGTACTCGGCCAGCCGGTCGTTCAGGCCCCAGAACCCACCGGTCGGAGTCTCGCCAGCCGCCGACTCATCCGGATCTGTGGGGTCGGCAGCCGGCGGCGTAGGCGAAGGGGTGCTGTCGTCTGCCAGCGCCGCCACACTGTTGCACAGCAACAGATAGAAAAGTAACTGGGTCATCCCATCAACGCGTCTCATAACGTTGCCCTTCCTCCAGTTGTATGCCATGTGCATCGGATGTTTGGGCCCCGTGCCGGGCAGTGGGCTTGATTTCCTGGGATGAATCGAATACAATGTTTGTATTGGGGGTGTCACAATACAGGCAGTTGAGACTGACAGGCAAACCCGGCCAGTTCTTGCATCGAGAGGGGATTGTGCAATGAGAAGAGAGTTGATCACGGTCGTTCGGTGGTTGGGCCTGTCGATCCTTGCGACCGGGTGCCTGGGTTGCGGCATGAGTCGAGTCAGTCTGGTGGATACCGGAGCCCTGCGCCTAGAGAGTTCCGTGCAAGGGAAGGTAGATGTCGCGTGGAGCGACGCATACAAGCAGGCGGACGGCTTCGTCGTCACCGGCGTCGTTCGACGCAACGACACCGTCGGGTTGCCGATCGAGGCGACCGTCGCTGTAGAGATCGTTTCCCTCGCAGGGGTTGTTCTGGATAAAGCCGAATCCAACATTCTTTGTATTCCCCGTCGAAGAGTGAACCGCGTCCAAGGCTTTCAACGCTTTGCGATCCGTTTTCCGCAGGTCCCCCCGGAGGGGTCCTCGGTTCGAATCCTCGCGTGCGGCACGTGGCATCGGTAGGATGCCGACCTGATCTCCGAAGTCCTTGCGCGTATCCGGCTCCGTGACTCGCCATTTGGGCCGAGCGCTCCGCCTGCCTCCCGCGCGGTGTGTTCGTCTGTCTCATATTGCCGACGTCATGGTGGCCATCGGGGCCATACTTCCCCTCGGACGCCGTGTTAGATTGACCGTCCCAGGCGGGCTTCCGAACCCGCCTGGGACCACGACATAAAAGGTGAAAGGGCTGATTAGCTGTTGAAGTCGCTCAGATCGTTGTCGCTGCTGTCGAGCGGAATCACCCTGCCGGCCGACTTGGCCGCGGCATGCTGCGGCTTGCCCGAGTGCCCGGCGATCTTATGGAACGCCTCGTCCGACTTGCCAAAGCTCCGAGACTTGGGCTTCTCACTCATGTGAAGCTTGTGCTCAAGGTTCAAGTGAATGTGGTGGCGGTCCGGCTTGGTTTCCCCCGAGCGAGCCTTCTGGGAACTGGCTCCCCCGACCATCGCCACCAGTTGACCTACGACCTCCTGCATTGACTCGGCCTGGGCGCTCAGTTCTTCCGAGGCGCTGGCCGATTCCTCGGCGTTGGCGGCGTTCTGCTGGGTGACCTTGTCCATCTGGGAGACTGCGGTGTTGACCTGATCGATGCCCTGAGCCTGCTCCTGACTGGCGGCGGCGATCTCGCTGACCAGGTCGGTCGTCTTGCTCACGCTTTGGACGATCTCATCGAGAACCTTGCCGACCTCGGTGGCGATATCGACTCCGTTCTTGGAGTTCTTGACCGATTCCTCGATCATGCTGGCGGTGTTCTTGGCTGCTTCGGCCGATCGCATGGCCAGGTTTCTAACTTCTTCTGCCACCACCGCGAAGCCCTTGCCGGCTTCGCCCGCGCGAGCCGCTTCCACGGCTGCGTTGAGCGCCAGGAGGTTCGTCTGGAACGCGATCTCATCAATGACCTTGATGATCTTGGCGGTCTCGTCGGAACTCTTCTGGATATCATGAATCGCCGAGTTCATCCGCCTCATCGATTCGGCGCCGGTGCCGGCAGCCTTCTTGGCCTCGGCGGCCAGCGTGTTGGCCTGCTGGGCATTGTCGGCGTTCTGCTTGGTCATGCTGGACATCTCCTCCAGGCTGGAAGAGGTCTCTTCCAGGCCCGCCGCCTGTTCGGTGGCCCCTTCGGCCAGAGACTGCGAGGCCGCGGAGACTTGGCCCGAGGCCGACGAGACTTGCTCCGAACCTTCGGTCAGAGCGGCAATGATCCTGCGGATGGGACCGGTGATCGAACGGGTGATGAAGATGGCTACTACGACGCCCAGGACCAGGGCGATGCCTAAACCGACGACCATCACGGTCGAGGACAGCGACAAGGCACTGGCGGCGTTCTGGGCGATCTCATTGGTCTGCTGGATGCCGGCGGTGGAGGTGTCTTGTGCGCCTTTGAGCACGGCGTCGGCCGCCTTGCCCCGCTCCACGCCCAGTTGGTCCACTTGGGTCCAGTTGCCCAGCAGGGCGAGCATTTCGCTCTTGTAGGTCTGTGCCGCAGCTTTCGTCTTGGCGATCGCCTCCAGGTCTTCGGCCATCCGCGTGATTTTCCGCAGGCTCTCGAACAGCTCATCCATTTTCGGGAAGTTGGCTTCCGCCTCGCGGATCAGCTTCTGATCGCGCGTGGCCTGCGAGCGCCAGCAGGCGATTCGCGTGGCGTTGCCCAGATCGACGATGTCGTTGACCAGCGTGATCTTCTGGTGTCGCTCCAGCATGTCCTTCTCGAGCTTCTGCTGCTGGCCGGCCAGGAATGTGGCGCAGTTGCTGACGTACGTCTCGGCGGCGGCGTCCATGTCCTGGCGACACTTGTCCAACTTGCCCTGATCGGCGCTGGTCCCCTTCTTCTGTTCGTCGACGAAGGCCCCCATGGCGCTGCGGTAGGCCTTGGCGGCCTTCTCCGTGTCATCGATCCGCTGGAGGTCCTCGGCGTCCTTTGTGACCGAACGGAGCTGGCCGGTAGTCGTGCTGAGCGAATCCAATTCACCGATCGCCTGCTCCATCAACTCGACCTTGCCTTGGGCCTGACTCTTGAAGTTGGCGACGCGGACGCTGGTGCCCAGATTGACGATATCGCTTACCAGTCGGATCTTCTGCTGACGGTCGGCCAAGTCCTTCTCGAACGCTTCGCTCTGGCTGGTGAGGAAATCCTCGCAGTTCTTCATGTACCCCTGGGCCGCCACGTCCAGCTTGGTCCGGTTCTGGGCGATGGCCTGGTTCTTCTCCACGGTCTGATTGGCCAGTTGCTCGTACAGGGTCGTGCTGTCGGTGCACATCTTGACGGCCTCTTTCAGCTTCACAAGGTGCTCGGACTTATCCGCCAGAGCCTGGCATTCCTGGAGCCACTTCTTGACCTCCGCGAGATTCTCCCGTCCTTGCGTGAGGTAATTCTCTTCCTCGCTGAGGGCATAGCCCCGCATGGCGTACATGGTCTGGAGAGCGAACCGCTCCACATTGTTGGCCAGTTCCACTTCGGGGACGTATTCGTAGGCCAGCATAGTCGACTGGCCTTCGACGGTCTTCATATTGAAGACGGCCAGCCCCCCGAGTGTGCAGGCCAGGACGATAAGCAGGCCGAAGCCCAGGGCGATCTTCGTTCCGAGTTTCATGTTCTTGAACATAGCGGTTCTCCTTCTACCAACAGTTGTGAGTGTTTGCCTGTAGTAATGGGCATGGTCTCGTATGGCGAGAGGATATGCGGCTACGCCGCCTCCTCCATGAATTGGCCCAGGCCGGCCTCGCCCAGGACGCGGTCGATGTCGAGCAGGATCTTGACCTTGTCACCGATCTTGCCCATGCCCAGGATGAAATCGGTGCAGACCGACGCACCGAACTGCGGGGCGTCTTCGATATCCTGGTGGGCTATATCCAGTACCTCTTGAACGCGGTCCACCACGATTCCCATGCTGCACTTGCGCCCGGTCCGAACGATCTCCACGACAATGATGCAACTTTGCTCGGTAACCTGTGCGGTCTCCATGCCGAATTTGGCACGCAGATCCACCACGGGAATGACCTGACCCCGCAGGTTGATGACGCCCTTGACATGCCCCGGCGTCTGAGGCACGGCCGTCACATCGATGTAGCCGATGATCTCACGGACCTTCAAGATCTCCAGGCCGTACTCCTCGGCCCCCAGAGAGAAGGTCAGATACTTGCCCTCCTTGTTACAAACTTCCTCGTTCAGTTCCTTGATCGCAGCTTCAGCCATCATGGGACTCCTTAACAGTGGTCCAAGTACATCCAATTACGAACAACGCGATCGCAGAGACAAATCATGGCTGCGGTCTCTGCAGCCCGCCTCGTTATACGACGACTAGACTTCCGCAGGCTCTGCCGGCGGGGCCTGCTTGCCCAATCCCAACGGCACAGCCTCGGTCCGCACGGAGTCGAACGAACGACCGAGTCGGTCGCCCAGCTCGCGGGCCGTGCCGCGAGGACACAATGCTCTGAGCCTCTGCACGTTCCGACGCGACTCGTGACGGGAGGGAATCAACCCCATCCGGCGAGTCTTCTGGGCCACTGCGGCGCGTGTGCGGCCCAATTCGGCGGCGATCGCCTCCACGTCTCCGGTCCCGCAGGCCTCTCGCAGGAATCGAACCTCTTCCTCGGTCCAGTTGGGCACTTTGGGCTCGAGCTTCAGTGTGATCGCTCTGGCCTTGATGGCCAGCGGGGTCCGTCCTAACCGCAGGGCGATTCGCTCGTAGCTCTCTTCCTGGTAGGAGTCGCGCAGCAGCCGATCGTCCGGCTCTGTCCAGAATTCCATCTTGCGAAGCTCCATCTTTCTCGCTTTCATCCTCACTGCATCGTGGCTTCTGCCAAGCGTCTCCGCCACCTCCTCACAGGGTATGATGGGGTACAACATCTGTATCAACTCGATCTCCCGATGCGACCAGGGATGCCCTCCACTTCGCTGCCGCGGACGGTTCCCCCCATGATCTCTCATCAACCCGAGGGTGCGGGCCTTGCCCGTGATCGCCCACTGTGACCTTCGCAATCGGACCGCCAGGTCCCGGTTGTTGTGGGTGGGGTACAATTCCGCGAGAAGTTCCTCGTCACGGGCCGTCCACGGCAGACCCGCCATGGTTCTTCGCTCTGTTCTCTTCATTCTTCGCATGGCACCATCTCTTCACGACAGGACAAAACAACACTACCGATTCCTGCCTCACCGTCAGCTTCCCGGAATTCAATGCGATCGTGGGCGCCAGGATTGACTCCTGGATTGAGCCTCGAACGTCGTCAGGAGACGCTACTGCACGCCTGCGTCACCAGCAGGAGGTTCGGCGTGTTCAGGTTGGGAGATAAGGCAGGTTCGGACTATGCCGATTGGACAAACCTCGCAGTCGCATACGACTTTGTCCTATTCGAACAAGAAGAGTGCTTGGTTTGAATCGGGAGGAGTAAGGATCGCTTGGCAACTTCACCAATTCGCCCTATGGATTGTCGGGGTATCCGGCAGAAAAAGTCCATCACGGAATTCCGCGGAAAGCGGCTCGTTTACGCCCCAGAGCCCGTGAAGCAGTTGATTTGCACCCGATAAAAGCAACGCTGTGTCGCCCCGAACGCGAGTGAAGTACTGCTATGCCCGTTTCTTTCACAAACTCTCAGCGAAGGATGGCTGCAACAACCCGCTTTCGTACAACAACATGACCAACTGGGGCGTGGACTCGACCTCCATTTTCCCGCGGATGCTGGTCATATGGGCGTCGACGGTCTTGCGGCTCAGGCCAAACTCCTGCGCGATGGACTTGGCGCCACGCCCTTGTTGCACGCAATCCAGGATCTCGAGTTCTCGCTCCGTCAGAAGGGCCCTTCTCGCCTGGGTCTGCCGCATGCTGGCCTCGCGACGGCGCAATCGCTGATGTGTCTCAATGGCACATTGGATCCTCTCCAGGAGAAGTTGCCCCCGAATGGGCTTCTCCATGAAGTCAAATGCCCCTTTCCTAAGAGCCTCGACGGCCATGGAGACATCCCCATGACCCGTGATGAAAATGATGGGCAGACCGGCCCCCCGTCGATTCAACTCCTCCTGGAGTTTCAACCCGCTCATCCCCGGCATGCGCACGTCCAGCAGCAGACACCCAACGGCGTCGGGCGGGTAGGCATCCAGGAACTCCTGAGCCGATGCGAATGCTTCCACTTTCAATGAGATGCTGGCCGCCAAGGCGCAAAGGCCCGTTCTCGCCGCATCATCGTCGTCCACCACAAACACGGTAGGCGTTGCCTGTTCCATCAGTGACGATCCCTTCTTGCTGGGGCAAGGTGACTACTCTATTGTCGGACCTAACAAGCACTTAGCTGTAATGATTCTGGCAAATTGGAAACAGAGTGTCTACGACGATTCTCTCTGATTCGCCGTCTGCGACACAGGCAGCGTGAAGAAGAAGGTCGCCCCCCGGTCGGGATTGGCCTTGGCCTCAATGGTCCCCCCGTGCGATTCAATGATCGAGCGGCTGATCGACAAGCCAATCCCCAGCCCATCCGGCTTGTTCGTGAAGAAGGGATCGAAGACGCGGTCCTCTGTCCCTGGAGGCAATCCGATTCCGGAGTCACAAACCTCCACGCGAACGTGCTTGTCATCCAAGGCCATTGCTCGAATGGTCAGCCGCTGTGGTCCGTCCTTTGCACAACGCATGGCATCCATACTGTTGCGGATCAGATTCAGCAGGACCTGTTCGATCTGAATCGCGTCGGCATATACGAGCGGTAAGGATTCAGCGATCTCCCGGATCAGTTGGATCTCGTTCTGTTTCAGTTCCCACTGCGACATGCCCACCGAGTTTTGAATGACTTCGGTCAGGTCCACGACCGCAAACTGGGACCGAAGTCTTTTGGCCAGGGCCCTCATTCTTCGGATGATCAGTCCCGCCCGTTCGCCCTGGGAGATGATCTGTCCCAGATACTCAGCGATCGAAGGGAGATCCGGTGCCTGTCCCTGCACACGACGCCGACAGGCCTCGCCATAGCAGAGGATCGCCGTCAGCGGCTGGTTCAGTTCGTGGGCAATCCCCGAGGCCATCTCCCCCAGGGTGCTGAGCCGGGACACGTGGAGCAACTCGGCCTGTCGCTGCTCCGCCTGACGCTGCAGGCGCCGCTGCTCGGTGATATCGCGATTATACTCCACCGTCCCGATGATCTCCTCGCCTTTGCGGATCGGATGAAATGAGATCTCATAGAATCGCAGGTCCTGGTCCCCGAGGTCCCACTCGAACTCGCCTCGATATGGCTCTCCCGCCGTCACCTGAGCCAGGACTCGCTCCCAGTGCTCCCGCTTGGCCGCCGGCAGGTAATCCAGGGTCCGCAATCCAGGCGCCGCCTCCACCCCGAACAGCCGGCGGACCATCCGGGCAAACGCCGGATTGCAGAAGACCAGACGTCCGGCGCAATCGCGGGAGGCAATCAGGTCGTCGGTCGCCTCGAGGATGGCCAGGAGGTTGGCATGGTTCTCCTGCAAAGCCTCCCTGTGCTGCTGTTCCTTGGCGTCATTCTGGAACGCGTGGATAATGCTGGCGCAGGTGGCCACGAACGGCTTTAGGAATTCGGCGGTCTCTTCGTCGTAGCATCCCAATCCATTCGCCACCCCGGCCACGCCCGTGATCTGGCCGCCGAAGTACATCGGCACGCCCATGAACGTCCGGAGCGGCGGGTGCCCTTTCGGGATGCCGCCGGATCGGGGGTCCTGCTCGGGGGCGTTCGAGATCACCAGCTTGCCCGTCAGAGCCGGCAGGCCCGCCAGATTACTCAGGTCATAGAACTCAAGACCCCGCTGCAGGTGCTGCTGATACAACCGGCGCGACTGCTCATCCCAGGAAATGTCCGAGATGGCCAGGCTGCGTTTGTACAACTGCCCGGACTCATCCCGCAGCACCTCATCCAGGAAGCCGTATTCGCTGTCCGTGATCGTCACCAGGGTCTGCAGGAGCGTCTGATAGACCTCCCGCGCATCGGCCCCGGCAATGTACAGATTCTGTGCATCCTTGATGGCCGCCAGCAACTTCGTGGTTTGCTGCACCTGCTTCTCCGCCCGCCGGCGATCGGTGATGTCGGTCCAGATGCCGACCAGCAGATTTCGATCGTGCAGGGATAGGGGGCGCGCACTGACCTGGATGTCCAGGAGCCGACCGTCTCTGGTCCTGTGTTGCGTCGAGAAATGATCCTCCCCACACCGTACGACCTCCGTGGTGTGGGCAAGCGTCTGCTCTCGCGATTCGCACGCGTCGATGTCTGCGACGGTGAGTTCGCTGAACTCCTCCCGGGAGTAGCCGAGAGTCTCATGGGCATGTTGGTTGAATTCGACGAATCGGGCCGTCGCGCAATCGATCAGGACGATGGCGTCCGGGGCCTGCTCGAACAC